>Ga0307380_10002625_pt1 | contig 25366 bp, 23 predicted proteins | sample UN3MG_FD_202239 | JGI IMG/M metagenome (GOLD analysis project Ga0307380, IMG submission 202239) | Soil microbial communities from Risofladan, Vaasa, Finland - UN-3 | ecosystem: Environmental > Terrestrial > Soil > Coastal area > Acid sulfate soil | place: Finland: Risofladan, Vaasa | collected... | reverse complement strand
GGCGATGCGCTCTCGCGATGATAATCCGACGGTAGAGCAATGGAACGACCAGATCGAGTGCGCCAAGCTTCTTAATGCCAGTATAGTAACGAATTTACATAGCCTTGGCATTCCGGATGAGCCGGAGATGGATGGCTGCGGATTTGCCGCCGAAGTGATAACGCTGGCTGAGCAGAACAATGTCAAATTATGCCTCGAAAGCGGCTCATTGCCGATGCTCAAACATACCAGCAAGAGGTTTGAATCCCTTTGGTTCTGCCTCGATACCGGTTTTGCCAACGTAGACAACGAGTATTCTTTCAGGCAATATGTGGATGAACTGGCCCCGAACGTGGCTCATCTGCACCTGACGGATAATTATGGCCACATGGACGACCACGTGCCGCCGGGTCTGCACGGGGGATTGACACGGGATAATTGGGATTACCTGCTGGAGGTTTTAAGCAAATACGATAATGATATCGTCGGTTCGTTCGAGATGCATCCGTGTATGCCGGCGGTAATGATACGCCAGGCCAGCGAGTTTTTGTTCGATGCCTTGAAATGGCCGAATCAGCCCCAAAAACAACCAGGCTACGCAGATGTCAGCTATAATCCGATATAGCAGAGCTGCCGACCTCATATTAGAGGTGGATAAATATATATAGAGTTCCCATTTTGTGTTTTTTTTTAACAAAACGGGGGCCCGATAGAAAAAGCTGAGGGTAAAAACATCCTTAGCTTTTTCTATCAATCCTGAACAATAATAATAATCCGAAAGGTTCTCTTAGTAATATGTTATATGGGTTTTAAGGAGTGTAAGGCAAAAAAGTAGTGCAATTAGGTAAAATGGGCAAATAAGTAAAAAAGCGTTGACAATACCGTATGAATCTTGTATGTTAACAATCCGTTTTTTAATTAATGAATAAAACTATTCTATCGGAGACATAGACCATGAAAATCCTCATTCATATATTAGTAATAGCTGTTTTGCTGATTGGGGGCTGCCACTCCTCACAAGAAAGCTCCTCCAGGGCCGGTTACGATTTTAGCGAATTGGAGAAGATTGCTATTGTAGCCGTGGAAGGTACTATCAAAAGTGAGGTTGCCAAGGACGAAATTGCCGATTTCTTTGCAATGGAATTGTTAAAGAAAGGCTATGCACCCATAGGGCGTGCCCAGGTAAGAAAGTCACTTCAGGGTAAGGAATCCGAATTAAAAGACCTAAGCATAACCGAAGGGGCGGTTGAGGCCGGAAAAATATTAGAAGTACCGGTAGTTCTTGCTATTCACATACCCCACTTTGGCGAAGAAATATCAATATCAGCCAAGATGATTGATGTCGAGGATGGAAGTATTCTGTGGCTTTCCGGCGGTTCCGGAAGGGGCGGGAGTGCCTTCTCCAGAGTTTTTGGAATGGGAGAAGGTAACGGAAATGATGAACTATTGGGCCCCATCATGGGGGAAGTAGGCGACGTAACCAACCAGCCCTTAACCCCTCGAGAGGCCAAAAAGGCACAAAGTATTGTTAAGAGGATGTGCCAAAGTCTGCCCTCGAAAATAACCCTCGAATGGTAAAGCTTCCCAAGTGCGTTAATTTTGACAGCAGCGGCACCGAATGAAAACTCACTTAATGTGCCCGGCCGCTGACAAAAAGGCCTCGATGTTTTCTGTCGAGACATCGGGAGGCATTCCTCCGCCACACGACAGGATAATCCGGCTCTTGTCTTCGACCGAATCGAGTGCCGCTTTGACGCTATTGTGCACATCGTCGGGGGTTCCTGCCACAAGAACTTCTCGCGGGGGAATATTTCCCAGCAAAGCGACAGCACCGTTTGTAAGCTCCTTCATCTGATCCAAAGAGTGCTGGAAGCTGAAGTTAAAAAGATTAACGCCGATTTGGGTGAGAAACGGCGCGCAGACCAGACCGGCGGCATCGTTGTGAAAGAATTTCACGGCAACGTCAAGCGACTGGAAAATGCGTTTGAGGTACGGCAGCGCCGCTTCCTTAAAATCCTGTTCTCCCAAGAAGCCCACTATATCATCGAGGATAAGAACGCCGTCGATGGAAGGAAAAGTACGGACCTGAAGTTCAAGCCATTCGATGATGAAGTCAGTCACAGTTCCGAGCAGCTTGTGGATTTTAGCCGGGTCAGTTCGAACGGCCATGAGAAATTCCGTGCTTCCGGCTAAAAACGAGGCTACGTTCAAAGGCCCGCGCGAGACCGCGAACTTAATACTGTGACCTTCCTGTTCGATCCGGTCCTGGTAATGCCTGAGACGATTGAGGACAAAGGGCAGCAGGCCGTCCTTCTTCGGATTAGGCTTCGCGAGTGAATCGACCGCGTTGATGTCGGCGAGGATCTTGTCGGCGTAAGGCATCTCGTTGTTCTGCCACGAGCATTTTGCTCCGAACGCGGACGGCTCGGTGCACATCCCGAATTCGGACCAGAAGCCCGGCAGGAACATTGCATCGGGAAATTGCATTACGGCCTTCAGGTTAGTATCGAACCACAACTGCTCGCTGGAGTAATAATCCAGCGTGGAGACTCCTGCCCATCCGGGAAGCCAGGGACTGTCGATAATAAAGCCGACCGGCGCCGGCTCGATAACTTCGCCGTTCAGCACATCCAACAACTTTTTCCACTGCTCGGGCCTCATGCTGCCACGGGCTTTTTACGGAAGACATGAACAACAATGCAAAGAACGATAAAGCCAACAAGCAATGCAATTCCGAGCCACTGCAGCTTCGACCAGAGACTCCAGACACTGCCGAACGCGGCTGCACCTGCGGCCAGGGCCATAAGGACGTTCCAGAGGATACGTTTGCCGCCGGTAGGCATGTTGTTGCCCATGAAGGTTTTCTGGTTCATCAGCAGGAAGAATGCGAAGTACGCGATCGGCAGCAGAACCATCGCGAAGACCGATGTCGGGATGGCTAGCCAGGGCATGGGGCCCTTCCAGAAGAACGGCCCGAGCGCCCCGACAGAGACCATAAGGCTTCCAAATCTCTGGGTCCAGCCCCTTGGCGGCCTTCCCAAAAGCTCGCAGAAACAAAGACCATTGATTGTCATCAGCATCGTCGCTGCACCCATCGCCATTCCAATAACGCCTAAGCCGAATACATACTGGGCAATCACCGGGCCTGTAAGCGGCGCCAGTGTATCGGCCAGGTTGAAGGCGTCGCGTTTGACCAGCATCGCCGCCATTTTTTTATCTGCATACGGAAGTGCTTCACAGTATTGCTTTCGTTGATCCGAGGGGAGCTGCTCCCACTCTTCCTGTGTGAGGCCCATCTCGTGGCGGACACGACTGCCAAGTAAACCATTATACGGGCCGACGAGGTTTGTTGCCGGCTCAACCGTTACTTGGCCACCAGGCTCATCAGCAACAAGACCTTGTGCCGGCACGGCATGGAACTGACTGCTCGATGCTATGACGACGCAGCCGGTTGCAATAATGAAGGGAATGAACAGGCCTGTTGACAGGTCGAAGATCGCCAGGCCGCGGAAGTACTTGTCCCAGCCCTTCCGTAGCATCGAGTACGGCAGCAGGAACGTCATATTGATGCCGACGGCGGTTGCGGCGGCACTGATCATCACGTCGCGCTGCTGGCCCACAATCATGTTCGTCCAGAATGGCCGGAACTGTTCGCCGACTTTTAGTATGTGGGGCATGATTTTGTCGGTTGGTTTCATGAAAAGACTCAGGTCGGGAATCAGGCCGCTCAAGATCTCGCCCCAGATTATCTTTCCTTCGATGCTGAGCTTGGCGACAACACCGATGAAGCAAAGTACTATCATACTGACGATTGTCTTAATCATAATTTCGAATATCTTCGTACCCTTGCCACCGGCACCGTAGGTCAATGAAAATGTGAGGCAAATTGTGAGGAAGATTGCACCGGCGATCATTTTACTGGGTATTTCCGCCATTGAAGCCGGCCCGAGGATTCCGGGCAGGATATTCTGTCGCAGTGCGGCGGTTCCCAGCGCGAACTGAGGAAGCGACCAGACCAGGTTTGCCATCATCGAGGCGATCAGCCAGCCCCAGCCTAAAACCGGATTAACGTGTCTGTTAATCGCATGTAAAGGCCGCTCTCCGGAAGAGAGTGTTACGTATGAGATGGCGCTCATCATAATAATACCTAAAATCATAGCCAGCGGCTGGAGCCACATGAAACTGAAGCCCACCAGCACACCGAGGTACAGGCTCGAAGACAGTGAACCGCCGCCCAGGGTGATACCGCTCTGCAGCCAGCCGGGGCCCGATAACTTTAAATACGCCTTGAAGAGAGCCCCCTTCCCTTTTTTCTGCGAATCCAGAATCAGTTGACGGTCCTTCTCAATGCGAGGATTCATATGCATTACTTGTTGCTGCCGGCCCGCCGGACCTTGTTTTGTTTCGTTTGGCGCCATATTCAAGTCTCCTGCTTAAACGTTTTCCTGGACGTCCCTGGACAGAATATATTCTTTAGTCTTTAAAACCATTTGCGGGTCCGCCTCAAACGGCAAACAACCCGTCCCAATACAAACTTGCTCTCTATTTTCCACCAGCGAAAGTACCCTGTCAACTTCCTTTTTAACAGCTTCTACATTTTTTGAAGTTATTGTCCCCGGGTCCATATTGATTCGAACCATCACATCAGGATGCGCTTTCATCTTTTCCATAAACCTTTTCTGGTCGGTCGCAGCGGGACAACAGACATATCCTGTTCCCGTCTGAAGAATATGGTCAAGAATCCTCAACGTATCACCACCGACGATGCAGGGAACAGGATGCCCGACAACTGCGGAAGTCTCTTCCATAATTTTTTTCAGCGCATCAAGCTCAATATCTCTGAAGTTCTCCGGAGACAGCAAAGGCGGCGCGGCCGCCGATTCGAAAAAACTGATATCCAAACCTTGACGAACGATTTCCCTGCAGAACTCCACCTGAGCAGCCACAAGGTGAACCAGTGCCTCGGCAACCAGATTCGGGTTGGTTTTAATCTCACACAACAGGTTCTCAAATCCAACCAGATTAGCTGCCAATGAGAACGGACCGCTCAAGGGTATTCTGACATCGGCATGGGGACATTCATCGGCAATATGCCTGGCGGCTTTGATTACCATTGGAATGCGGCCGGCTTTTTCCGGATTAAATGGTTCCAGAAAAGTTAGATCTTTTACTTTTCGAAAAGGGTATCTGATAATAGCAGGGATTCCGTTGCCGGCAGGCCGGTTAACTCTTGCACCATACGCTTCGGCTTCCAGATTATAGATGTCAATACCGACTACCACAGGCCGGTGCCGGTAAAGACGAAAAGCTTCCATGTGCCCTTTCGCTAAAAGCTCTCCATCTCGCGAAACCTCCCAGGGACTTTTACCAATCACCGCTGCTGCATGTTCATAGACCGAAGGTGAGAACTGTATGCGCATTGACACATTTCCTGATTGATTTACGGTTTTATCCTGCGCTGAATCTCGCGAATGACTGCTGAGTTGTCCAGATCGCCATCGCCTGCAGCTATTGCTTTTTCCAGGACGTTTAGGTGTACTTTTGATAGCGGCAACTCCAACTTGGCGTTTTCTGCGTATTTGAGGATAATCGAAACGTCCTTGTGGTGCTGCCGCAGTCTTGCCTGGGGCGTAAAATCGCCGTCAAGCATTTTCCTGCCCTTAACGTCCATAGCAGCCGAGTAAGCGGGTGTCACCTTGAGCAGTTCGAGAAAGGCCCGCGGCTCAAGACCGAGTTTGGCCGCAAAGACAAGTCCCTCGGCCAAAACCAGGCGGTTCAGTCCGAGAATCAAATTGCTCGCTAACTTTGCCCTGGAACCGTTTCCCGAAGCGCCCAGGTAAAATACCTTTGCGCCGAGCGCTTTGAAAATGTCTATACATTTTTCGAACGAGGCCTTTTCGCCCCCCACCATAAAGACTATTTCTTTATCTCTGACTTGCTGGCTCGAACCGGAAAAAGGAGCATCCAGAAAATAAACTTCCCGTTTGGTGAGACGTTTTGCCAACTCGGCCGTTTTGTCGGGCTCGCCGGTGGTCGTATCGATGATATATGAAAGGGCGGTTCGCGAACCGCCCCTACCTTTCATTTCCAGGATTCCGCCGGGACCTTCGACAACCTGCAGGACCGCATCGGTGTCGGGAAGCGAGAGGATAATGCGGCCGGCTTGTTGGGCCACCTGGGAAATGCTATTTGCAGCTTCTCCACCCAATTTCTTAAGCTGCTCGCACTTTACCGGGTCTATGTCGAAGCCGATAACATCGAATCCGTCGGCCAGCAGGCGCTCGGACATCGCCCTACCAACAAGACCAAGACCGATAAGCCCTATAATACCAGACATTTTCCAGCCCTTTCCCTCTATTTAAGTATCGCAAGCATCACCAGCACACAAACCAGACAAATTCCCAGCGTAACGACAAAACCAATCCAGGACTGGCGAGACGGCTTGACGATGAACAAATCACCGGCGGTGAACCAGCGTCTGGATTTCGGCACAGCCTCATCCAGAGGCAATTCGAGTTCCTCCTCCCGGCCGATAGGAACGTAGATTTTCCTGAAGAATTTCTCTATCCTCTCGGGACTCGGGGGCTTTGTCAGAAGGCTGCCTATTACACCAGCAAGCAGGCCAACCAGTATCGGCACACCAATCGTTACGTCCCGGCTGCAGTCGAGGACATAACGGCTCACGAGAAACACAGCCGAAGCCAAAATTGTGCTGCAAAACATCCCCGTCGTGTTCATTCGCCGCCAGAGAATACCCATCGCCGTGGAAATACCCACCAGACTCAGGATATTGAAATAGTCGAGTATGGCTCTGACCAGGTTGACCCGCATCAGGATCGCGGCCACAAGCGCCAACAGCGCGATCGCAATCCCTGTGATTCGAGTCACGTGTACAAGCTGTTTCTCATCGGCGCCGGGATTGATATACTCGCGATAAATATTCTGCGAAAAGAGCCCTGCCACCGTTACCTGAACCGCGTCGCCCGAGGACATCGCCGCTGCCATCACACACGCGAGCATAACACCCTGAAGCACCGGCGAAAGAAGCGTGCGAATCGAATCGCCGAATGCCGCGTCCCGATGGATTTCAGAGCCTGTGTTGAGCAGGTAAGCCAGCCAGCACAATCCTAATACGCACCAGCCTATGGTACAGATTCGTTTTAGAATGTTGCCGTAGGTGAAGCCGACCCGTCCTTCCCATTCGGTCCTGCCCGCACCGCAAACGCTCATCAAATGCGGAAACGCCAGCGCCGTCAGCGGCGCGTTAATGCACAACAAAAGCACGGTCAGCAAGCTGAAACCCTTCGGATCGAACAGACTCATATAGTCGACATCCTGCGCTCCCAGCGTAGCACGCATTCCAGCCAGGCCGCCTACCTCATTAAGGTTAAGGGCCGCCGGGATGGCGATGAATGACAGAGCGATAATCATAAAACCCTGAATCATATCGGTGCGTATTGCCGCGATGATCCCGCCCCAGTAGCTGTAGATTATAAAAACCGCCGTGCTCACAAATAAGATACCGAAGAACCAGAACTCGCTTTCGGTCGTCGTCGCTTTGCCCATCATACCCTGGACGGTGCGGGTAGTAGCAAGCAGAACGCCCGCCAGGAAAACTATCATTCCCGCTGCCGCAACGATGATATACAATACACTGGCCGCTTTGCCGAAACGCTGCCGGAATAAATCAGCCATCGTCAGGCACCGCATTCGCCGAATTACCGGCGCGATAATCCAGTAGAAGGGCGTCCCGAACAACCACATCCACGAGACCCAGATGCTGGATGCCCCGCTGACCACGGCCTGGCTTATTACGCCCGCGACGTTACCGGGGTGAGTACCGGCGCCGAAGGCGTGCATCACCATCATCAGCGTCCCGAACTGCCGGTTTCCTAATAGATAGCCCTCCTGGTTGTGAATGCCCCGCTTGCTCCACCAGCCCATAAGGAGCATTCCGGTAAAATATAATGCAAGGACAATCCAAATTGCGTAGTGTAAACCAAGAAACTCCATAATTACTCCCTATGATTGGCGACATTAATTATTCGCGGTTCGTGCCTGGGATTTAGGTATTTGATTTGCCATTCACGAATCAGAATGTTTTAATGGGGACTTCCATTCCTGCTTTTTCAGCCGAAACATACGCACTATAGATTGTCGAGATACAGTCGGCAGCCAGATTGCTGTCACTCTCCAGCGCATCGCCATACGCTATGGTTCTATAGAAGGCCTCGGTCTCCTGCGGATAGCCGGTGAACCAGTCCTCGTCCGGCGAAGGATTCGACCAGCCCTGCTTTGTGCCGATTTTCTCTACTGTGTAGATATCTTTAAAATACGCATCTACCGGGTTATATGTCTGCATGGCGGTGTTCGGATTAATGTTGCAGATACTACGGTGATTATTCGCTGCGACTTCAAGCCAGTTGTGGATGCCACCCAGAAGGATATCGGATGCAAAGATATCCGCAATCGTGCCGTCTTCAAAGGTAATATGCATCAAAGAAAAATCGTCTATGTCGTGGTAGTCTGCGCGAATATGTCCCTTATCCTGGAAATTATCCAGTCGTGTAAGGGCGTGTGTATGCGCCGAGACGGACTTCGGGAGTATCGGCTTGCCGTTTCGAGCGTTGCCCTCAACTCGCTTTAGATAGAGAGCTCCGGTCAACGGGTGACATCCTTTGCCGATCATCACGCCGCCGCCGGAGAACTTCCAGAAGCCGTACGTTGATGCATGCGAGCCGGAGTGTGACTCTTCGCCCCTTATCCAGAGTATTTGCGCGCCGGTCTTCTCGATAATCTCCCGCTCCTTCTGAATCGAAGGCGCATAGACCCAGTTTTCAGCATAAAGAATTCTGCCTTTACTTTTCGATTCTGCTTCGAGCATCCGTTCAATGCTCGCTAAAGCGTTCTCCAGCGCATCGGCCTTCGGAAAGTTATCACCGTTAAAGTCTTCCGAACCGTCGCCGAAGTAGCCGGTGAGCGGTTTTTCCACGATTGCGAACTTGTCCCGCTCAAGAGCGGCGATAGCAATCGGCTCGTGAGCCACGGGCGGCGTGCAGACGTGAATGACATCCACCTTATCGAGCAGCTTTTCCAGGCTTTTGTAAGCACGAATTCCGCGCTTTTCGGCATAAGCTTCAGCCTGGTCGGTGTCGATGGCGTATACGCCCTCGACCTCAACGTCGGTGCCGTGAACTTTCTTCAGACATTCAAAGTGAAACGTCGCGGCAAAACCCGCGCCAATTATTCCGGTCCGAATCGTTTTTTTCTTCATTTAATCTTAACCTGCCAAATCAAACGGTGAGATGTAATCGCCGTGTTCATCGCCGGCTGCTTTGAGACGCTTGCGAACCTCCTCAAAGGTATCAAAAAGAATCTGAGGCGTATCGGAAACCTTTTCTCTGTAAACCTTCTCGACGCGGTCGAGCTTGGCGAGATTTTCCGGTATGCAAATCTTAAACTGCCGGACATAATGCTCCCGGGTATATTGGGTATCGAGATGTTTCTTAAACAGCTTTTCCAGGTCTTCGTATTTCGGGATAAAGCCTGTCGGTGTTTCGATACCTTCAACATCACCGTTTACACGAAGCTCGGCCCACAGAATCCAGACCAGCTTGTCAGCCATCCCGTTTAAGTATTTGCCGTTTTCGTCCTTGAGGAAATAATTTACCGAGAAAACCAGAGGTGGATTCTCAATATCTTCGGCGAAATCCAGATTGTTCTGGATGTATTTGCCGAGAGGTATTGAGAGGAAATCGAGATTCGACATCAGATTAAACGTTCGGACTCCTTCTTTACCGAGCGTTGCGGAAGTGGTTTCGGATTCGAGACAGGCACCTTTTATGATTATGCCTTCGGCCCAGCTAAATGCCTGCTCGACAGGCACCCAGGTATCGCTATCTCGCCCGCCGTAGACGATGCCGCCGACCAGCACGCCCTCCGGATCGTCAAGTAGGGGATCGCGATTGTTAAGGTCCGGGATATTCAGGCAATAGCGGGCGTTTTTATGCGAGGCAGTGATTTCGTTACCGTTTGCATCGGTCTTGCCTTTGTGCCACTTGCCTGAGTGGTTGGTTCCCTCTGTCGGCAATTTGGTTCCCATACCAAGCCAGTGCGGCTTTTTCGTATCGTCAATGAGTATGTTGGAGAAAATAACCTCGTACGGGCTTGTGAGAGCCTTATAAATAATGGGGTCGTCTTTTGGATTGACGTCTTGAATGATGCCGAAAATGCCCTTTTCAACATTCACAGAGCGTATTTGACCGCCCTTCTTGCGAAAATAAGCGATGTCATCACCGACGATGGTCTGACCGGGCAGCATTGAAGTTGAGGTTTTTCCGCAGGCTGATGGAAATGCGCCGGCGAAATAAGTTACACGACCGCCAGGCCCGTGGGCACCAAGGACAAACATATGTTCGGCCAGCCAGCCTTCTCTTGAGGCCTTTTGGATCGCCAATCGCAGAGCCAGTTTCTTCAGACCTATAGTATTACCGCCATATTGGGTATTCACGCTGTAGACCATGTCTTCTTCGAGGTCCATATAAACGCGCCGTTTGTCGATATTCTTGCTGACAGAGTGTTCAAGCTCGCCTTCGGAGTGGATGAATCTGAAGAAATGAGGCGATGGGCCGATTTTTTTGAACTGCTCGTAACCCGGCCGATATAGTATCGATTCGCTGTGAGCCACGTATGGTGAATCCGTTATCTGAATGCTGGGAATAGAGAAATCCGAATCAAGCGGTCCCAGACAGAAAAAGCAGACTAACATTTCTCTGCCGACCATCGAATCTTTCAAGAAAGACCTGACTTCTTCGACTCCGGCTTGCTTTTCAACGGAATTGAGACTGGCGCCCAGATCTGAGCCGGCCGGCAGCAAATACTTAGTCTTTGACTTATCGCGGGCCTGGTCGTTGTAGCCGTCGAAGTGGCACGTGTGGCCAGGGATTTCCAGCGGGAGTTCTTCCCCATTCTTAATCGCCAGTTCGCGAATATACGCTCTATCCTTATCGGAATCAGTTAAAACCGTAACTGAAGCAGCTCCGGTAAGCTCCAGTGCATCGGCGACAAATTCGTGCATCTTGGGATTATCCAGAGCTATAAGCCTGTCATAATTTTCCGGTGTCAGCTTGTCTTTCAATAATTTGTTTACATTACGCATTTATAATCATTATCTCCTATAAGGGTTAATAAAGTCCAAAAAAAAACCGAGTGATTCTACTTGCAGAGCAGCTATACGTCAAGTTCTTTTTGTACAACTCTGTCTTATTCCAGCTTTTTCCCAGCGGTGCAAGTGTACGAACCACCCGGCTAATCTTTAAAAATCCAGGGATTGTTCGGAAATTCCAACTCCTCCAGATTTGTCCAACAACTCTAAAATCGCTTTTTGCCGATTTCTCAAAAAACCACCCGAGGCTCGTACTTCAAGACTTCGTTATTATAGACGAGCAAGATAGCCCCTGCGCAACAACTTTTATACGAGAAATTTTTCCATTTACTACTGTCAATGCGCAAAAAAAAGGCCGTCCCTTGCTTATCACCGGCAGTGGGCAGCCTTTTTCGATGGAGATTCAATAAATCATTTTTTGACCTTGAATTCGTATTGATGGATTTCGTCGTTATCCAAATCTTTGCCCCGGCAGCGAAGAACAAAACCATCTTTTGTTTTTTCGTATTCGAAATCTTCGCCGCTGAACACATCCTTCGGCAATCCCGCCGGCAGTTCATCGGGAAGTCTTCCCGTTTTGGCGCGAGCCAGCAGGATTTCAATCGCCGCGTTGATCGCGTTGGCTTGCGTCTCGACCCATGTCTTCTGCGAAAGCATCTTGTTAAGTGCCGGGATGAAGGCCCCTGCTGCCGCGGACGCCGGATCATTCGGATCAAGATCGTTTGCCAATTTTGTTAACTGTGAATAAGCCTGTTCGTATGGCATTGGTGTGTTCAAAACTGTCAGCATCGAATTCATACGCTCGGTGTATATCTGACGGGCCTTTTGAAGGATCTTCGCATCGGCTTTGCTGACGATTTCCGCTGTCTTCTTCTCATCGGAACCGCCCAGCGCCCGGGCAAGTTTTTCTATGTTTTTCATTTGCATAAGTTCTGTCACGATCTCTGTCTCGAACTTCAGCGGCCTGATGGGAGAAAGGGTCTTAATCGGAGACTTCGAAAGCTCGCTCTTCAGCCATTGCAGCAATTCTGTATCGCCTGAGGCCTGAGCTGTAACCTCCTGTATGCACTTATACGCCAGCGCTCTTACAGATATAGAGACGAGATATGAAATGAACGTATCGTCGCCAATATGTCGGGCAAATGCCTCCGTAAGCAGGCATCGTTCGAGAGCCCCCCTGTAGTCACCGTCTGCGGCGCGAACACGTGCGTCGGCAACCAGTACAAAAGCCATAAACCGCATTTGCGCCATCTGCGGCATGAGGGCATCGAAACCTTCCGAGAACTGCAAGCCCCAGTTACAAGCTGGTACCTTGGTTGCAGCTTCGGCGAAATGAATCATACCCGCGGACTTACCGATGTCCTGGCGCACTTGATCGTCCGGCGTAATCTTGCCTCTGGCCACTTCCCCGATATGAACTCTTGCTTCTTCGCTAAGCTGAGGAAGCGATAGAAATCCCTGGTAGTACAGCAGGGCTGCATTATCCGGATCGGGCGGATACGCCGGCGCCGGTGACGTCGCCATTGTCAACAGAAGGCCGGCTAACATTATTATTGTAAATGTTCTGTTATATATTCTCGTCATGATTCTGTCCTTTCGATTTCAAAACATGTTTGAACCTTCAAGCAACTCCTGAATCGAAACATTCGATGACCGCAGTCCTAAAACATCAAGAGTATCTCGAAATTGTTGATCCAATGCATCCAATCCCCCCCGTTGATATGTCATCCTCATAGATGCCATGGAGACTATCTTTGCAGGTGACTGTGAGATAAGCGGAGGCTTCGCTGCAGGTGCATTCGGTTTTTGCCGGTCCCGGCTAAGGAACAGGCCGACTACCAATATTACAGCAGCAGCAGCGGCAAGCTGGGCTACCGGCTTTCCGAAAATCACTCTCCAGATGTTTGGCTGACGGGATGAGGCTGCCTTTTCTCTTCGCGAGATGAGTGCCTGATATTCATCGGGGTATTTCTCCTTCCACTTTTCAGCGTCGAATTGCGGCTTTTCAGTATTGATACTGCGGATAATCAGTTCATCAAGCCATTTTTCATCTTTTTGCTCGTTCATAATTACGCCTCGCCAAAACCGTGATGCCTCAAATATTCAGCCATTTTTCTCTTTGCTCTTCGCAGCCTTCCATTGATCGCCTCCTCGGAAATACCCAGTACTGCAGATATCTGCTCATAAGACAGCCCATCATAAAATCGAAGGTAAATCACCTCCCTTGCAGAGTCCGATAATCTATTAAGGGCATCCCTGACCGCTTCTGCTGAATCAACCCGGCCTGATTGGGACGATACCCTCGATACCTCTCCAATCGTGCCGGGATCCTTTGTGCGCCCGGCCATGTCTCTGGCTGCATTTCTGCAGATAACAGCGAGCCAACCGGCAAACTTCTTCTGGTTCCTTAAATAGGGCAGTTTCACGGCGGCCTTTGCAAATGTTTCCTGAGCGGCGTCTTCGGCCAGATGCCTGTCTCCAATTACCGAATGAGCGATTGCTACCATAGCCGGATAGTATCGCCGACATAATTCAGCAAAGCTCTCTGCATCCCCGTCCATTGCTGCTTTGACTAATGCTGTATCCGGCTTTTGCTCCATTAACTTTTCTTTCTCTGTGGCCCTGGACGAAACTTCGCTGAATCAGCCTTCATTACCAAAGACTCGCTTATGCGCTCAAAATGGGCGCTGAAATTGCTGCTTTTGCAGTTTTTTTGATTATACCCCCTTTTAGGCGTGGTAGGCGCATAGAAAAGGCCGGCCCCAGCGAACTGGGAAGCCCGGCCCTTGTAAAAAAGTCTATTTTAAGATATAAAGCGGAATTTTCAGTATCCGCCGGTCATTACTTTATAGAGTTAAGCTTATCCCCTAAAGTATCCATTCTGTTTAGTATCAGCGCTGTTTATATACCACAACAAGTGCTGGTAGCAGCAGACGGACAAGGCTGTCCGCTACAGTTTGTTTCAGCTTCACCGGCACAGCATGGCTTCGGGCAATCAGGCGGACAAGGCTTTCCACAACATTTTGGTGCATCATCTCCCGCACAGCACGGCCTTGGGCAATCGGGTGGACAAGGTTTTCCACAACAGCCTGGTGCACCTTCTTCAGCACAACACGGCTCAGTACGTCCAAGCGGGCAATCTTCTGCAACGAACTCAGCATTGTTCATTCGAGGACAGGATGCCTGGGCGTTCTCAGAACCATTTGCCTTGGCCATTGGACAAGCATTGCCAGCCGCTGCCGGCCAGGCTTTCGCCTTTAAGCAAGGATCAGACTTGGCAGGTAAAATGTTGGCATAGCCGCCAAGAAGAACCGTCCCGACCAAAAGAGCAGCGACAACAGAGCCAAGAATTATTACTTTTTTTGGGCTTTTAAGACTCATTAGCAATTTCTCCAAATAGTGTGTTAATTTGTTTTAGCTCTGATTAATTACTTATACACCTTTCCTAAGTTATCATTATATACGATTTTAACAAAGTTGTGTTTATAAAAAATTGATAATTTTCGAATATTTAAGATATTTTATTTATTGTAGTCAAAGCTCTTGATTTCCGGATATTTTACAGACAGTTTCAGGTAGTAGCAATTCGCGAACCGCCCCTACTTAGCAAGGTATTGCTTTGCGAAACATTGGGCTGCTGAGTAGAGCAGCGAGCGGCTGTTTTCGAGTGCATAATCGAGGGGCATATTGTCGGCTCTGCAGGAGATGGCGACCTTTATTCCTGTTTTTTCATACTCCTGCTGCTGTATCTTGACCTGACCTGCGAGCACTGCCAGGGGAGTATGTGATTGACAGGCCAATTTCAGGATTCCGGATACGACTTTTCCAAAGAGTGACTGGCGGTCGAAAGAGCCTTCGCCGGTTATGACCCAGTCGGCAGATTCGAGTTCAGCCCGTAGGTTGCTGCGGGCGATTATCGTTTCTATGCCGGATACGACAACAGCATCCATAAAGGCAATGGCGCCAGCAGCTAATCCGCCGGCCGCACCCGCACCCGGGACGTCCTCAATATCACGCTTCAGTTGCCTGCGTACGAGCTCAGCAAGGTGAGCGAGACCTTTTTCCAATTGTTCTACCATTTGGGGAGTTGCGCCTTTTTGGGGTGCGTAAATCCTGGCTGCGCCATGCTCGCCGCAAAGCGGATTGTCGACATCGCAGAGGACTTCGACTGGTACAAGGCTTAAGTTTTTGGGTTTGACAATGTTTTTGATTTTCTCAAGACCTGCCCCGCCAGGCGGGACAGGATTGCCCTGATGATCGAGGAACTTCCAACCTAAAGCTTCGGCCGCACCGACGCCGCCATCGACGGTTGCGCTGCCCCCCACTGCTAAAAGGATCTTGCGTGTGCCGTATTCCAACGCAGCTTTTATAAGTTGTCCGGTTCCGTAGGTGGTCGTATTAAGCGGATTCATCTGTTCGGCTGTAAGCAGCTCAAGGCCGCTCGCTGAGGCCATCTCAACAAGAGCAGTTTTATCTTCGAACCAGGCAAAACCCGCTTCGACCTGCATTTTCGGAAGCGGACCCATCACTTCTTGACGAATCCATCGGCCATTGGCCGCTGCAATCATCGCACTGGCAGTACCTTCACCCCCGTCTGCCATTGGCTTTATTACAAGCTGAACCTCGGGTATGCATTCTTTAATGGCATTTGCAATGATTTCACAGGCCTCATATGCTTTTAGAGTGCCCTTGAACGAGTCAGTTGCAATAATGACTTTCATAAAACCCGTTTTCTATAAAAATAAATACTCGAATTTACAAATTGAACCAATTGATATAAATACTAATGTGACAAAATCTTGCGTTTGTTATGTTCTGCTAAGTTGCGATTCGACATTAAAGAACACACAAGCTGATAATCCACAATGCAATAGCGGCGGCTCCTCCTTCCACGAGGGTCCCGAGTGTTTGCAGTTTGTAGCCCTGCTTGACGCTCATATTGGAAAGACCGGTGACAACCCAGAAATAGCTGTCGTTGGCATGACTGACCACCATAGAGCCGGCACCTATCGCTACTACCACGAGTGCTTTTGCTGTGGGTGTTTCGAGACCGAGTGTCCCAAGAAGCGGCGCCATGATGCCCGCGGTCGTTATGATAGCAACGGTCGACGAACCTTGTGCCGTCTTGAGCGCCGCTGCAATGATAAAAGGCAACCATATACTAAGACCGGCACTGTTGCCGAGATATACCTTAACAACATCAGATATTTGTGACTCCTGCAGGACCTTGCCGAAGGCACCTCCACAGCCGGTAATGATAATGATAGTCGCCGCCGCAATAACCGCCTGTCCAACCCAGCCGTTTGCCGATAGCATTTCGGTGGTCAGTTTTTTCGGCAGCAGCAAGGCAAAGAAAACACCCACGAGCAGTGCAACTACCGGCTGTCCGATAAAAACAATGAATACTGCCGGCTTTCCAACGCCAAACGGATGAGTTGGAAATTCACTGATTGACTTGGCCACAATCAATATTATTGGAAGGAGAATGGGAATGATCGATTTTATAGTCGAAGGCGCATCTGCAGTGAACTTTTCCGGGTTGTATTGCTCATAATCAGACTCTGGATTAATATGTACCCTTGCTGCGAACTTGATAGCAAAAAGCCAGCCGGCTGCGAGGGCAATAATACTCACCAGCGCCCCCCACAGAATTACCAGGCCAAGATCAGCCTCAAGCAAACCCGCTGCAGCAACAGGCCCGGGTGTCGGTGGAACCATCGTATGTGTGGCATATAAACCGAGACTCAGCGCCACTGCACTACCTGCTAATGATATCTTCACCTTGCGTGACAGGGCCTTGCATAACGGAGAAAGAATCACAAAGGCCGAGTCGCAAAAGACCGGGATACTCACAATATATCCAATTATTCCCATAGCCAGAGGCACGTTATTTTTACCCACAAGTTTCAGCGTACTCTCTGCCAATCTAAACGCCCCGCCGGACTTTTCCAAAAAAGAACCGATTACCGCCCCTGCTAAGATTACAATGCCAATATATCCGATCGTGCCGCCAAAACCAGCATTTACTGATTGTACTACCTGCTGGAGCGACATTTTTCCGCAAAAGATTCCATACCCAAAAGCTGCCATTAACAGCGCAAGAAACGGATGCAATTTCAGTTTAGTTGTTGCAATAATGATGAAAACGACAGATAGCAGAAGGAGGATTATCAGCCACATAGATTAAATTCTTTCAATGAACCGCCCTTTTCTGAGAAATTACCGTATAGTGTCATCTCTTTAAAGGTATTTACCTTGCTTTATTTTATGTGTCAATCATTTTCTCATTCGGCCTTGTTGCGAAGGTAAGTATCGGATTTGTGAATCTACTTTTTATGTCACAAGTGTAATATTCATTGAAATTTGATGGATAATTGAGGATGTCCCTGAATAGTAAACTTCTTACCGGTACATATAATTCATTCATTAATCTCTTGAAGCACTAAGAAAGTTAATGACTGATTATTCCAACATAAATGTTTGGTAGTATTACAACTAACATTATTATGTTTATTTATCTTTATTGATAGCTTATCTGAATCCTCCAATTTAAATCATACATGTATTAATGACAGCTCCCTGCAAACTAAATGTGTCCGCAAATATTTTTTACTTCTTAATCCATCTTCTTAATCTATATATTTGATTAACGTGCTAAGCCTATAGAGATTATTTTTCTTCCTTTACTAAAAAGTTTTTTAGGATCTATTCATTTGTCCTTCTTGGAAAATGCCTCAATTCAAATGAAGAACTCAAAAAGTTGTCCTCTGTCACATGTAGTTTGATGCGTTATAATGTACAGCCTTAAGGCGAAGCATCCGGCCTGTTCAAAAGAGATACTTCGTTGTGCATGTCCTCGAGCAACGCAATGGACCCGGAATAGAGCTCATTATTTTTAAATCTTACAGGTTAATGATGGCATCTAAAGTGTGTATAATCCTGATTTTTTCATATCTCGGCCCCAACTCTGAATCCAGCTCTCCTGAGAATATTGCCCTGTTTATAACTTGTTATTTTCTTTTTCGTATTTATTCTATCGATGTTTCACGTGAAACAATCTTCTTTAAGACTATGTTGGCTATCAAATATTCTGAAGTATAAAACGGATAAACATGTTCCCCCGAAGTATTATTCCTTGTCACAATCACTTTTTAATGTCATTGATCACTCTGCAAATGTTGGTTATTTCCTTTTCGTTATTCCCGGCAGCGGAGATTTAGTAAAGACTTCAGCGATATTGAACAGCAATTTAAACCTTTTATCTTGAAGAGTTATTAGAGGATATACAGGCCGTGAATCAATGGGAGGATCATGGCAAAGAGGTACATAAAAAAAAGAATCTTTGAAAAAGATGATATTTTCTCTCTAAGCAGTTTGCATATCTCTTTCGTTTTTCGTTGTTTCACGTGAAACAATTTTTTCTAAAAATTATAATTTTATACTGGTAGAGCTACAGAAAATTCGTTAAATAATCCGAAATATTATTTGGGTCAATACTTAATTGCCCATCGAAAAGCAAAATAGGGATAAGGATTCCCAATTATTGTGTGAAGGAGCATTTTTATGATCGACAAGAAAAGAGAAAAACCAAAACATCTCGGCAGGGGGCTTAATTCTCTTATGAGTCCGATAATACCTGATATATCAGAGACGGAACAGCTATTGTCCGATCTATCAACTGTACCTAACTTCCCTCCTGATAAGGAGTTAAGCAGTTCAATGCGGGAGATTAGCATCGACGTTATATCGCCTAATCCTTACCAGGCAAGGACTGTATGGAATGAGCAGGAATTAGCAGAATTAGCAGAATCTATCAGGGCAAACGGCATAATTCAGCCGATTATTGTACGTCCTGCTGTGGCTGGTTATCAGCTAATTGCCGGTGAACGACGATTCAGAGCTGCAAAATTGGCTTCTTTAACGACCATACCTGCCCTGGTTCGCCAAGCCAGCGATGAGCAATTGCATGAATGGGCATTGGTTGAGAACATACACAGAGTTGATCTTAATCCAATAGAGCGAGCAAAGTCCTATCAGGACTACCTTAGCACCTTTTCCCTGACTCAGGCAGAAGCCGCCGAGCGGCTCGGAGAGGGGCGCTCAGTCGTTGCTAACTATTTGCGGTTACTGGACTTACCACAGGAAATAAAGCAGATGTTAGCTGATGGCCAATTGACCATGGGCCATGCCCGGGCAATACTGGCGCTACCGACAGATGAGTTACGACGAAAGCTTGCCAATCGAGCGATGGCATGTCGGCTAAGCGTGCGCGAGGTTGAAAGATTGGTGCGAAAGTATCTTGCCGGTACCGGCCAGGCCAGGACTAAGATCCGCTCAAAACCACCACATATAATTGATCTTGAGAACAAATTAGCCAGCCAGCTTGGTACGAAGGTAAGCATTGAGACACGAAAGAATGGCCAGAGAGGTAAGATAATTATCGAGTTTTACTCTCTTGATGAATTCGACGGAATCACAGAAAGGCTCGGCCTGGCTTATGCAGAGGAAGTCTGAAAAAGAATTTTGGAAAAAGATTTGCATAGTTTTGACGTGAGTATTTATAGACTTTTGTGTATAATAAATTACATGGGTTAAGTGATCATCTAAAACAATTTTTATTTTCGATTAACACTAATGTTGTTTCGGAGGATATATCATGAAGCGTTTGGTAACTTCAATTTTGGTTTTGTTATTACTGGCATTTTTGGGCCTTGATATCACATCAGCACAGGATGAAACGACCAAATCGCTGCACCAAGCCATAGCTGATGGTAAAATTGACCAGGTTAAGTCACTGTTGTCAAAGGGCGCTGATATCAGTGCGAAGAACAGAATGGGTTGGTCACCTCTGCACACAGCCGTATCGAACCGTCGGCAGGAAATTGCGGAACTGCTTATTTCTAAAGGCGCAGATGTCAATATAAGGGACGGTGGCGGGCGGGCACCCCTGCACTTAGCAGTTAGCATCGGCCAAAAGGAGTTAGTAGAGTTGTTAATTGCAAAGGGGGCTGATGTCAACGCTATGAGTGGTAGCGAAAACGCGTTGTCCCTGGCGAAAAAGAGACAGCAAAAAGAAATCGTTGAGATATTGCTAAAGCACGGTGCCAAAGAGCCGGACTTGGAAGCATTGATGGGGGACAGAAATTATGGAGAGGGCGAAACATATCAAGATAACCAGGGGCAGGGAATTCAGCCTCGAAGCAGAGGCATAAACATGGTACAAACACCTGCCGAAGTAGATTTACTCGCCGACCCAAACGAGATTAAAGCCAGGATAAAGACTTTTAGTGGTCTCGAAAAGTCTCTGAAGGAGGTGGGCGATAAAAGCAACAATGAGACGCGCCAGTGGGAGCAGAAAAGATATGACAACAGAACGTATCTTTTAAAATCCGTTCAACAGCAATTCGAAGACGAGATTGGTTTCATCCGAAAAATTGCTGTTCAAGAGAAAGCGAAAAAGACAACAGAGGCGATCGACAACGTCTTGTCCATAAGGCAGGAACGGTTCAAAATGGTCAGTAAAGAACTCATGGCGCAGAAAAGAGAGCAGCAACAGACACAGTCCTCCAGTACGCGAACCCGGGGCAGAACCTCCGGCAGAAGCACGAGAGGAAGGTATCCGCAAAGAGGACAGCCTTACGGAGAAAACACAGCAGGACCGCTCTCTGATTCTGGCAACTCTACACCCGGAACGAACAGATATGAACGCACGGCGCAACCGTCCGAACAAGTGGACAGGGTAACTCAAGACGAGATACGTCAGTGGTTGCAGACAACCGTTGATAACAAAGCAGAATTGGCAAAAGCAGTGAATCCGCAAATCCAGGCGGACATTGGTTCCATAAGAAAAATTGCTGACGAAGAAAAGGCGAAAAAGACAGTTGCGGCGATTGACGGGCTGTTACTGGCCAGACAAATGCGATTTGATGAATTTGCCAAAAAAGCCGAAGAAGAAAAAAGGTCACAACAACAGAACCAGGATCCGAGCAATCGCAGCGGATATGGTGACCCGAGCCAAAGAAGTACGCAGCAAAGCGGCCGGTACCGGGGACGAACATCCAGAGGTGGTGCAGCACAAGGGGAAGCGACACAACAGCAGAATACATACGGAACCCGCGGTCGTCGACGCTGAGAAGGATGGCAAAGAAATTATCCGGAAAGGTCGCGATAGTAACAGGGGCCAGCAGAGGAATAGGCCGAGCTATCAGCGTTGCGTTGGCTAAAGAAGCCGCAACGGTCGTCCTGGCTGCGCGGTCAATTGAAAAGCTGCAAAGCACCGCCGACCAGGTGACAAAAGCGGGAGGAAACGCTCACATCGTTGTTACCGAACTGGCTGATGAGCAATCCATCAGGAACCTCGTTAAAGTAACCGGTAAAAAATTCGGACAACTGGATATACTGGTCAATAACGCCGGCGTCACTCACTCGGCCAAACTGGAAGATACCTCGACCGGAGACTGGGAACGTTGTATTTGGGTCAATGCACGGGCACCGTTTATTCTTTGCAGGGAATCACTGAGCCTGTTAAAAAAATCGCAGGCCGCTTACATCATCAACATCGCATCGGTCGTAGGCGTCAAAGGTTATCCGCTTCAAAGCGCTTATACTTCCTCCAAGCATGCCCTTCGCGGTATGACAATATCGCTGGCCGAGGAGCTCAAAGGCACGAACGTTCGAGTGCACCTGCTCTGTCCCGGAGGTGTTGATACGGATATGGTGGGAAACGTTCGTCCTGATATTAGGAAAGAGGACCTTATAGGACCCCACGAGATTGCCGAGCTGGTTCTCTACCTTGTTACACACAAAGGAAATGCCGTTATAGATGAGCTGCACATTCGAAGAGCAACCTCGACGCCCTGGTTTTAAACTGCCGTTAACACGGATTTTGCGGTTTTAGGATTTTTGGATAAGGAAATACTTATGCGGATGGTTTGCCAAAGAGTACTGGAGGCGCAGGTCAAAGTCAACGCTCAGCAAGTGGGCAGAATCGAAAAGGGATTGCTGGTCTATCTTGGCGTCGGCAAAGGTGACACCTTAAAGGATGCTGAATTTATATCCGATAAGCTCGTGAACCTGCGTATCTTCGCGGACGAGGCAGGCAAGATGAATCGCAGCGTTCAGGATATTGGAGGAGCGATTCTGCTTATCAGCAACTTCACACTTCACGGCGACTGCCGCAAAGGCCGTCGTCCCGGCTTCGACGCCGCGGCCGAGCCGGTATTGGCACAGCAGCTTTACGAAAAAGTAATTGACTTAATCTCACAAAAGGGCGTACCGGTCGAAAAGGGCGTCTTCGGCGAATACATGCACGTAACCAGCACCAACGACGGCCCAGTAACCTTCCTGCTCGACAGCGCAAAGCTGTTTTGAGCCGCATAAGCGAATCTTTGAGGACGCCATATTTGAGCCGATGTCTGCATCCAAAAGCCTCACAGTAACGTAGGATTGGCTTTGGCCCGCCAACCAAAGCTGATTTCCGCAAGTAAAGGGCATATTTTTCGCAAAAGTTGATTGCATTCCTTGTGCTTTACGCATAAAATTCACGGCTATTTATTTAATAGACAAGCTTAATAATACGGAAGATGCCTTAAATGTCCTGAAACCTGATATAACGGAACAGATTGGGCAAAAAGTAGTAAAAGGATATTGTTATGGGAAGACGCAGAGACAGACTCAATAGAAGACGGGAAAAACAAAAAGAAACGCGTAGCGCCAATGCCCCGCGCAAGGCAAAAGAGCGTGCGCGCAAAGCCGCTCAAGCCGCGGCCGCAACTAATTAACACCTCTGTAGAAAATGACCGGCCCCGGGCCAGGCCCGGTTCTCGAAAACGATATCAGTCGACAGATCGATACCTGTTGTCCTGCCAAACGGCTCTTGGCCATCAAAACCGACCTTGTTGCACTTCGAGTTTTATTGCGCCATGCCGGAAAATAAATACAATAGTCAATTTATGCCATAGGTATAGTCAATAGTAAATAATCAATGACAAAGGTCAATCGCCATGCCTGTCATTATCAAGCACAACTCATCGAAAAATGTACCCCCTATGGGGCAGGCGTACATCTTAAATTCCCCCTATACTATGTAAAATCACTTGGCAATACCGATATATCTGATTGAATAATTGCCATATCATCAAGACCAGTTGCTGGTGCAAGAATAGAGTCGTCAGATATTTTTCCTGAATCATCCAGAGCCTGAACGTCCTCTGCAAACTTAGTCTTGTCATTCACCCAATTCTCATTAAATACAACATATTGACCGCTGTATTCAATTTCAGTCGCACTTTCCCAATCCTTTCTATCGCGTCTATCTCTATGGTAGGACTTCACAGCTTTACCAATACTATCAACCGCCTCAAAAGTCCGAGGGTGCCTTGTCCTAATCTGGTCCAAAGCACCTGGCAGAGCTGCGTACACCACTATGGCACCCCCAACCCAAACTGCCTTTTTTGCAACCCAAATTACAAGCTTCCCAAGCTGACCTATTTTTTTAAGGATGGTACCACTCTTTACAAGCTCTGACTCATCTGGAATCTTGTCTTGGAGAACTATTTGGGATGGGCTATTTATGCCCTCGTCGATAAGTTTGTCCTTGAAAGCTTCCCATATTTTGATCTTCGTTTCGTCATCCATTTTTTACTCTCCAAAACGATTAAGAAATATTCTATTATTTAAACCGAAATTGTCCGGGTCAAGAGTTTAATAGTGACGTTTACGCATTTATGTTAACTTATTCAGTTCTTTTACTTTTGTTTATTAACAATTTAAAGCCTGCTTTTTCTTCTTTGCACCTTGGGCCTCTTTCAACTTTTCGGTCGACCTACTGCTCATGGTCACGCCACAGGTGAACGAAGCCTAAAACATAGTAAACGTACCTAATTATTTGAGATTGACCAAAATGGCGTACAGAGTGTCGAGCAATACATCCTCACATAACGGTCTGCGGATGAGCGGCATTGTCCGCTCGATCCGCTGGTTAGCCTTATACGCTATTGGCCATATGGGCGATAGCGCTGAATCTAATGCTGGATGCGGCAGTTGGGAAGACCGTTCTCAAGACGCTTGGCGCCCTCTTCTGATATACCGGAACCCCTTAGGTCGAGACGCTCTATACGCTGGAGTTTCAATAGATAGGGGATGCTCTCATCGGTTATCGAATCCCCACCCAAGGTCAAGTCCCTTAGTGTGACTACCTTCGCAAGATGTATAACGCCTTCATCCGTCACGTTCGTGGCTGTGAGGTCAAGTTTTTCCAGTTTGCTCAAAGTAACAAGAGCGGAAAGCTCATGGTCACAGACTTTGGTGCCAGCTAGAAGCAACCAGCGCAGGTCATTCATACGAGACACGACACGAATATCTACGTTCGCGCGCTGAATAACCAGTGCCTGGAGATCCTGTGGCTGCAACGAGGCAAGAGGTGAGAAATCATGCCTATCGGTCCTTTCGGTCATATCCAGCAAAAGGGCCTTCCCTGTAGGCACTGTAACGTAGTCTTTAGCAACTCCCATAGGCTGCCACGGCTCTAATGATAGCCAAGATATACTTGCGTCTCTTACGTGAAGAGAGCCCAGCGATCTATTGGCAGGAAAACGGACAACACGTCCCGCCTCCGTGTTGGGATCTTCTTGTCGCTCTTCTGGAGCGATCATGTCTTGTTTAGAGGTACTCTGATTGCATCCGCCCATTATTCCTACAAGCATCAAGGCTATCGGAATTGCTGTGACACTATATATCCATTTCATAATCGCATCCACCTTTCCTGATGGCTAGCTATGTATCTATGGTTTCCGTATAACATCCCATGATTCTCGGCATAAAGCAAGAAAGCACAAGGTACGTCGCTGCCGCTTCAAAGCTGTCATATCCGCAAGGTTTAATTATAGATGTGTCTGTCTGTTGAGCAAGGAAGAAAGGCTTAGTCATTGACTATTTTCTATTGGCTATTGAATATTGTAATTGATTATCCCATGCACACAATACGCACGACGCAAAACGCACGAAGTAATACGATCTTTGAAAGGGCCGTATAAAGGACAATTTTGGGTGAAGATGGGGGATTTGCTTGAGTTTTGACCGGTTTTATGCTATAATATATACTCAAATTGAATAGTTCATCGTTCATAGATAACAGACCTCAGATTTCAGACAAAATACAATGGCCATCATCTCACAAAACGCTGTTTTGTCATTCCTGCGGAAGCAGGAATCCAGAGTTCTTGA
>Ga0307380_10002623_pt1 | contig 25374 bp, 19 predicted proteins | sample UN3MG_FD_202239 | JGI IMG/M metagenome (GOLD analysis project Ga0307380, IMG submission 202239) | Soil microbial communities from Risofladan, Vaasa, Finland - UN-3 | ecosystem: Environmental > Terrestrial > Soil > Coastal area > Acid sulfate soil | place: Finland: Risofladan, Vaasa | collected... | reverse complement strand
AGGATGAGTACTCGCTCCTTGTGAGCTCCCTGCTAGCAAGCGCTGGACTCGCTCCTGGGGACGTGGATGGAGTTGGCGTTTGTTCCGTTGTTCCGCCTCTTTCTCACGTATTTCTAGAGATGGCAGAGAGCTTGTTCGGCGTAAAGGCGATGCTCGTCGGCCCCGGCGTCAAGACTGGCATGCCGATACTCTACGAGAATCCAGCAGAGGTCGGCTCAGACAGGATCGCCAACGCCCTTGCCGCCTACTATGAGACACGCGGCCCGGTCATCATCGTTGATTTCGGCACTGCAACGACGTTCTGCGTGGTGTCAGAGAAGGGCGAGTACCTTGGCGGGAGCATAGTCCCGGGGGTCGGGATAAGCGCTGATGCTCTCTTCGCAAGGACCGCGAAGCTGCCTCGGGTAGCGGTTACGAGGCCAGCCACAGTGGTCGGCAGAACGACAGAAGCCAGCATCCAATCTGGCCTCTTTTTCGGCTATCTGTGCATTGTCGAGGGGATGATAGCACGGATCGTGTCAGAGATGCAGTTTGGGAGCAAACCCAAGGTCTTGGCGACGGGCGGGCTGGCGGAGCTGTTCGCAGGTGAGACCGAGACCATAGATGTGGTTGACCCATATCTCACCCTGAAGGGCGTGCGGATAATCTATGAGAAGAACGCGAAGAGGCCAGGACGAATACCTCCAAAGGGTTGAGGACTACATAGTCCAGGTGAGGCTTTCGCCGATGCTGCTCTCCCCGAAGGAGTGGACGGTCGCCGAGCAGTGGAAGCGCGACGAAATCCCACTGATGGTCGTGTTCCGCGGGATCGACAGGGCGATGCGGAGCCTGATTGCGAGAAGGCATGAGTTCAGCAAGCTTCGGATGACGCTCTCCTACTGCGACAAGCCGGTCCGCGCAGCCTTCCAGTCATATCTTTCGGCGCAGAGTCTCTTCCCCGCTGAAGGGGAGGACCGCGCGCCCATCGGGGCTGAAGCGAGGCCAGAGGATTCTGATGTTTACTACGTGCTGAACCGCTTAACCACGCTCGCCAAGATGGTTGAGGCGCTATCCGAAAGGCCGGAGTTCGTCGCTCGCAGGGATAGTATCGCGCAAATGGCTCAGAAGCTGAGTGCGCTCGCCGAGGAAACAAGAAAGAGCAGGGCCGGCCAATGGCTGGAGCGAGTTCAGACTCGCTTGGTCAAGCTGGACAGGGAGCTTCTAAGGACAGCAAGAGGTTGTCTCTCGCCCGGACGGAGGGTGCAGCTTGCTGCTCAGGCTAAAAAGAGGGCCAGGCAGACGAAAGCACCGCAGGATAGGTCCTTGATTGAGTACCTGATGGACGGGGCGGTTCGAGAGGAGTTCGGACTTCCTGTCATAGGCCTCTTCGACATCTGACGTTCCACCTCGATGAACACGGACATCTGCCAGCCGGCCGCGACCACCGATTCTGCTCCGTTAATGGCCGGCGTCCCAACGGGCGCCCTGACGCTCGAGCTCGTAGCCTTCGACAAGTCGGGCGACGGGAGCGCCAGGTATCCATACTTCACCGTGAGGTAAGCTGTTGATGCCGGGACCCTGTAACGTATAATGCTCGGCAAGATCGATAATTCATACACGAGTGCATTGCTTTTCCGGCGTGATACTTGCAGGTCACGCTGGCAATAATGAGGAGAACATAGGATGAACAGAATAGTCTTGTTAGTAGCGATTTTTTGCTTGGCAACGGGCTTGCAGCTCGCCAGCCAGGCGGGGCCGTATTCGGTTCCGGTCCAGCCGCTTCCAGGCATGGTTGTGGCGCCTGACGCAGAACATCAGAGCGGGGAGAGGACGTCCCATAATGGCGTATTGGTTGCGCTTGACGGGCAGGGCGACCACCTGCGGGACCTCACCTCCAGGGCGGCCATTTCACCATCAGCCGAGGAGGCGCTCGAGACCGTTCCCGAATGGCTCAAGATGGACCTTTACGATATGTTCACGCGGATGTCGCAGAGCGATCAGGAGGATTACGGACAGCTGCTGCTCTCGATATCCGATCTGCGCCTCATCGACGAGGTGGCCTTCACGATTGCCCACTCGTCAAAGAGCGTCCTGAGCCAAACGGACCCGGAGCTTTATCTCCGCAACGCAGAGCTTCTGTATCAGATCGATCCGGAGATACCCTACGCTGACATTGTGGATTACGGCCAGGCTGGCGTGGACCCCGATTTTTACTCCACGGTTCGATACTGGACGATCAGGGACGGCGAGATGGGCCAGTTCGAGCTTCCACTTTCCACCTATTACTGGTTTGTGGTGCATCCCAAGCTCGGCAAAGAGGACCCATCGATGAGTCCCCAGCCCAGGGAGGATGCGAACACTTATGGCTACTTCTGGCGCGAATACCTCTTCTACAACCCGTCGGATGAGTATGACTACACCCTCAACTACATGACCAGAGAGCCCAACAGGATAGACGATTCTGACGTTGACGGCTGGGGACCTACCGCGGCCGGCTACCTCGTTGACGGCTCAAAGAAGTGCCCTGACGGCGCGATAGTCGGGGGGCCTGGCACTGAGAGGCCCGTGCTTGTGGAGTTCATCTGGGGACAGGCTCGGGTAATCATCACAACGCTGGAGGTCGAGCGGGGCCACGCTACGGGCAAGGAGGAGATGCTGGAGAACCTGACGATGCGTTCAAACGGCCAGTGGGACGACCTCCTTCTGAGGCAAGGGATCGATCCGGATTACTACGACCAGGTGGCTATCGTAGATGGCTCGGGCAACTGGGATATTCTGTCCCCAATTCAGGAGGTTCTGGATGACAACGGGATACAAAATTGGGTAGTCTCCGCTGAGGAGATGCTGAATCCAGGCCAATGGGGATACTTCTCCAAGGTGATCATCCCCTCACACCAGAGCAGGGCGTTTTACGAAACGGTTGCCAGCGCCGAGTTCATGGACAAGTTCGAATCGTGGGTGGATGACTTCCGAGGCACGTTGGAGTTCCACGGAGCTTGCGATCCCGGAGATTCGTGGGCGGACCTTGAGCTCTTCAAGCTCGGTTACGTGGCGGAGGAGCTCGACGATGTGGCGCTCTACGGCTTCCCCGTCCTTAGAGAGGTGATAGGCAACGCTAGTTACCTCTGGGATGACAGCGTCGTGAACGCCTCGCTGCCTGGTTCAAGGCCGTTTGAGCCCAACTCGATGGCTGTTGATGTTATCTCCAACTGGACATCAAGAATGATCAACTTCCGCGCAAGAGGCAGCCGGCCCAGTCAGCCCAACCAGATTTGCTTTGAGCACGACGGCAACTGCGGCGAGATACGCTACCTGCTCAACGCCGCAGCCAGAACCTGCCTCTTGCCTACGGCGGGCGTCTGCAACAAGTCGTGGGACCACGTAACGTGCGAGTTCTGGGAGCAGGACTGGTATGGCTACCAGGTCGGCTTCAACGTCGGGAGCGCCATGATAGCGGACCAAAAGGTGCTTAACGACAAGGACTACGGAGGAACCAGGGACTTGTCCGCCATTGAGCAGGACCGAGGCGACAGCTTTCCCGTGAATGCGACGGCAAGATACAGCAAATCCTGCCGCTTCCACGCGAAAGTTCAGGACGTTCGAGGCAATCCAATTGACTGTGCGGAGGTTCGGCCGTGGGTTCGCTGGAAGAACCAGCCCAGCGAGCCGCTGGACAGCCCTCTGTGCGCTTACACTGATTCGTCGGGCGAGGTGGTCTTGGACCTCGGCGACCACCGCGACTACTGGTTCAACGTCGAGAGCAGGGCGGGGGATGCGCCAAAAGAGCAGCTCTTGACGGATACTCAGGAGGGCATGGACTACGATCATACCTGGACAATCGAGGAGGGAATCGTCCCCCAGCTGCCTGAGATCGAGCCGATAGAGTTCCCATCAGCTCCGCAGCACCCATACAAGCTGCATATCTCATTCAGAGCTGATTATGAGACCCTGTATAGCGTGAGTGCGCTGACTTTCGCGGAGAAGAAGGAGGAGACGGCCAACGTCGATTTCTTCATCTTGAACGCCGACAACTTCAGGAAGTATAGCGATGGCAAGCCATTCTCTGCATATCAATGGCGAGAAGATTACAGGTCCGATGAGTTTGAGGTCGAGATTCCGGATAGTGAGATTTACTACCTCGTTTTCTCGAACGAAGATACCCTTCTCGCCAAACAATTCGTAACGATAGCCGTCTCGGTATCTGAACGCGATGGCGAAGCCTGGACTCCCATTGAAAGTTACTCGAACTTCGTCGGGATACCGGCGCAAGATGCCTACGTCATTATGTTCAACAACCTTGTCGCACCGAGCGTCTATGCAGCGGGATTCTTCGCTGCTGAGGTGGACTCGTCGGGTAGTTTTGAGTTCGGCGTTCAGGCGTTCGTGCTTGACGACGACGGCTTGCACGACGTGCGGGACGTCGAGCTCTGCTATGGCGGCGTGCCGCTCGGCAAGTTTCTTAGGGACAACGGTAGATACGGCGACGCTCTCGCCGGCGACGGCATATTCACGTTTTCCGAGAGGTTCATGCCCGGTACGCTCTATCCGGGCGTCTATAAGCTCGAGATCGTAGCGACCGACATGGCCGGCGGCAAGAGCATCTCGTGGCCTTATCTGAACGCTCTCTCTACTCCGCTGCGCCTCAGCAGCCCAACCTGCTGCATGAACACGGACATCTGGCAGCCGGCCGCGACCGCCGATAACGCCCCGGTGATACTTGGCGGCGGCTTCTTTGGCAGAGAATGTTTTCAGCCGGGGGACGTGGTGCGCCTCGTGGTCTATGCTGACGATCCTGACGGCCTGTCTGACATCGAGCGAGTCGAGCTCTTCCTCGAGGGCGGCGTCGCAACGGGCCTTTCGTTGCACGACGACGGTGCCGATGGCGACGACCACGCCGGCGACGGCATATACACCTTCCAGACGCTCATGCCAGCAGGTATCCCGGCAGGGAATATGACGCTCGAGGTCGTAGCCTTTGACAACTCCGGCAACTCCAGCGCCAGGTACCCATACTTCACGGTGAGGTAGCCTGCTCGCGGGCGATATTCTCCAATGCCCGGAGTTCTTTGGGCCTCTCCCGAGCACCTGCACCTCGGCCGGCGTGTCCTTGTATGGCCTAGCCGATAACGGTCCTGATTCCGGGCACCATTGATCCTCTCACCGAGCGCTGTGGACACATCGGCGGTGAGGCTTCCTTTGGGTAAGGAAATCCAGATCAGTATCAGCCAGATAAGACGGCGACGGCTGAGCGCCTTTCCGCCATGTCTGTCTTCACTCGCTCAACTCCGGAGGTCTCTCGTAGGGGAGAAACTTGTAACTGATCAACTCGCTCGCCAGATGTTCAAGGTCCGGAAAGAGCTGATCTTCAGTTATCCGTAACAGATCCAAGGACTGCTTCAAGCCCTCCTTCGCAGATGATGGAATATTTATCCGTGCCAGGAACTTCCCTGCATCATCGAACTCATTTAGCGGCTGTGATGCTCCGTGGATTGTGAATTCCGATCGCTGGACCATCTGCCGCAAGTCAAAATGCCTAGTGAGTATTGCGAGAGTCTTCTCTGAATCTGCTAGTTTCTGACGAGTGAAGGCTGCCTTTAATACCGGAAGCACCATGCTGTCGTTTTCCGCAAAAAGAATTCTGTTGACTTGACTCATATTCAAACGGGGAGCCATCAAGGCCCACAGTGTTCCATCGCTGTCGGAGTATTCGTTAACCGCGAAAAACAACCCTATGAGAGGAGACTCTGTCCAATCCAGGAGGCGCGTTGGGAGGCGATAATGCCGCATAAGGTAAAGCCAGCCGGCATCGTCCTCAAAGTCAGGCACGCTTGTGTGGCGAATTCGCGCCCGCGAGCGGAATCTATTAGTCATGTTACGTTCATCAACGGCCCTGCTGTCGCGGTGCAGGGAGGCTGTAAGGCCCCATTGCCGATCTGCATGCCCTCGCCACCATGCCCTATCGTCTTCAAACGAATGGGTTACTGAAACGACGGCATCGAAGAATTGAGCAATGTTTTCTACGGTAACAGTCCTAATGGCTTCTTTCATTTCCGTCCTCCACAGCTTTCGAAAGCAGAACCCTGTTATCCAGACCTCTGTAAAATGTCATTTGTGGTCCTAGCCATTGCCATCATCATAATGACTGTTCAGCCTATCGTTGACGAAATCCGTGTTTCCACCTCTTCGACAGCTGCATATTAGGGTATCGGTTCGCGTCCATCAATCTTCGCGAATCGCAGCTTCCCAGAATCGCGCCGTCCGAACCAAAGCGAGGCGAAGGCCGAAGTCGGTGGTTTGTGGGGGCCTGTATCTTCGGAAAGGCGGCTATATGGTGGTGGGCGATACTGGATTTGAACCAGTGACCCCCGCCGTGTGAAGGCGGTGCTCTACCCCTGAGCCAATCGCCCACCAAAACCAAGTCTAATATATCAAACAGTTACAAGAGTCAAAACCCAAACCTTCCGGCCCGCCCAAGTGGATTGCTGATGCCATCGTCCGGGGCGATTCTGACCGTTGTCTGGAGATAAAAACACAACATAGTGGGGTGTTCGGATCTGGGCACAACATATCGCCGTATTCGGCCTCTCTTCGATCATAAGAATTGAGCCACGCGAAGTCAGGGATGTGTTGGGCTGGATAGTGCTCTATATGACACGTTTCGGGCGAGGCGTGCCGGTGTTGGTGTGTTTTTGTGGGTGAGTAGGAAGATTGTGCTGTGATTCTTGGTTGATTTGTCTTAGGTTTGGAAGTCGAGGGTTTAATTGGGGTGAAATTGGGAAGGTTATTGTGTGTATTAAACAGGCTGAAAATCGTATGTTCTTGCATTCTCTCCCTTTGGCGTCATATAATCTGCAGAAATATGCGAGAAGGAAACTATTAACAAGGGACATCTTATGGTTTCCAATCCCATTTGGCAGAATCGAATCTTTGGGAATGTGCAGGAATCCCGGACGCCCAGAAATGATAATTCGGCGTCCCAAAGGGATTTTGTAGATGCCTAGAAAGAGCTCTCGGGACACGGGACCAGAATCACTAACCTTCGGTCAGGGGATGAGGCGCGTTCAGATCGATGGTAAGGGGCGCATCACTATCCCTGTGCGTTACCGTTCGATTTTCGAGGACGAGTTGCGCGGGGATTGGGTTGTCTATCTGGTTGCGGATAAATCGAGGATAGACGTTCTTCCCAAAGAAAGATACGAGGCCAAGTATCGCCGCTTTATGAGGGAAGACAGTTCGGACCCGGATGACGTGAATGCGAGACGGAGGTTCATGGTTGGGACTGAGATCAAGGGCCTTGACCAGGAGGGGCGGCTGACTCTGTCGAAAGAGATGCAGAAGATTAGCGGGATAGGTTTCCAGGCTGTGCTGCTCTGGATGCGAGGTTGGTTGGAATTATGGTCCGACACTAAGTTCGACGCGTGGCTTTCTACGGCACCTTCAATGGACGATTTCGAGAGAAGAATCTGCGAGTCGGACAGGTCGCGGTCTTCTGCTCCAGAGCGAGCTGCTGCTTTTGGTCAGAGCGAACCAAAGGACGAATCTGACCAGTAGCAGAGGCTGTTGCTTTCATTCTCCGGAGGGGATTAATGAGGGAGCCTTTTGGGGATATTCATTGTCCAGTTCTGGTCGATGAGGTTTTGGAGAACCTCCGGCCTGTAACAGGCAAGGGCATCTTCCTCGATGCAACCGTAGGTTTGGGTGGCCATGCGCAGGCTGTTCTCGAGCGCTTTCCCTCTGCCTCAGTTGTGGGGATTGATATCGACAGCGAAGCACTTGCGCTTTGCAAGAGGCGCCTCGAGCGTTATGGAGAGAGATTCATGGCGATTAGGGGTTCCTACGGGGATTTGGGCGATCTTCTTTCTGAGGCTGGTATCGGGACTGTGGACTCAATTCTGATGGACACCGGGCTCTCTAGTTATGATATTGGGACGGCAGCGCGAGGCTTCAGCTTCATGCTCGATGGCCCGCTCGACATGCGTTACAGCCGCAGCTCGCAGCTCGCATCGGCAAGAGACCTCATCAATCGTGAAAACGTAAGAGAACTTCGCAAGATACTGCGTGATTTTGGCGACGTTCCATTCGCAGGCCGACTGGCCGCCGCTATCGTCGAGGCGCGAGGGAAGACGGCGATCAGGACCACCGGCGAGCTGGCTGCGGTCGTGAGGCGCTCGATTGGGCGCCGGTTGGGGCACGGCAAGGTTGAGAGTTTTCTTGCGAAGGTGTTTCAGGCGTTCCGGATTGCGGTCAACCGCGAGCTGGATGTGCTCGATGCGGGCTTGCAGCAGAGTATTGCCGCGCTTGCCAGCGGGGGTCGCCTGTTGGTGGTCTGCTATGAATCGCTCAGCCACAGGTTGACCAAGCGGGTGTTCCGGGAGCACGAGAGGGGCTACGTTCGCCCGGAGGATGCTGCCATGGGGACGTTCGAGCCAAGTGCGGAGATTCGGATAGTCAACAGGAAGGCGATTGGAGCATCGGCGTCCGAGGTTGCTAGAAACATTCGGAGTCGGAGTGGGGGACTTAGGATTGCGGAGCGTCTTTAGATGAGAGGCGAGGCCAGGTTTAACGATACGATGTTTTATTTATTTACAATCGGCATCCTTCTTGCCAGCGCGCTCTTCTATCTCTGCCAGAGCTTTCGCATCATGAACCTCAAGTGGGAGATATCTGGCCTCAAGTCCCAGTATCAAAGCCTCGCACGTAGCGGGGATGGCTTGAAGGTGAGGCTCGCGGGATTGAACGATCTTCCGGAGTTGGAGAAGAGGGCAATAAGGCTGGGCTTCGTTCATCCCAAGCCCGGTGAGATGCTGATCTTACACAAAGAGGACCTAAACGATGGGGCGACGAGGGTTGCTAGTCATAAACGGTAGTAAGCGTCGCGGGCCGCAAGCGGGGCAGATAGTCCACACTCGGCAGCCAAGGAAGCTCGATTCGCAGGCGTTGCGGATGCTGGCCGTGCTGTTGGTGTTCATTTTGCTTGCGGGTCTTAGTGTGTTCAGACTCCTTTGGATTCAGGTGTTGAAACACGACGATTACATGAGAATCGCCGAGTCGCTTCACACCAGAAGGCTGGCGCTCCCGGCAAAGCGGGGCAAGATACTTGACTGTCGTCTCCGGACGCTTGCGGGGAGCCGGGAGACGCTGTCCTTTTGGGCATACGCACAAGAGTTGACGGATGCCGACAAGAAAATCGCCAGGAGCCGGCTTTCTGGCTTTCCGGGCATTTCAGAAGGAAGTCTGGATGAGGCGTTTGGCGAGAAGGCGCGGTTAGTCTGGCTGCGTCGCTTCTGCGACGAGAATACTGCCCTGCGGCTTGAGAGCCTTCAGGTGCCCGGGGTCGGCTATACAGTTGAGCATAGGCGCTATTACACTTGTGATTGGGTGAGCAACATCGTCGGGTTCGTCAACGCTTTGGGCGATGCCATTGAGGGGGTGGAGCACAAGTTTGACAAGCTGCTGTCGGGCAAACCTGGCACGGTGGTAATAAATCCCTACGTGCGTTTGGAGGGTGCGCCGCTAACACAAGGGGTGTTGGAGCCTCCCGTAAACGGCAATAACATTGTTCTCACGATTGATAGCGCCATCCAATACATTCTCTACAGGCATCTTCGCGAGGCCTGTCAATCATGGAACGCGCCGCTTGCCCTCGGCCTGATTATGGACTCCAAAACGGGCGCGATACTGGGGATGGCGACTTATCCAACTTATTCCTCATCTAATCATAGACAGAGCTATACTGCTCACGACCTCGGCCATATTCCGGCCTATTTGGCCAACCTTTGTGAGCCCGGAGGCCTTTACAAGGCACGCTGCCTCACCGACCTTTTTGAGCCGGGCTCCCTTCTTAAGGTATTCGTGGTCGCTGCAGCGCTGGACATGAACAAGGTGAGGCGCTACGAGACGTTTTTCTGCGAGAACGGTTCGTTCAAGGTGGGGAAGTCGAGGATCTCCGACTGGCATCCATTTGGCGAGCTGACCGTGGAGGATATTCTGGCCGAATCGAGCAACATTGGGATGTCCAAGATCGGGATGCGGCTCACGCCTCGCCTGCTGCATGAGTACTTGATGCGTTTCGGGTTTCTGAACAAGCCGGGAGTGGGCCTGTTCGGAGAACCCGCGCCACGGGTCAAGGCACTGTCCCAGTGGGACGAGGAATACACCTGTTTCGTGTCGTTTGGACAGGGGCTCTCACTGTCGGCAGTTTCCCTTGTGTCGGCCATGTCCGCGATTGCCAATGACGGAATGCTCATGCAGCCCTATTTAGTGGCGGCCGTTCAGGACTCCAGCGGAAACATCGTCTATCAGACTCGTCCGAGAGTTATCAGAAGAGTCATCAGGGCAAGCACGGCGAGGACAGTCGTGAGCATGATGCGCAGGGTCGTAACTGAGGGCTCGGGACACAGGGCAGCTGTTGACGGGGTGTCTGTCTGTGGGAAGACGGGCACTGCACAGGTGTTCGATCATCAGACGGGGCACTATTCGCACGAAGACCTCATCACCTCCTTCATAGGTTTCGCGCCGGCTGAAGACCCGCAAATCGCGCTACTCATAAGCGTCTTCAGCCCGCGACACGCACAGCGAGAGATATGGGGGAGCACTGTTGCTGCCCCCATTTTCTCCGCTGTCGCAAGCCACGTCCTTGCCTACCTTGAGGCCAGAAAGTCGCCGTTTCTTCAGATGGCCAAGGACAAGCGATTGGAGGCAGCATCAAGTTGAGGCTCAGCGAAGTCTTAAGGGCGGTTGTAGTCCGGGCCACGAAGGGCGAGATGAGCCCGGAGGTCAGGGAGCTATGCTCTTCGTCCCAGAGCTCCTCACGTTCCACGGCTTTTTTCGCCGTTAGGGGCTTCACAAAAGACGGACATGACTTCATCCCTGATGTGATCAAAAGGGGCGCCGCAGCAGTTGTGCTTGACAGAGAGGATGTCTTTGAGCGACTCAGCTCGGATGTTTCTGAAGGCTGGCCACCACTCGTTCTCGTTGAAGATGCACGCTCCGCCCTCGCTGTCGCTGCGTCCAACCTGAACGGCAACCCCAGCGAGCACATGAAGCTCGTCGGCATCGTCGGCACAAATGGTAAGACCAGCGTCTCGTACCTTCTGGAGTCGGTCCTCGGAATGCTCGCTGGGGTCGGCGTGATCGGGACGATCAGCTATCGCTACCCTGGCAGCGAAGACATCGCCTCGCTGACAACGCCGGACCCGGTCCGGCTTCAGCAATTGCTGGCGGAGATGCACAAGCGAGGCGTTGAGACCGTCATTCTGGAGACCTCGTCACATGGCCTCGTGCAGGGGCGAGTGGACGGGTGCAGGTTCGCCCTCGGGGTATTCACGAACATCACGTCTGAGCACCTCGACTTTCACGGCACTTTCGAGAACTACCTAGCCGCCAAGCTCAGCTTCTTCGAGCGTCATCTTGATCCGACGAGGACGGCAGAAGCCGCAGCTGTGATAAACCTCGATGACAAGTATTCGGCCCAATTCCTGGCCGCATCGAGGGTGAAGACCAGAACCTACTCGCTCGAAAACGACGCCGCCGACTTCCTTGCCAGGCAAATACGGCTATCTCAGGATGGCACGGACTTCGAGGTCAGAACCCCTGACGCCACGCTTCCCATCAAGACTGCGCTCATCGGGGCACACTCGGTCCAAAACTGCCTCGCCGCGATCGCAGCCTCTGCCGCTCTTGGAGCGAGCTCGGAGCAGATGGTCTCGGGTATCGCGTCGCTCAAGGGAGTCCCAGGACGGTTCGAGAAGGTCTCCTGCGGACAGGATTTTCTCGTGGTGGTAGATTTCGCTCACACGCCAGACGCCATCGCCAAGACGCTCGAAACGGCGCGGCAGCTCGTGCGCGGCCGTATAGTCTCCGTGCTGGGCGCTGGCGGCGACCGCGACGCGGCCAAGCGCGGCCCAATGGGGCAAATGGCGGCGAAGTTGAGCGACGTCTGTGTCATCACCTCCGATAATCCACGGACGGAGGACCCGCTCAAGATCATACAACAGGTCGAGCGAGGCGCGCGGTCCATGGGTTCGGCTAAGGTCGTTGTCGAACCTGACCGGCGTGACGCCATAGGATTTGCTCTCGGCCTAGCGGCCCCGGGAGACGCCGTCCTGATACTTGGCAAGGGGCATGAGACATATCAGATTGTAGGAACCACTCGGCATCCTTTTGATGACCGGACGGTGGCGCGAGAGCTTCTGGAGACGATGAGACACCCCATCAGGACCGGGAGAGCCCGATGACGTCGCCGGTTCAGATACAGCAGCTGGCGAGAATCGTGGGCGGGCAGATGCTGTATCCGCCGCTTCACCCGATCTACGTGACGAGCTTCTCGATCGACACGCGCACCCTCAAGCAGGGGGATGTCTTTGTGGCGATCAAGGGCCCGCATTTCAACGGGAACGATTTCGTTGAGAAGGCGTTTCTGAAGGGAGCGTGCTGCGCGATTGTATCGAGGCTGAGGTGGCATCTAAAGGCCAAGCGCCAGGAGATAGCAGAGCTCGGGCCTGGCCCACTCATCGCGGTTTCGGACACCACCCAAGCCCTAGCCAAGCTCGGCACATATTTCCGCAGGAAGCTACGGGCCAAAGTCATAGCCGTTACCGGAAGCATCGGCAAGACTGCGACCAGGGAGATGCTCGCCGCAGTACTTGGCCGCTCCGGCAAGACCTATCAGTCTCGAAGCAACTACAACAACGTTTATGGGGTGCCGCTTTCGATCTTTGAGGCCAGACCGGATTGTGAATACCTCGTGGTGGAGCTCGGCATGAATGCTAAGGGCGAGATTGCCCAGCTCGCCGACATCTGTCAGCCTGATTACGGAGTGGTAACGAACGTATCCACGTGCCACACGGAGTTCTTCGAGTCGCTTGACGATGTGGCGGACACAAAGGCCGAGCTGTTCGAGAAGCTGCCCGAGAAAGGAGCTCTCTTTGTGAACGCTGACGATAGCCGGCTCGAGAGCCGGACCCATCTTGCCAAGTGCAAGGTTGTGGGATTCGGCCTTTCGGCGGGAGAGTTCAGGGGCGACAACCTCAGGTCGCTGGGGGAGAATGGCACAGCCTTCGAGGTGTTCTATGGCGGCGAGTCGCATTCGCTTAGGTGCCCTCTTTTGGGGGCGCACAACGTCAAGAATGCGCTGGCTGCCGTTGCGGTCGGCAGACATCTAGGCATGTCCTGGGACGCGATCGTAGCGGGGCTTGCGGACACCAGTTCCCTTCCACATCGCGTCAATCTGGTTGGCAGTCGTGACGGGCGCCTTCGAGTGCTGGACGACTCCTACAACTCATCGCCGGCGGCCGTTCGCGCGGCCATCGACACCTTGCTCGTGCTGCGTGGCGATGTTGACCCCGCAAGGTCAGTCATTCTCGTGCTTGGGGACATGCTGGAGCTGGGTCGGCTATCTGAATCGGAACACTACAAAGTCGGGGTTTACGTCGGCTCGCGACCCATAGACCAGCTGTTTCTGCTGGGGCCGCTTTCTAAGCATACTGCAAGGGGGGCGTGCGATTCGGGGATGGCGCCCGAACGGATACATCACTGTCAGTCTATCTATGACCTAAAGAGCGCGCTCGACGAGGTGCAGGACGGCGCTTGGGTGCTTGTGAAGGGCTCCCGAGCCTGGGCATTGGACCGCCTCGTTGACAGGTTGTGCGGCGAATCACGCCAAAAGGTGCTGATCAGGTAACATGGTTAAGGGATCAATCGAGGGGAGATAGGCGACTTGTTCTACCATCTCATTCTGCCGTTGCAAAGGTATTTCACGCCGCTGAACGTTTTCAGGTACATCACATTGCGAGGGGCAGGGGCCCTAGTAACCTCACTGTGCCTGTGTCTCATCATGGGACCATTTGTCATCCGCCGGCTCCAAAGGTGGGGCCTTACGCAGTTCATACGCGACGATGGCCCTCGCGCACATCTTGCTAAGAAGGGCACGCCGACTGCAGGCGGCATCATGATCGTCCTCAGCGTCGTCATCTCCGTGCTGCTTTGGGCAGACCTCGGCAACATATATGTATGGATAACGGTCGGAGCACTCGTCACATACGGGCTTGTGGGGTTCGCCGACGATGTCCAGAAGACGATTAGAAAAAGCTCTAAAGGGCTCTCGGCAAAGTCCAAAATAGCCCTCCAACTTGGCATTGCCCTGGCGGTCGGCATCGCACTCATCGCATTCTCCGGGGAGCACAACGCAACCTCTCTTCAGTTCCCCATCACCAAACATGTAACTCCGAATCTCGGTTACGCATATCTCGTGGTTGTGGCGCTCGTTCTCGTCGCCACTACAAACGCTGTGAACCTAACAGACGGCCTCGACGGTCTCGCAACAGGCGTCTCGAGCATGACGATACTCACGCTTGGAGCGCTCGCCTACGTCGCCGGACACAGCATACTTGCCAACTACCTGCACACGATGTTCATCCAAAACAGCGGCGAAGTATCGGTCGTCTGTCTCGGTCTGTTCGGGGCTGGCCTCGGTTTCCTCTGGTGGAACACATTCCCGGCGGAGGTCTTCATGGGCGACACGGGCTCCATGGCCATCGGAGGGGCAATCGGCACCGTGGCGCTCCTGTGCAAGCACGAATTTCTGCTGCCGATCCTCGGCGGAGTATTCGTAATTGAGGCTATCTCAGTGATCGTCCAGGTGATTGGTTTCAAGTCAACCGGCAAGAGGGTTTTCCGCATGGCCCCGTTTCATCATCACCTAGAGCTAAAGGGGTGGCACGAGGCAAAGGTGGTCTCAAGGATGCTGATAATCTCGTTCATTTTTAGTCTCATCGCTATCGTTGTTGTTAAGGTCAAATGACACAGGGCTAATGCGTTACAAGGGCAGTTTCAAGGGGAAAGACGTAGTTGTATTCGGCCTCGGTTCGTCGGGGCGTGCCGCGGCTCAGGTACTCATTGGCCTCGGCGCCAGAGTATCCGTTGTGGACCAGGGTGAAAGCCCGGACTTGAGGGAACACGCGGAGTCGCTCCGTCAGATCGGTGCGAGGTGTTACCTGGGTATGGCCCCAGCCGAGGTCATGCGGTCTGCAAAGATGGTCGTTGTGAGTCCTGGCGTGCCGACCGCAATCGAGCCGCTCGAACAGGCGCGCAAGGCCGGCGCCTCGGTCATAGGGGAGCTTGAGCTGTCGTTCATGCTTTCAGACGCCGACTTCCTCGCGATCACCGGCACAAAGGGGAAATCGACCACTACACGGCTGCTACATCGAATACTAGCCGTCGCTGGGTTCGATGTGGTCGCTGGCGGGAATCTACCTGACGAGCCGTTGTGCGGCAAGGTTATGAGGCTTCTTTCAGGGGCCGCAGTTGTGGCGGAGGTCAGCAGCTTTCAGCTCGAGACAATTGTTACCTTCAGGCCCCGTGTCGCCTGCATCACCAACCTGGGCGTTGACCACCTCGACCGCTACTCGAGCCTCGAGGAGTATCACGCTGCAAAGCTCCGCATCTTCGAGAATCAGGAGGCCAGCGATGTTCTCGTGCTCAATGCCGGGGACGCACGGCTTGTGGAGCTAGCGCGTGGGGTCGCCCGTTCTGTTGTATGGTTCGGCATGGGTACCCCCGATAAGCTGGACGGTGTGTTCCTGACGTCGGAGGAGATCATCTGCGTCCGCGAGGGCAAGAGTTCTCCGGTCCTTAAGCGCAAGGACATCACGCTACCCGGGCTTCATAACCTTGAAAACGTGATGGCGGCGGCAGCGATGGCTATCGCTAGGCGAGTCCCGGTGGATGCGATAAGGGAGGCACTGGACGGGTTCAAACTTGCGCCTCACACACTCGAGGTCTTCGCCATGTTTGAGGGGATAACCTTCGTAGATGACTCCCACGCGACGAACACCCTAGCGGTTACGAAGGCGCTCGAGGCGTTCGAGGGGCCGATTATCCTGATTGCTGGCGGGCGAGATAAGGGCTGCGACTGGGCAGAGATTCTCGAGGCAGCTAGGGGCAAGATCAAGACAGTCATAGCGATTGGTGAGGCAAGCTCGAGGATCGCGGCAGCGCTTGGCAAGGACCTCCCAGTGCTGCTTAACGTGGGTGGTGTTGCAGACATCGTTGCTCAAGCTGCGTCGCTCGCCGCTAGTGGCGACGTTGTTCTGTTGTCGCCGGGGTGCAGCAGCTTCGACATGTTCAAGGACTTTCGCGATCGAGGGAACAGGTTCAAGAAGGCTGTTCTCGATTATCTCGAGGGGAGGGGTCATGGCGTTAGCCAGGTCAGATAGCATCTCCCGTCGATTGATGGGTCTGGACGGGGTCATCTTGTTGCTTGTTGGCATCCTGCTAGCGGTGGGAATCATAACCGTCTTCAGCGCAACGATGCTTCGTTCTGCGAATGACTACGGCACCCCTTACTACTATATTGTAAGACACGGCATATCAGTCGTGTTTGCGCTGTTGATTGGACTTGCGGCGGCGACCGTGCGGCTAGAGACCCTGCCGAGGTTGAGCTGGCCACTTATACTTCTGACAATCGTGCTGCTTGCGCTCGTCAAGGTTCCGGGCGTGGGCGTGACCCACAGGGGTGCAACAAGATGGCTCGACCTTTACTACTTCACGTTCCAGCCGAGCGAGCTGGCCAAGTTCACGCTTCCCCTGTTCCTTGCATCAATGATATGTGCCCAACAAAACAAGCGGCATGGTTCAGCAAGGGTCCTCACGATAACGCTGCCTGTCGTATTCCTCGTTCTTTTCCTCGTTGCTATTGAGCCTGATTACAGCACCACTGGCCTATTGGCGCTGGTCTGCGGCTCGATCTATTTCGTGGCCCAAAAGCGACTCAGACATATCGGAGCGCTCGCCGCTTTGGCGCTGTCAGCTGCCGCGTGTGCATATTATTACTCACATCACTTCAAGGACAGAGTGGATGGTTTTGCGTTCTATCTGTTGGACCCCACAAACATCTCCTGGCATCTCAAGCAAGCCTTCACCGCTATGGGCTCGGGTGGGCTGTTTGGTATGGGCCTTGGTAAGGGCATGCAAAAGCATCTCTTGCTTGCCGAGAGCTTCAATGACTTCGCCTTCGCGTCGCTCGCGGAGGACGGTGGGTTCGTGGCAGCAGTCATAGTTATAGCCCTCTTTCTCACGCTTACTAGCAGAGCCTTGATGCTCAGCATGTCGCTGGACATCCACTTCGCAAGGCTTCTGGGCTTCGGCCTTGCGACAAGCCTCGGGCTTCAGAGCTTCATGAACATCGCCGTTGTTCTGGGGCTTATGCCCACGACTGGTATCAGCTTGCCCTTCGTAAGTTACGGTGGGAGCGGGTTGCTAGCAAACATGATAACGGTGGGCCTCTTGCTGTCGGTCATCAGAAGTCGCGCAGAAGGAAAGCGAAAATGATGTTCGCAGGGATCAAGAAAATCCATTTTGTCGGAATTGGCGGCAGCGGAATGAGCAGCATTGCCGAAGTGTTGCTCAGGCTTAACTACGAGGTCTCTGGCTCCGATATCGAGGATAGCGACCTGCTCCACCGGCTCTCGAACCACGGCGCGAGGATATCCATACCCCACGCAGCGGCCAATGTCGCTGGCTCCGATCTGGTTGTCTTCTCAAATGCGATCGCGAGAGATAATCCTGAGCTCGTTGCGGCAAGAAAGGCCAGCATCCCCATCATACCGCGAGCGGAGATGCTTGCCGGGCTGATGCGGATGAACAAGTGCGGCATCGCGGTGGCCGGGACCCACGGCAAGACATCGACTGCGAGCATGATCGCCGAGGTCCTTAAAACGGCTAATCTTGACCCGACAGTCGTGATCGGTGGCATCGTCAGCGACGTGGGCAGCGGTGGCCGGCTGGGCGCTGGGGACGTCCTGGTAGCCGAGGTGTGCGAATCTGACGGCACAATACTCAAGGTCTCCCCGACGATTGGCGTCATAACCTCGCTTGAGCGAGAACACATGAACCACTACGCAAGCGAGGAGGAGCTCTTCAGCACCTTCGTGGCATTCGCCAACGAGGTCCCGTTCTATGGGACGATTATCGTGTGCCTCGATCAGCCGAACCTCAAGGCGCTCATCCCAAGGATCAAACGCCGGCTGGTTACCTATGGTCTTAGTGCCGAGGCCGACCTCATGGCCCAGGATATGGCCTTCGAGAGCTTCGTGAGTCGTTTTGATGTTTACAGGCGGTCTGGCGGAGGGCGTCAGCGGTTGGGCCGCATCGAGATTCCAACGCCCGGGATGCTTAGCATCTATAACGCCCTGGCTGCAACTGCTGTTGGGCTGGAGCTCGGTATCGATTTCGACGTCATCAGAAAGTCGCTTGCGAAGTTCGTCCGCCCCAAGAGGCGCTTCGAGCTCAAGGGCATGGTGCATGACATAATGGTGATCGTTGACTATGGGCACCACCCAACTGAGATAAGGGAGACGCTCAAGGCGGCAAAATTAGGCTGGCAAAGAAGGCTCCTGGTCGCTTTCCAACCGCATCGCTTCACAAGAACACAGGACCTTCTTAAACGATTCTTCACCGCGTTTGGGGATGCCGACTTCCTGATTATCACCTCGATCTATCCGGCGGGAGAGAAGCCAATTAAGGGGGTCAGCGCGCGGCTCATTCTTGAGGGCGTGAGGCGAGCGGGGCACAGCTCGGCGCATTTTGTCAAGGAGATGACCCAAGCGGCCCAGCGCCTCGTGAACGAGGCGCGGCCGGGGGACATGATCATCATCTTGGGGGCAGGGGACATCTACAAGATAGGCGAGGTCGTTCTTAGTGGACTTCAGCAGAGATTTGGGGGGGAGGGCTGATGGCGCAGGCAAGCATCGGGGCAGCAGGTTGGAGAGAGAATCTGTCCGGGCTATGCACCCAGGTGGGGTGCCATCCCATCTGGGATGAGCCACTGAGCATGCACACGTCCTTCGGGGTTGGCGGGCCGGCCGATGGATTTGTCGAGCCTGCAACGGTTGAGCAGTTGGCGGCGCTCGGCGAGTTCTGTGGGGCCTACTCGGTGCCGCTTTTCATACTTGGCAACGGGACAAACGTGATTGTAAACGACAGGGGCTTCCGAGGGGTCGTAGTGACGCTGAAGAGGCTTGAACACGAGGCCAACGCGACGACCGATGGAGAGTTTATCCGCGCCGGCAGACCCCTCGCCGCCCTTGTTAGCTCTACTGTCAAAAAAGGCCTTTCGGGCCTAGAGCCCTTGACGGACATCCCAGGCACTGTGGGAGGCGCTGTGTTTCTGAACGCGGGGGCGTTCGGGCGTTCGGTCTGGGACTGCCTCGAGAGGGTCTGGCTCATGTTCGGGGATGGCGGCATTGAGGCTTTCCAAAGCTCCGACTTCCAGTCGTCCTATCGCGATTCAGGCATCATCCCGGGCGAGATAGTGCTTGGAGCGACGTTTCGACTGCAGGAGTGCGATCCCAACGAGGCAGCCGAGGCGGTTCGGGGTTACTCACAGCGCCGGGCTGAATCGCAACCGCTCTCTCACAAGAGCGCCGGATGCGTATTCAAGAATCCCGCCGGCCTTAGCGCCGGAGAGCTCATCGAAAAGGCAGGGCTGAAGGGGCGTAGCGTTGGCTCGGCAAGGATATCGAATAAGCACGGCAATTTCATCCTTAATGAAGGTAGAGGGTTGGCGGCGGACATCCTGTCGTTGATTAGGCTTGTCAGGGATGAGGTCAAGAGATCGACCGGGGTGGTGCTCACAACCGAGGTGCAGGTCCTTGGCGAATATGGGTTGATGGAGGTTTGAGGCTGTGTCTATTGGGGTCAGAAACGAACTCGTAGAAGGCGGAAGGATGAAGGATGAAGGATGAAGGCGAACTGACAACTGACAACGGGCAACCGATGACTGGCGACTGCCAACTCGCAAGGTGATTAGATGAGAATCAAGCGGATAGAAGCCGCGCGGCAACGAATCGATTTCTGCTATAGACCGCCCTTGCCCAGGCCGCCCGTGAAGAAGCGACACAGCCGCACCTGGCCAAAGGGTATAGCGAGCTTGGTTACCGTTGGGGCCGTTGGAGGAGCGCTTGTGGGGCTGATGCTCTTTGCACCGACAAGGGCTGTCCTGGGGAAACTCTTTGACTCTTTATTCTCCGTTCGCCAGATACTGATCGAGGCGCCGGGCGACATCGACACCACCCAGGCGGCGTCCAGCTGCTTGGGCAACATTGGGCGATCGCTTCTCGACGTTTCGGTCGGGGACATGAGAAGCGAGTTTGCGAGTATGCCATCGGTGAAGAGCGCAACGGTGAAGAAGCTGTATCCCTCGACCCTTGTAGTGAACGTTCAAGGCCGGAGGGCGAGGTTTGTGACGGAGCTTAAGGGCAGAGGTTGGGGCCTTTCTGACGACGGCGTCCTTGTGCCTTTGCCAAGTGAGCTAGCGGCGGCCGGACTTCCCTCTTTGCAGGGGCTCACGTTCAGCAACGTTGGTCTTGGTGGCAAGGTGCAGGAGGAGTTTCTCCCAGACCTGGTCTCGCTGTGCGATTCGCTCTTAGCTTTGGGCTATCTAGGCCCTCATTCGCGGGTGGAGGTCGTTGACCAGATTGAGGTTCGTGTGTGGCCCCACGCAGGTGGTACGGCGCTCGTTTTCTCGCTGGATGCATTCAATGGACAGATACATAAGTATGTTATGGCAAAAGACTACGTCGCTCGTCAAAAGGGAGAATTCCGGTCAGTGGACCTCAGATTCAGGGGCCAGATCATCCTAAGAAAAAAGACCTGAGAGGATTGGAGGGAGAATGTTCGGTCGAACGCCGCGGATTGTCTCGGCCCTAGATGTAGGTTCAGAAACAACACGGGCTGCTATCGCCCAGATAGTAGAGGAGGATTTGGAGCTGGGGGATGATGAGGTGAGCACTGCGCCGCTGAAGATCATCGGCGTGGGCGAGGTGAGAACCAGGGGTGTCGAGCGGGGAGAGTTCGTTGACATCAGCAAGGTCGCAGACTCGATCAGGACAGCCACCGAGCAGGCCTCGGTGATGGCATCGACCGGGGTCAAAGATGTTGTCGTATCCTTGAACGGTCGGCACACACGCTCGGTCGATAGCGTGGGAACTATATCGCTCAGTGGGTCTTCCTCGTCCAAGGACACCTGCGCCATGCGAGCAATCGTCGAGAGCGATCTTCGCCACGCGCTTGAAGACGCGAAGTCCGTTACGGTTCACTCTGATGAGAGAATGCTGCATACGATTCTCCAGGATTTCGCGGTCGATAGCCGCAAGTTCATCAAGAACCCAGTCGGCAAGACAGGACAAAGGCTCGATGCGCACGTGAAGGTGATTCTGGCGTCCCAGAGCGCCCTGAACGATCTGGAGTGTGCCCTCGGGGAGGCGCATCTTTCGGCTAGGCTTGTTATGTTGGAGTCCCTGGCTTCCGCTAGAGCGTGCCTCACACCTGACCAGATGGAAGATGGTGTCCTGCTGATAGATATTGGGAAGGGCACAACGGATGCAATCATCTATTTCGGTGGGTCTCCACGATACGTCAGCTGTGTGGCTATGGCCGGTGGATTCGTCACCAGGGATGTGGCGCACTGCCTCGGTTGCGACATGCGCAGTGCGGAAGAGGTCAAGCTCAGCACCGGCCGCGCTTCAAAGATGCCTCGCCCGACAGAGGGGCGCCTCGAGTCATTGGTCTCGGAGGTCGAGGAGACCACGGCCGACCCGAAGGTTGTCAGGGCAATGTCGTCCAGAAATGCTGAGATACTCCTCACGCTCAGAAACGACATTAGGCGGACGGACGCAGAGCAGTTCATCAAGCGCGGCGTGGTTCTGACCGGCCGCGCCTCGCAAGACTCGGGCCTTTGTGGGCTGGCGTCGTACATATTCGGCATGCAGGCGCAGACAGGCAAGTGCGCCGATACCAGGTCTTTCGACGGGGCTCTGGACGACCCAGGCTTTGCGAGCGTGATGGGGCTTTTGTCGTTCGGCTATGAGCGGGCGGCCGGTGTTAGCAGCTTTGCGGGGCAAGAACGCTCGTTCCTCAGTCGGGCGTGGAACGCTTTGACCTGTAAGAACATATTTTTGACTTAATTTGGAGGTAAGGAAGAATGGGAAGCATAGTAGAGATTGTTCCGCCAGGGGTCTCATTTCCTATTAGGACACTACCGTTGTCGGTCAGGCAGGAATGTCCGTTTGTGTGGTTTGCCAGTGATGAATGTGATGCTCCGCAGACGAAGGTCCTCGTCGCGGGTGTCGGCGGCGACGGCTGTAACACAGTGGAGCAGATGCAAAGCATGGCTCCCTCATCGCTCGATTTCATCGCTATCGATACTGACTACATGTCTCTTGAGCGGCTCACGATCGAGTGGAAACTCCTGCTTGGTAAGCACACAGCTAGGAGCATAGGCAGCGGAGGCAATGCTGACCTCGGCAGAGCCGCCGCGGAGGAGGCATCTGAAGAATGGGCCGACAAAATCGCCAACTATGGGATGGTGATCATCGTGGCAGGCATGGGAGGCGGCACTGGGTCCGGGGCGGCAGCTTATCTTGCGAAGATGGCGAGAGATATGGGCGTGCTAACGGTCGCGGTTGTCTCCTCACCATTCGAGTATGAGGGCCGTCAGAAGGCCGATAGCGCCAGCGAGGGAATAGCAAAGCTCCGCTCCTCTGCTGACAGCATCATCGTCATTCCCAACGACAGACTGTTCTCGCTGAGCGACCGGCTGACCTACTACGAGGCGCTCAAGCTGCGTGATGACCAGCTGGTGCGCATCATAGGAAGTGTGACGGACCTCGTCCTGCGTCCTGCGAGAATGTCGATAGATTTTGGCTCTATAAGGGCGGTAATCGAGGATGGCGGGATGATGGTGGTTGCACAGGCGTCTGCGTCCGGCGAGGGCGTGGTTGATGAACTGCTCGAACAGCTGCTCCACAAAAACCTCATCGATCACCCGCCCATGGATGCAGCCCAGGCGGTGCTTCTTGTTACAACGCTCGGCTACAAGGTTACCGCTTCCGAGGACACTGAGCTCAAGTCGAGGATATCGCGCGTTGTCAGTCCTATGGCCAAGGTCTTCTGCGGCACAAGGCTTGAAAAGGGAGCTGGCGATAGTGTTACTGTAACGCTGATAGCGACCCACTTCGATGAATTGCCAGAGCCCCAGGCAGAGGTGATAGAGCTCGAGAGGGTGTTCACGATCGAGCAGATTAACAGCGCGGGACCCTCCCACAGGATATACACACCGTCCTACTTGCGGCTGAAGGCGCCGTCCGAGAGCAATGGTTAGAGTTCGATGAGGTTTTCTATGCCTAGAGCCCCGAAACCCATGAACATTGAGCAGGCTCGCGAACTATTCTCCGGCTACGCCAAGCAGGCTCTCAACATGGGCGCCCTTGATGCCCTCATCATCCCAGTCGAAGGCATAGTCTTTGACCATAGGACGATACTGAAGTGTATGTATGGGTGCTCCGGCTGGAACAACAGCTGGGTCTGCCCGTCCGCGCCAAAGGCCCTGATGCCCTGGGACGCCGAGCCCGTGCTAAGAAAATACTCGTGGGCGCTCCTAATACACGCCGACAATCAAAAGGACAACCAGAACATCTCCTTCGCGATAGAGAGCCAAGCCTACGTCGATGACTACTACTTCGCATTCAGCCTGAGCGATTGCACGATATGCGAGACGTGTGCTTTTCAAATGGACAAGCCATGTGTTGACCCTGTCCGGGCGAGGCCTGCAATGCAGGGGATGGGTATAGACGTCTTTGCCACCGCGCGCGGACTGGGCTTACCCATAGAGACCTTGAAGCACCCAGGCGGGTCGGAGAAACAGAACTGGTATTCGCTTGTATTCATCGAATAGGTCTCAACGGGGTATCGCACACAGCTTGCCACACTGCGGGAGGATATCGGGGTGTTGAAGCCGAGGCCACTGCCGCCGGGTGGCACCGTGGGGATAGCCGCCCCCTCGGGACCCGTTGATGAGGTCTCGATACACAAGGCAGCGCAATTCCTGACCCAGCGCGGCTATCGCGTCAAGCTTGCTACGCATCTGTTTGAGGCGCACGGATACCTCGCGGGAACTGACAAGGAGCGCGCCTCGGACATGAACGCGATGTTCGCCGACCCAGCCGTTGATGCGATCATCCTTGCCCGAGGCGGCTATGGGTGTGCGAGGCTGCTTGATCTCATTGATTATGATCTCGTCAGTCAGAACCCCAAGCCTCTCATTGGATACAGCGACGCGACGGCGCTTCAACTGGCGCTTCTTGCCCGCTGCAATCTAGTCACCTTCTACGGGCCGGTCGCCTCGATTGACCTCGCTGGCCGGAGCGCCTCAATGGTCTTTGGCCGGATGCTGCGTGCACTTGAGGCCCGTCCGGGTGCACGACTGTTCTCGGAGACCCCGGCTAGTAGTATCGAAGCGCTCTCTGCCGGTCAGTGCACCGGAAGGCTTATCGGGGGGTGCCTATCGGTCCTTGTTTCGCTGCTTGGGTCGGACTACTTCCCGGATACCCGAGGCGCCATTCTCTTCTTGGAAGATGTCGATGAGCCGCCATACAGGATCGACCGCTACCTAATGCAGCTTGAGCTCGCCGGGGTCCTCTCGCACGTTGCAGGCGTGTTGCTGGGCCGCTTCGTGCGATGCTACCCGCGCGGGGGCAAACCTTCGCTTTCTCTCGGAGACGTTTTTAAGGAGAGGTTCGCCGGCAGGCTTTACCCAGTCCTTTCCGGCCTCCCATTCGGCCATATTGCTCGGAAGACCACTGTGCCGCAAGGGGTCATGTGCGCGCTAGATACTAACCGAGGGAGAATCGAGTATGCTGGCTCGTGCTGTAAGATGAGTGAAGGGGTGAGATAGCCTGCGGTTCCGCACGAGATAGACCCAGAGTTTGACTCCTTGAGGGCCGCGGCGCAGTGTATGTGGTTAGTTTAAGGTCGATGGACCGAGCTCAAGCTGCCTATGATTGATAGGGCAGTGTGGGAACATCGGAGAAATGGCCGTTCCTTGTGAAAACTGGGATTCGCTGGGCGACAGCAGCGTGTAACAATGAAAATGGAGGGCGGAAAATGCAGCATTTGAATCTTCTCGTCGTAGTTGCCGTATGCTTGTCCTTGGTGGTCGCCATTCTTCCGGCTGCGGATTACTATGTCGATTCAAACGACGGAACTGACGCAAACACCGGCGCATCGCCGCTTGCGCCGTGGAAAACGATCACTCACGCATTGTCTTCTGTAAGTGGCACAGAGGGCGGTCCTGCTACGATTCACATAGCCGCCGGGACCTATTCGCCCTCGGCCAGCGGCGAGAGTTTCCCACTTCAGATGAAGTCCTATGTATCGCTTTTAGGCGATGGGGCCGACACAGTAATACTCGACGCCCAGGAAACCGCATATCACGTCATCTATTGCGCCCAGGCGGATAGCCTCACGATTGAGGGCCTAACGGTTACGGGCGGAAGAGCAAACGGTTCTGGAACCGACGGCAAGGGCGGTGGCGTGCTCTTTGGGGCCTGTTCAGATGTG
>Ga0307380_10002622_pt1 | contig 25374 bp, 21 predicted proteins | sample UN3MG_FD_202239 | JGI IMG/M metagenome (GOLD analysis project Ga0307380, IMG submission 202239) | Soil microbial communities from Risofladan, Vaasa, Finland - UN-3 | ecosystem: Environmental > Terrestrial > Soil > Coastal area > Acid sulfate soil | place: Finland: Risofladan, Vaasa | collected... | reverse complement strand
CCAGGGCGGGAACCTGCGAGTTGGCCGCGTCACTGGGAAACAGCACGCCGAAGATCAAGCCTGCGAAGAGGGGAAAGACGCCGACCTCGACCAGGGTGGCGACGGCGATGCAGGCGACGGTGGCTAAGACGACCAGCCGGTGCGGTCGCGCCAGGCGCAGCACTCGCCAGAAGTCGCTCACCGCATGCCTCCGGCCGCGACCAGACGCCCCCACAGCAGGGCCAGCAGCAGCACCGTCGCCGCCATCGTCCGGTGCTCGCCGTTGCCGACGGCGAGGTGCCAGCGGAAACCGCCGCCGCTCGGGCCGGCCGAGTTCTGCGGCGCGCGGTATCCCCGCAGGCGCAGGCCGAACCGCGGCACCGCCTCGAGATAACGGCGATAGGCCTCGCCGTGGATCCGCTGCAGCGACCGCTCCTCGTCGAGCAGGGTCGGAACGTACACCAGCGTGAACACGACCGCAACCACCAGGTACGACCACCAGATGCGCGTGGCAACACACAGCCCCAGCCCGCTCAACATGCTCCCCCAGTAGAGCGGATGGCGCAGGTGCGCGAAGGGCCCGGTGGTGGTCAGGACTTCGCGCTTGACCAGGTGCCCGGCCGCCCACAGCCGCAGCAGTTGCCCGGCCACCATAAGCGCCGTGCCGGCGGCCAGCCCGCCCACCGCCGGACGCGCGCCCGGAAGCCAGAAGGCGGCGACGACGGCCACCGCCGTGACCCGCGTCAGCAACAGCCTACGCTTCAGCAGCACCGGTCCCAAGGTCGTCTCTGATCGGTCGGTTGTGTGCGAGCGCGAGCGCCATCTCGGCGGCGCGCCCGGCGGCGCCGGGGGGGCCGAGTTCAGCGGCCACCGCCAGCAGGTCGCCCCGCACCCGCTGCGCCGCCGCGGGTTGGTCCAGCAGCTTGCGCGCCTCGGCGGCGATGAGATCCCCCCGGGCGCGGTCCTGCAGCAGCTCCGGCACGACGGCGCGCTCGGCGATGAGGTTGGGCATCGCCACGAACCGCAGCGGCCCGCGCAGCCGGCACAGGATCGCGTACTGCAGGCGGTGGACGGGCGATAGCTTATACACCACCACCATCGGCACCCCCAGGATGGCGAGCTCCAGCGTCGCCGTGCCGGAGGTGACAAGCGCGACCTGCGCGAGCTGCAGCAGGTCGGGGTTCAAGCCGTCCACGATAATGGGTTCGCTGCCGAGGCGCCGGAACCTCTGCTCCAGCTCATCCCGCGATACGCCCGGGGCGGCGCTGATCGCGAATCGCAGCCCCGGGAGCTGCCCGTCCAGCGCCCGGGCGGCGGATGCCAGCTCCGGCAGCAGGTAGCGCAGCTCCTGCCGGCGGCTCCCCGGAACCACGGCCACCAGGCGCTCACCCGATGCCACTCCCCAGCGCTCCCGTGCCGGCGCGGGAGCCGTGGTCGGCTGCACCTGATCCACCAGGGGATGACCCACCCACCGCACCTGCGCCCGGCCTCCGGCCAGCACCCCCTGCGACCAGCGAAAGGGCGTGGCGATGGCGTCAACCAAGTCGGTCAGGCCGCCGGTGGCGGGCACGCGCGACCACGAGCGTGGGGGGAAGTAGTAGAGGATGGGAATGCCGCTTCCCTGCAGGCTGCGCGCCAGCCGCAGGTTGAAAGCGCCGAAGTCTATCAGCACCAGCACCGCGGGCGGCCCCGTCAACAGCCGCCGCCGCAGCGCACGCAGCGCGAACCACAGCGCAGGGGCCTTCTTCAGCGCCTCGCCGACGCCGATGGCGGCCCAGCCGGCGCTGTCGAAGGCGATGCTCACGCCCGCCTGCGCCATCGCCCAGGCGCCGACGCCAGCGATGTCGGCCTGCGGCTCCCGCCGCCAGATCTCCTTCGCCAGCGCCGCTCCCTGGCGGTCGCCCGAGGGCTCGCCGGCGACTATGAAGGCTTCCATGGCGCCGGCTCCCCGCTGGAGGTCAACTGGGCCCTACTTGATCCTCGAGCACGTCCTCCTCGACCGGCGGCGCCGACGGCGGGCGATCATACTGGCGCCCGACGCGGCCGTTCTTGAGCGCGCTCAAGAAATCCACCAGGTACTGGAGCTCGGGGGCATCCTCCAGTTCCGCGGCAATGCGGTCCAGCGCCTGCGACAGGTTGAGCCCGGAGCGGTATAGCAACCGGTAGGCGGCCTTGAGCAGGTTGCGGGTCTCGGCGTCCACCCCCGCCCGCCGCAGGCCAATGACGTTGAGCCCGTGAACCCGCGCCGGAATTCCCTCTACCATCATGAACGGGGGCACATCCTGGGTGACGCGCGAATAGCCGCCGACCATGGCGAGCTTGCCTATGCGGGTGAACTGGTGAATGCCGACGAGGCCGCCGACGTAGGCGCGATCCTCCACCACCACGTGCCCCCCGAGCACGGCGTTGTTGACCAGGGTCGCCTCGCACCCGACCTGGCAGTTGTGCCCGAGGTGGCAATAGGCCATGATCATGTTGTTGTCGCCGACGCGGGTGGTGGTGCCCTCGCCACTGCCGCGGTGGATGGTGACGTACTCGTGGATGATGTTGCGCGCGCCGATGACGAGCGACGACGGCTCGCCGTTATACTTGCGATCCTGCGGCGGACAGCCGAGCGCGGCGGCGAACAGCACCTGCGTGTCGGCGCCGATGACGGTGTGGCCGTCAACGAAGCAGTGGGGGCCGATGTGACAGCGGTCCCCGATCACGGCTTCCGGGCCAATGACCGCGTAGGGGCCGACCGTAACGTCGCTGCCGAGCTTGGCGCCCGGGGCGACAATGGCGGTGGGGTGGATGTTCACCGTTCACCCTCCGACGCCGGGAGCGGCGGCTGGCGCCGACTCCTGCTCATCCTTGAGCAGCATGCAGAGGAACTCGGCCTCGGCCACGATGTCTCCGTCAACGCGCGCGATCGCTCGCACCTTGCCCCACTCCGCGTGTATCTTCAACACCACGACCTCGCTCACGAGCTGGTCGCCCGGCAGCACCGGCTTGCGGAACCGCACCCGGTCAATGCCCCCGAGCACGGCCAGCTTGCCGTGATTGTCGCCGGACGCTATCAGCAGGATCCCCCCCACTTGCGCCATCGCCTCCAGCACCAACACCCCCGGCATCAGCGGCCGGCCCGGGAAGTGACCATTGAAGAACTCCTCGTTGATGGTCACGTTCTTGACCCCCACCGCGCGCACCCCCGGCTCCAGCTCGAGAATGCGATCCACCAGCAGGAAGGGGTAGCGGTGCGGCAGCACCTCCAAGACTTGGTTCACATCTAGTTGCATTGCAGCGTCCTCTGAACCGCTCGTTTGGGTTTACGCTTCCACGCCCAGTGCGCCCGCCAACTCGCGCGCCAACCTGACGTTCAGCCGATGCCCCGGGCGCACGGCGACGATGTGCGCGCTGAAGGGCACTCCCACCAGACTCAGGTCGCCGATCAAATCCAGCACCTTGTGGCGCACGATCTCATTGGGGAAAACCAGCGGCGACGTGTACCCGCGAGGGCTAATGACGATCGCGTTCTTCTCCGACCCGCCCATGCCCAGGCCGGCGGCGCGCAGTTCCTTGATGTCCTCCTCGAAGCAGAAGGTGCGCGCGGGCGCGATCTCGTTGCGGAAGGTGGTCGGGTCAATACGGAAGGTGGCGAACTGGCGCCCGAGGTGGGGGTGCGGATAGTCCACCACGCAGCTAATCCGAAACTCGTTGGCAGGCAGCGCGATCAGCAGTCTGCCATCCTCTTGCACCCAGACCGCTGATTTCAGGTGATAGCGGCGCAAGCGCCCGGTCGCGCGGACGCCCGCCTCGTCAATGAGCTTGACGAAGCCGAGCGCGCTGCCGTCCAAGGCCGGGATCTCGGGGCCGGCAACCTTGATGCGGACGTCGTTAACGCCCATCCCATGCAACGCCGCCAGCAGGTGCTCGACCGTGTACACCGACCCCGCCGAGTTGCCCAACGCCACGCAGCGCTCCCATCGCACCACGTGGCTTGCCACCGCCGTCACCGTGGGCGCGCCCTCAAGCGCGAATACCGTTCCTTCCCCGCAGCGCGCGGGGCTGAGTTCGATCAGGCAGGGCTTTCCAGAATGCAGGCCCACGCCGTTGGCAGCAACGGCACGGGCCAGGGTGGTTCGAGCCGGCATATGCTTGCTCCGCCCGCCACGGCCATGGTTTGATTCAGGCTGGGAGCGGCCGTGACGCCGGATTATAGCACGCTCGCCCCGAAGTGTAAACCTACCGGACAGGGCCCCGGAGTGCCCGCAGCGGGGGCCTATGGCAGGTCGTCGCCGTAGTTGACTGCGCCGGTCGCGGCTTCTCCCGCATCCACCAGACCCCAGCCGGTGTAGACGTCCCAGCCGGCGGGCGACAAGTCGTCCGCGGAAGCGGACAGATTGGCCGACAGGTTGAGGGCCAGCGTTCCCGTCACGTGGGGAGCCGCCATGCTCGTGCCGCTGGCATAGGCGTAGCCGCCGCCCTTCCAGGTTGACTTGACGCTCACGCCCGGCGCGGCGAGGTACACCTGCGGCCCAAAACTGCTCCACCAGGGGCGCAGGTCGTTGATGTCGGTGGCGGCGACCGCGATCACGGACGAATAGGCCCCCGGATAGTCCACCGCCGCGCCGTCATTCCCCGCGGCCGCCACCAGCAGCACGCCGGCTGCGGCTGCGGCATCGCACGCATCATGCAGCGACGGGACGTCGAAGTCGGTGCCCAGGCTCATGTTGGCCACGTCAATGTGGTTGCTCACGCTCCACTGGATGCCGGCAATGACGTTGCTCAGGTACCCGGAGCCGTTCTTGTCCAGCACCTTGACCGCCCACAACGTCGCCCGCGGCGCCACGCCGGCCACGCCGATGTCATTGTCGAGCGCGGCGATGATGCCGGCAACGTGGGTGCCGTGGCCGTTATCGTCGGCCCACTTGCTCGGGGCCGCCGGTTTCCACCACGTCTTGGCGACGAAGTTGATGCCGCCGGCGACGTTGGCCGCGAGATCCGGGTGGCTGCTGTCAATGCCGGTGTCAATGACGGCGACGTTAACCCCGGCCCCGGTGGCAGCCCCCCACGCCCATTCCGCGTCAATGCGGTTGACGCCCCACGGCAGCTCCTGCGGTGGCTGCGCCGGCGGCTGGCCCTTGTTCCCACCGGCCCACGGCGGCTTGGCCAGGGCGTGCACCTCCACGTCGGGGTCTATCCGCACGACCTCGCCGCGCGCCAGCAGGTGCTTCGCTACCCCCGGCGGCAATGCCGCGGCGACCCCGTTGATCAACCACAACGACTGCAGTGGCTCCCCGCCGAACGCGCGCAGCAGGCCTGCTTGCGCGGGCGCGTCGGCGAACGAGTCACGGAAGACCACGATCGCGCGCTCGGGGCCTTGCCCGGCAGGCGCAGCCGGGGCCGGCACTGCCAAGAATATGACCGCCAGGGCCGCGAGACAGCAGACGATGATGACCCTTGGGCTGACGACGGTTCCCTTCACTTCGGGCCTCCCGGTACGACAGGATTCAGCATTGCCTTGCTTGGCAGCAATTATTGTACCAGGTGGCCTCGCTCACGTAAAGCCGCAGCGGGGGGGACGAACTGGGCCACAGGCGGACTGCGCCTGACGGTTACCCATCAGTTCTCGATCAGGCGGCTAGGCCCGTTGGGCCGCCGTGGCGGGCCGACTCGTCGGCCCTAGCCACCGCAGCGAGATTCTTCACTCCGCGCGGCCGCCGACGCCGTGCTCACGACGAGCGCGAATTCCCGGCGGCCGGAAGGTGCCGACGGGTTACGCACCGAAGGCGGCAATGATATGCGTATCCGGGCCCCGCTTCGTATCTGCGCCCCGATTCTCGTCTCGCAGCACGGTGTAGGATGTCATGAGGCAACGCGCAGCCACCAAGGCGAAGGCTGCGGTCCGCGTCAACGTCGGCGGCCAGCAGTTCCGCGACCGCGAGGGCAACCTGTGGGCGCCGGACCAGGCCTACCACGCTGGTTCGTGGGGCTGCCTGGATATGCCCGATACCTACGTTCTGACCACGACGGATGCCATCGCGGACGCCGACGATGCTCCGCTGTTCCAGTCCCTCCGTGTTGGCGAAGAGATTCGCTATCGCTTTGATCTCCCCAACGGGACTTACCAGGTGCGGCTGCTGTTCGCGGAGATCTACTGGGAATCGAACGCCGCCGAGCGGCAGGAGGTCTTCATCCAGGGCAAGCGCGTATTGGAGAACTTCGGCGTCTTCGCCGAGGTCGGCCACGACACGGCCCGGGAGAAGACCTTCGCCGCGAAGGTGACCAGCGGCCGGTTGGAAGTACGGTTCGTCGGCGTCTCCCTGCCCATGCACGCCGGCGCCAACGTCTGCGCCATCGAGATCACGCGCGCAGGGAAATAGAAAGGACTGCCACGCCCATGTCCCCCGTCAAGCGAACGCGCAGCGCCCGCAGGCCGCAGGCCCCCGGCGGCCCATTCAACGTCATCGTCATCTCCTTCGACACCCTGCGCCGGGACTACCTCGGCGCCTATGGCTACCCCAAGCAGGTGTCGCCGACCCTGGATGCACTGGCGGCGCAGGGGGTGCGATTCAAGGATGCCGTTGTCAATTGCGGCTGGACCCTGCCGCAGCACATGACGCTGCTCACCGGCCTCGCGCCGATCAAGCACGGCCTGGTCTATCTGCGGTTGGACTGCCATCTGCCAGCGCGTTTCCGGCCGCTTGCCGAGGTCTTTCGGGACAACGGCTATCTCACCTTCGGCCTCGCCAATCAGAACGGCTTCGGCGGCTCGTGGGCCTACGGCTTCGCGCGCGGCTTCCGCAGCTACACCGACCTCTTCCCCACCAACAATGGCCTGGAGCTAGTGGTGGAGCCGGCGCGCCAATGCCTGCGCCTGGCGGGATCGCGGCCGTTCTTCATGTACCTCCACGCCAATGACACGCACGAGCCCTTCGCCGCCAACGAGCCCTGGGGCTCGAAGTGGGGCAGCAGCTACCAGAACCGCTACGAGGGCCAGATCAGCTATGTGGATCATTACTTCGGGCTCATACTGGAGGAGCTGCGGCGCCTGGGGCAGGCTGAGCGCACGCTGATCGTCGCCACCTCCGACCACGGCACGGAGTTCCAGGAGCACGGCTTCCTGGAGAAGAAGCTCAACCTCTACGAGGAGATCGCGCGCATCCCCCTGGTCATGGCCCTGCCCGGCGTGCTCCCGGTCGGCAAGGCGGTGCCCGGGCTGTGCCAGACCCAGGACATCGCGCCTACCATCCTCGACATCTGCGCGCTGCCGCTGCCGCCGGAGATGGACGGCCGCAGCCTGCTGCCGCGCATCCGCGGGAAAAAGGACCCGGCACCGGAGGTGGTTTTCGCCCACACCCTGCATGAGAAGCTCTACAAGTACGAGCACTTCTCGGCGCGATCGGCGCGCTACAAGCTCATCCGCACCGTGCCGCTGGCCGCGAAGTTCGACAAGCTATTGGGCGATGCCGGCGAGCGGTTCGCACGCCTGGGTGAGGTGGCGCAGTTCAAGCGGGGCGGGTGGCGGGAGCTCTACGACCTCCAGCGCGACCCCGGCGAGCAACGCAACATCATCGCCGAGGAGCCCCAGCTCGCCCGCGACCTGGAGCGCAAGCTCGACGCCTGGATCCGCCGCCACGGCTACCGGCCGCGCAAATCGCGGCTCATGTAGGGGGCCGGGCGGCATTCGCGCGGCAGCGCGGGGCTACGCCTGCGCCATGAAGCCTGGCCGCCTCGGCCAGGATATCACGGGCGGGGGCGCCCATGCTCCGATCACCCTCCCCGCGCCTACCGGCCGGCCAAGAACGCCCCCGGAATTACGCGCACGCTCAGCACCTCGCCTGTATCCTCCAGGGCGACCTCGACCACGTCGAAGCGGCAGCGCTCGTCGCGGCGCGCGCGCGCCGCCAGGTAAACCTGCGCCAGCCGCACCAGCTTTCCGCGCTTGGCGCGCGTCACCGACTCCCCGGGAGCGAAGGAATCCGACGGCGTGCGGCTCTTGACCTCGACGAATACCAGGTCGCCGCCGTGGCGCGCGATGAGGTCAACCTCGCCCAGGTCGGTGCGATAGTTGCGTTCGAGGATGGCGTAGCCCTGCGCCTGGAGATAGCGCGCGGCCGCGTCCTCCCCTATGCGGGCCAGCTCGGGACGGCCCTTCGGCTGCGGCTTGCCCCACATTGGCATGGTGCACTCGCGCGCCCCTACCCGGATTGGACGCGGCGGGAGACCTCGTGCATCAGTGGCGCCAGCGCGGGGTAGGTTTCCACATACTGGCGGAAGTAGAAGTCGTAGTCGTCACGCCGGGCGGGGTCGGGCTTGACCTCGCCGGTGATGGTGACCATGTTCGCCGACGCCTGCGCCAGGTCGGGATAATATCCCGCGCCGACGGCGGCGGCGATGGCGCTGCCGAGGGTGGTCGCCTCGCCGACCTCGGAGAGGAAGATGGGCAGCCCGCAGACGTCAGCCGTGATCTGCAGCCACAGGCGGCTTTTCGCGCCCCCGCCGGTGGCGTAGAGCTCGGCGGCCTTGAACCCGTGGGCGGTCAGATCCTCCAGGATGTGGCGCGTGCCGTAGGCGGTGCCCTCCAGGATGGCGCGAAAAACATGGGCCGGCGTGTGCTTGAGGCCCAGCCCCCACAGCGCGCCGCGTACCAGCGGATCGCGGATCGGCGTGCGGTTGCCCTGGAAGTAGTCCACCAGCACCAGCCCCTCCGCCCCCGGCGGTATCGCGGCCGCTTTCTCGTCCAGCGCGGCATACGACGCGCCCGCGGCGAAGCTGTCGCGGAACCACTTCACGATCGAGCCGGTGGCGGTCTGACCTCCCTCCAGCACCCAGGTGCCGCGAATCAGCGCGTCCGGATACGGCCCCCACACGCCGGAGCCGAAGATGCCGCGGTCGCTGAGGCCCATGTGGCAGGTCGAGGACCCCATCACCACTGCCATGCGGCCCGGCTTGACGGTCGCCATGCCGAGCATCCCGGTGTAGGCGTCTATGCCACCCTCGGCCACCGGTATGCCCGCGGGCAGGCCCAAATCGGCGGCGACCGTCTTCGTCAGTTCGCCCGCGCGCTCGCCGAGGGCGAGCACGTCCTGCGGCCACTTGTCCAGGATCTCGGGCAGGCCCAGGGTCTCGAGCAACCGCCGCGGCCAACCACCCTCGGGGGTAGCGTAGTTCCACTTGCAGGTGGCGACGTTGAGGGACGCGGTCCAGCGCCCGGTGAGGCGGAACATGAGCCAGTCGGTGACCTCGGCGATGCGCTCGGCCTTTTCATAAACCCGCGGCTCGTTCTCCTTGAGCCACAGCGCCTTGGGGATCATCCACTCCGGGCTTTCCTTCTCGCCGACGTACTTGAGGACGGGATCGCCGGTGGCGGTGACGCGCTCAGCCTGGTCGTGCGCGCGGACATCCATCCACAGGATGCCGGGGCGTAGGGGCTCGCCGTTGTCCTTGGCGACGACGACGGTGCAGGCGGTGCCGTCGAGGCTGATGCCGGCGATGTCGGCGGGCCTGACGCGGCCGCGGTCGAGGCATTCGGCGACCGTCTCCTTGACGGCGTTCCACCAGTCGTGCGGCTGCTGTTCGGCCCACGCCACGCGCGGGAAGTCGGTGGGATATTCGCGCACGGCAGCGACCACCGGCTTGCCGGCGAGGTCGAAGATGCCGCTGCGCAGGCTCTGGGTGCCGCAGTCAATACCGAGGAAGAGCGGCGGTTTCGGATCGGCCACGAGAAGTCACCTCGTCACGACCAAGTTGGAGGGTATTTCGCCGCGCCACAGGGAATCCCTCCACCAAGGGGGCCGTGCGCGGTCGGGGGCGCGATCGCGTTCCGACAGGGGAGCGCTTCCGCCAGCGTGGCATAGGGGGAACCGATGGAGAGAGTGGTCAGGGAACTGCGGTACCTGGGACGGCTGATCGCGGGCAGATTGCGGGAATGGTGGCGGCTGCTGGTGGCGGGCCGCGAGGTCTCGGCGCTGCGCAAGCGGCGCGACGAGCTCCTGTTCCGGCTGGGCGCCCGCTACCATCAGTTCCTGACCGAAACCGGGACCGAGCCGCTGCCGGCCGTGACCGAGACCACGCTCGACCTACGCGCGGTGCACCAGCGGATGGCCGACCTTGCCGAGATGAAGCGGCGCATCCGCGACGAGACCACTTGCTACCTGGAGGCCCTGCTGGAGCCCGCCGTGCCCCCGTTGAGGGCGGGCCCGCGCAGGCCCCCGCATCCCTCTCCCGTAGTGCCCGCGCCGCGAGCTCGCCCGGCGACTAGTCCGCAACTGCTCGAGGAGATGCCAGCTCGCCGCGGGGCGCCCGATGATACGGAGGAAGAGAAATGCGAGTGCGGCGAGGCCTTCCCGCCCGGCGCCAACTTCTGCCCCCTCTGCGGCCGCCCTCGCGGCGCCCAACAGGAGGCGGTCAGCCCCGACATCGCGCCGCCGCGCAGGTGCCCTAACTGCGGGGCGGAGGCCGCCTTCGGCGCGGAGTTCTGCCCCGGCTGCGGCGGCCACATGGACGCGGAGGTGTACGAGATGTAGGGGGGCGGCCCCCGATCCCGGCGCCGCCAGCGCCGACCGCCGGCGCCCTACGCCGCTAGCGCGTCCGCACACGGCGCAGGGGGTCCGCGCCATGCGCGCGCACCTGGGACAAGACGCGTCGAAGGGTCCGAGGATGTAGCCGCACTTCGGGCATTCCACGGGATGCACCTCCAGGCGCAGCCGGCCCACCCTTGCCTGTGCATCTCGCCGCCCACAAGCGCAAACCTGCGGGCCTGGCCTCTGTGGGCGCGACTCTCTACCGGAGTCGCGAGCCGAACTCCGCGCGGCGGGTAGCGCCGCGCGCCCATCTTAGGCGCGACTCCGCGCCAAAGGTTGATCCGCCTGCGGCGGGCGCGCAAGCCTCTAGGAGTTCACCCGCCTTGGGCTGGTCGCGAGCCGGAGTCCGCGCGGCCCTTTGCCGCTTGCGTTGCGGCCCGTCGGAGTGCTACCTTAGCGGGCAAGGAGGCGTTGGCATGCTGACCGACAACATCCTCGATCTCATCGGCCGGACGCCGCTCATCCGTCTGAAAGGCGAGAACGTCTATGCCAAGGCCGAGTTCCTCAACCCCGGGGGGAGCATCAAGGACCGGGTGGCGCTGGCCATGATTGAGGGCGGCGAGCGCGACGGCCGCCTGACGGCGGAGTCCATCATCGTCGAGCCGACGTCGGGCAACACGGGCATCGGCGTGGCGCTGGTCGGCCGGCTCAAGGGCTACCAGGTGCGCATAGTGATGCCTGAGGGCATGAGCCAGGAGCGCAAGAAGCTGATCCGCGCGCTGGGTGCGGAGTTGGTGCTGACGCCGGACGAGGAGGGCATTGCGGGCGCCGTACGGCGGGTAGAGGAGATGGCCGCCGCTGACCCGCGCGTGTTCGTGCCGCAGCAGTTCGAGAACCCCGACAACCCGCGCGTCCACTACGAGGAAACCGCCCGCGAGCTGTGGCGCCAGCTGACCGGCGACATTGCCTGCTTTGTCGCAGGCGTCGGCAGCGGGGGCACCTTGCAGGGCGTCGGCACCTTCCTGCGCGAGCACAAGCCGGGTGTGCGCATCGTCGCGGTGGAGCCGAAGAACGTGTCCGCGCTGCTCGGGCACGAGCCGGGCCTGCACCAGATCCAGGGCATCGGGGATGGGTTCATTCCGGCGGTGCTCGATGTATCGCTGGTGGACGACGTCATCGAGGTGAGCGACGAGGACGCCATTGACACCACGCGCCAACTGGGACGAGATCATGGCCTGCTGGTGGGCATCTCCTCGGGCGCCAACGTATGGGCGGCGCGACGCCTCGCGCGGAAGATCGCCGGCTACATCGCCACCGTTCTGCCTGACCGCGCCGAGCGATACTTCAGCACCGCTCTGCTGTAGCCCGCCCCCGCGGCTGCTGCGAGACTGCGGATCCGCCATCGCCGCGGAACCTCCGCAAGGGAAATATCGCGGGGGAATGGAACCTGGCAGCGCCGCAACTCAGCATTCGACATCGGTCTCGGCGGGGGTCAGCCGAGAACCAGAGGAGGGTACACGTGAAAAAGGTGTACGTCGGCATCATCGGCACGGGCGGCATCGCCAAGTATGCGCACATCCCCAACTACCAGAAGCTCGACGACGTGGAGGTGGTCGCCTTGTGCGACAGCAACCCCGAGGCGGTGCGCGCAGCCGCCGAGCAGTTCGGCGTCAAGCGCACCTACTGCGAGTACGCGGAAATGCTGGCGGCGGAGAAGCTGGACGCCGTCAGCGTGTGCACGCCGAATGCGTTTCACATGGCGCCGACCATCGCGGCGCTGGAGGCGGGCGCCCACGTGCTGTGCGAGAAGCCGATCGCGATCAATGCCGCGCAGGGGCGGCGGATGGTGGCCGCCGCGCGCAAGGCCAAGCGCCTGCTGATGATGGGCTTCGACATGCGATGGAGCCCCGATGCGCAGTACCTCAAGCGTTGCGCCGACGCCGGCATGCTGGGCGAGGTTTACTACGGCGAAGCGGCCTACATGCGGCGCAGCGGCATCCCCAGTTGGGGCGTGTTCGCGGACAAGCAGCTGTCGGGCGGCGGCCCGCTGATTGACGTCGGCGTGCACATGCTCGATCTCGCGCTGTACCTGATGGGCCATCCCAAGCCCGTCGCCGCCTGCGGCGCTGCCTACACCAAGCTGGGCAAGCGCGCGGACTACTTCGGCGGCTTCGGCCCCTGGGATGCGGATAAGTTCTCGGTCGAGGACTTCGGCGTCGGCCTGGTGCGTTTCGACAACGGCGCCACCCTCATGCTCAAGGCGAGCTGGGCGGCGCACATAGCCGAGGACGAAGGCTACGTCATGCTCATGGGCACCGAAGCGGGGCTGCATACGTCGCCCGCGCGCATCTTCCGCCAGGAGCAGGGCACGCTGGTCAATGTCACCCCCACCCACCTGCCCAAGGCGAGCTCCTACGTTGAGGAGATCGCGCAGTTCGTGCGGGCGATCCGCGAGGGCGGGCCCTCACCCGTGCCCGGCGAGCATGGGCTGATGGCGACGCAGATCCTCGACGCGATCTACAAGTCCGCCGCCACCGGCGCGGAGGTGGCGATCAAGTAGGCGACGGGACCTGCGTGCGCTGCCAGCGCACGCGGGAAACCACGGCCGAATGCCCGGCCGCGCTCGGGATGGCAGCGAAGGCAATCGGGGGGCTCACACACGCGCTCACGGAATGTGGTGGCACCGCCGGCGGTTGGTCGCGGCGGGCGAGAAAGGGGAAGTCAACCAGATGGGGAACGGCGGTCGCTTCATCACGGATGTCTTCTCTTTCAGGGACAGCCTACGCCCACAGGTTGACCTCAACGGGGCGTGGGAGTTTCGCCGCGACCCGCAGGATGAGGGCTGCCAGCAGGGGTGGCACGAGGGCCAGGGCGAGTTCGCCCAGACGATAACGATCCCCGGCGCACCCCAGGCCCAGGGTATCGGCGAGCCGAACCAACTGCTGAAGACATTCTTCCACGAGCCGTTCTGGGTCAGGAGGAGATTCGCCCTGCCCAAGTTCGGCGCCAACCAGCGCGTGTGGCTGCGGTTGGGCGGCATCTTCCCCGCGGCGGACCTCTACGTCAACGGGGCCCACGTCGGCTACACCCAGAGCTCGCGCACCCAGCAGCGCGTTGATGTTACCGATCTGGTACGGGCGGGCCGGGGGAACCTGGCCGCGATCAAGGTGACGGCGATCCCCAAGTTCCCCGAGATACGGCTTGACGGCATGTACGAATGGGAGGAGCTTGGAGTCTACTGGACGGGTGTGTACCGGCCGGTAGCGTGCGAGATCACCGATCGGGTGTCAGTGGTGGACGCCTATGTTCAGCCGCAGCTCGCCGCCGACTCGGTGCGCGTGGATCTCACGCTGTCCGAAGCTGCGAGCGAGCCCCTGAACCTTATGCTGCGGGTAGTGGACGGCAAGCGCACCGTTGGAGAGACGACCATGCCGCTGGCGGCCGGAGAAGCGCAAGCACAGGCCGAGGTCAAGCTCGGCGATTACGTGACGTGGGCGCCGGAACACCCCCAACTCTACGTGCTGGATATTTCCGTCACATCGGGCGGGGGCGACCGGTGCATAGACCGGGTGGCGATTCGCTTCGGGATGCGCCAACTGACCGTGCAGGGGGCCAAGTTCTACCTGAACGGCAAGCCGTTGTTATTGCGCGTCTTTGGCGACATCCCCTTCTATCCGGAGACCCTGTGCCCAGCAGACAAAGAATGGCACCTGTCGCGCTTGAAACGCGCCAGGGAGTATGGGCTCAATGGCGCCAAGGGCTGTATGGAGCCGCTGGCGATGGAATTCATCGAGGCCGCGGATGAAACAGGCGTCATGATCATCCAGGAGATGCCCTTCGGGCTTTCCCAAGACTACCGAAACAACCGCTACAAGATTGACGAGCGCTTCCGCGCGTACTATGCGCAGGAACTGGAGGGCCTGATCAAGGGAACCCGCAACCATGCGTCGGTGATGATGTATAGCATGTCGAGCGAGTTGGAGTTTGCCAACCAGACCCAGGAATCCTTCGATTTCTACAGTCGCGAGCTGCCGCGGAGAACGCGCGCCCTCGCCCCGCACGCGCTGGTGATAGACTGCACCGGCTATGTCAACTCGGAGGATACCGAAAAGGGGAAACGGGACACCGATTTCTACGCTTCGGTTCACCCGAAGTGGATGAAGGAAGTGCTGGACGAGACGGACATGATCACCGACCTGCGCCACCCGGCAATCCTCCACGAGTACAACTGGTGGAGCTGCTATCCCGATCCCGCGGATCGGGGAAAGTATGCCGCGACGCAACTCAAGCCGTTTTGGCTGGATATGCTGGAGAGAACCGCGCGGGAGAACGGCCAGGAGGACTCGCTCGCCACATACCGCCAGCACTCGCTGTGGCTGCAGGCGCTCTGCCGCAAGGATGGGATCGAATACGCGCGGCGCAACCCGACGGTCGAAGGCTACATCCTGTGGCTGCTGATTGACTATGGGCGCTACGCGGAGGGTCTGCTGGATGATTTCTGGCAGCCGAAGAACGTATCGGCCCAGGAGTTCTTGAAGTCGAACGGGGATACCGTAGTCTTGCTGGCGCAAGAAGGCAATCGCTGCCGGCAGATGGGGGAAAAGCAGCGCATTCCATTGGCGATCAGCCATTATGGTGAAACCCCGCTGAACGGCAGCACTCTGCGGTGGAAGGCGGTCGGCGGCGCGGCCTCCCAGGAGGGCGAACTGCGCGTGGCGGAGGTGCCGCAGGGTGAGCTGACGCCGGCCGGGTGCGCGGAGTTCGACCTGCCCCACGCCGATAGGGGGTACAAGTTCGAGCTGCGGGTCGCACTCTATCATGGCGGGAGGCTGGTCAATACCAACGAGTGGTCGTTGTGGGCTCTGCCCGATTCGGCACCGCTTTCAACCGCCGCGGGCGCGCCGGGACTATTTCTGCGGGTGGAGGGCGCGCGCGGGGCGCCGATTCCCGAGGGAGCATCGCCGGTCATCGCGGACGCGGTTGATGAAGCCCTGGCTGCCTACATTGAGCGCGGCGGCAAGTGTGTGCTCTTCACCCAGGGAGCGGTGATCGAGAACACCATTCTCTACTACGGCTCCACCAGCTTCTACCCCATCTTCCGGACGATTCCGTGGAACGCTGGCAACAGCGGCAACTCGGGCACGGTCATCGCCCCGCACCCGGCGCTAGCGGCATTCCCGCACCAGAACATGTGCGACCTGCAGTTCGTGCGGATGTTTGTGGGCTACCTGCCGATGGAGTTCAGCCCTCTGCGCCAGTACGGCGTGGAACCGATCATTCGCATGATTGACCACTACGCGACCAACCGCAACAACGCCCATATGCTGGAATTCCGGATCGGAGCGGGCGCGGTGTTGGTCACCAGCCTGGGCGTGCTGCCGGAAGCGGCCGCGCACATCGAGGTGCGCCATCTGCTACAGTGCCTGGTGGACTACGCCCGCGACCAGCGCTTCGCGCCGACCGCGCAGGTGCCGAAGAAGGAGTTCCTACGCCTGTTCAGCCCGCGGCTCGACGGGCGAGGCGATGACTTCGGCGCGGCGACCGAGCTGCTGAAGATGTAGCCGCCGCTACCCGCCCAAGGGCAGCGAGAGTTGGTGGTCGGCGCGCAGCCTGGCCGCTATCCTGCGTGCGAATACGTCCACGCTGCCCTGCGCGCGGCCGTTGATGAGCACGAACGGCGCCGCCCGGCGCACGGCGACCCCCACGCGCCGCAATTCCGCCACATCGCCGAAGCGATGGACGCGCCGCTGGACGACGATCCGCCGCGCCGACTTCGGGCCGATGCCCGGCACCTGCAGCAGTTCCGCGTAATCCGCCCGGTTGACCTCGACCGGGAATCTCGCGCGCTGGCGCAGGGCAATCGCCAGCTTGGGGTCCACGTCGAGCGCCAGGTCGCCATCGTCCTCGAACACGATGTCGCCCAACGCATAGACCCCCGAGTAGCGCCGCAGCAGCCAGTCCGCCTGGTAGAGGCGATGCTCGCGCATGGGCGGCGCGGGTTGCTGCTCCGCCAGCGGCGTGTCCGCGATCGGCTCGAAGGCGCTGAAGTAAGCCCGGCGCAGGCCGACGTCGCGGTAAAGCGCGGTCACGCTGGTCAGGAGTTCGCGGTCGGTCTCGCGGCCGGCGCCGACAACGAACTGGGTTGACTGACCCGCCGCCATCAGGCCTGCGCGGGAGGCGGCGCGCTTGATCCAGTGCATGCGCTGCACGACATCGCCGGGCATGTGCTTATCGGGGGCGATCCGGGTCAACTGCGCTTCCGTCGGCGCCTCCATGTTGACCGAGACGCGATCCGCCAGCTCGACCGCGCGCTCGACGCAGTCGTAGGGCGCTCCCGGTAGCACCTTGAGATGGAGGTAGCCGGCGAAGCCGTAACGGCGGCGCACGATCTCGGCGGTGGTCAGCATGTCCGCCATCGTGCGCTCGGGGCTCCCCGCCACCGCCGAGCTGAGGAACAAGCCCTGCACGTAGCCGCGCCGATGGAAGTCCATGAACAATGCCGCCAGCTCCTCCGGCTGGAACTGGGTGCGGCGCACCCCGCGATCGGCGCGGTTGGCGCAGTAGAGGCAGTTGTGCCGGCAGACGTTGGTCTGCAGCACCTTGAAGAGCGAGACCGTGCGACCGTCGGGGAGAGCTGCGGGATAGATCACGCTCGCGCCTAGGCCCGGAGGAGGCGCATTTCGCGGGCGCGGCGGCCCGCCGCAGCTGCCCGTGCACACGTCAAACAGGGCCGCGGAACCGAGGACCGCAAGCTTTTCCCCAGAGTCCATGGTCGCCACCACACACGCTCAAACACGTGTTCCGCAAGCGCCGAGCTGATTCCTGCCAAGGGGTTGCTGCGCGGCGCCGGGGGGCAGCCGCGAGGTCACCCCGCCCGCGTGATGCGGACGGCGACGTCATGCTCGAACGCGGGCAGGGCAAGGCGCAGGTCTTCGCCACCGGCCACCTCGGTGGCGGGCGAGTGCATCCCCGTCAGCGGCGAGTAGCATGATGCGCGGTAGCGCCCCGGTGGTAAGCGCAGCGTGATCTCGCCGCGCACATTCTTGCCCGCGCCGTCGTCGCCCAGCTCGCGTTCGTCCGCGAGATAAATGCAGTAGTCCTCCCCCTCCACCGCCAGCACCGATTCGAGGGTATGCGGCGGGGGATCCTTGAGCCAGCCGGCGAGCGGTCGCGCGCGCGGGAGGTCCACCGTGTGAATGAACTCGGAGAGATGCCGCATCCAGGTGCGAATGTGCCGCCGCGAGTCCGGGGTGCCGGTCTCACAGTAGTTGATGATCGAGAAGTCAATGTAGTCGTAGTGGCAGCCGCTCAGCAGCGCGGTCCACGCGCGCTTGCGATGGATGGTCCAGGCGTCGAAGTCCTTGTACTGGCTGGCGACGTTGTCTTCGTCCAGGTTGAGGGGCTTGGGCTGGTCGCGCGTTGCCAGGCAGAAATCGCGGAACGCGCGCAGCTTGAGCTGCTTGGACATGAACTCACCCATGTCATAGCTCTTGCCGCCGCAGGTAGTGTTGGGCAACGGGTGGATGTTGACGACATCGAGGTCGAGTTCGGAAAAGGACCTGTCGCAGGGTTGCGCGAACGGCTCGTAGGTGAAAGCCTCCTGCCCGGCAATGAGGTGCTTACAAGGCAGATCCGCCTCGGCCTCGCGGATGGTTTGCGCGATCGCCATTTGCCACTGATTGATCTCATCGGGCGAGGGCTTCTCGGTCCGCCCCTCCACACCGCCGCCCGGCTCGTTGCAGATTTCGTAGATGACGTTGTCGTAGCGCTTGGTCTCTTCAACGATCTTACGGACGTGCGCCAACTGCCGCTCAAGCAGCTTGGGGTGGCGCATGGTCAGGTAGTCGTGCCACTCGACTTGCTCCAGGCCGTTGACGTTGTTCGCATGGTGCAGAGGATTGAGGGCCCAGATGTTGGGGGCGTAGGTGTTGCTGAGGAGCGTGACCTCGACGACGATGCCGTACTCGGATGCCAGCGACAGAAAGCGGTGCAAGCGCGCGAAGAACTCGGTCTCCCAGCGGTCAAGGTCGAAGCGCGGCTGGCCGTCGAGGGCCGTACCAGGACCGGTGCGGGCGAAAGGCGCGACGTAGTCGGGCGATTCCGGCTTGCAGGTCGAGTACGGGTTGACCGGGGTCTGCAGCTCGCGAAAGAGGACGAACAGCCGGGTCAGCGTCATGCGCTTGGCGGCCGCGTCGGCCAGGTATCGCTCGAACCGGAACGGGCGGTTCATGACCGCTCCGTAGTGCTCCGTCGCGGTCACCAGGGCGAGGGGCTTGCCCCTGAACTCGAAGCATCTCGGGTTGTCGGGGTGGACGCGAATGGGGATGCTCATCTTCGATGGCTCCTTCCGCCGGGCCGCTTGCGAGGCCGGCGCGATCCTCACCCACCGGCCGCACGGATGTTCGACCGCAATCAGGGGGTCTTGCGTGCCGAGCCGCCTTCGCCGTAGGGGGTGTCCAACCTGCCCGCCCTGGCACGGGATGTGATCCCGCGCCACCGAGAAGGGGGCGCGCCTACCAGTCGTTGTCGAACAGCACGCCGAACAGCCAGCCGAGGGGGGAGTGGTCGCGGTGCGGGTGATCGCGCGGCACCGCGCGCTCGTACTGCGCCCGCACCTCCGCCAGGCGCCCGCGGAGGTCGTCGCGCTTGACCGGATCGGCGGCGTCGGCCTGGAAAAACTGGCGCATCTGCATGATCTCGCCGGCGTCAATCCAGATGCCGTGACCGTCGCGGCATTCGTCGAGCACCACCGGCGAGGTCATGTTCCAGCGGTAGCGATCCATCTCGCGGCCGCAGCGGACGCAGCGGATGTACGGCTCCAGTTGCTCCGGCCGCAGCACGATCTTGGGCCCGCAGCGGCGGGCCTCCTCGACCTCGAGGAAGTCCCAGCGCGTGCTGCGCGGCTCCGCCGTCCCCTCCTGCACCCGCAGCAGGTCGTCCGACATCGCCGGCTGCAGGCCCGCCACCAGGTCTTCGCGCCCGACCCAGATGCCGGCGCAGCCGTCCAGGCATGCTTCGACCGCCGTGCGCGTTTCCGCGCCGACTGTCACCAGCACCTCCCGCAGCAGGTTGCCGCAGCGCGGACAGGTGGCCATGGGGCGCTCCTGCGCTCATGGTATATTCTCTCGGGCGGGCCCGTCAAGCTGCGCAATTGGGGCGCGTGGAATTGGGGCGCGATCGGCGCCTGACAAGCGAGGCCGGTGCTCGCAAGTCCACTGGGCACGGTCGGCGTCGCGCGGCGGGCTAGGCGTCAACGTCCTCGGGGGCGGGGGTGAAGAGGCGGCGGAGGATGGAGCGGGGAGCGCTGGGGTGGCGCTTGACCATGAGCACCGCGCAGCGGGCGACGCGCGCGATGCGTTGGGTCTTGTCGCCGAAGAAGTACTGTTCGAACAGCGGCTCGCGCGCCGCGCCGATAACCAGCAGGTCCGCCTCCCGCGAGAACTCGAGGATGCCCCCGGCGGTGGTGGTGGCGTGGGCGATCTCGACCGTGGGCGCGCCGCGCCTGCGGGCGGCGTCGGTCAGGTAGTCGTGCATGGTCTTGGCGTCCATGCCGGTGCCTTCCTTGACCACGTGCAGGTAGCGTACGCGGCCCCCGGATTGCTGCGCCAGCGCCTGGCCGATCTCCACCGCGAGCTTGGCATGGGGGCTGGCCGTCACCCCTACCAGAATCGAGTCCAGCGAGAACTCCTTGCCGTCGCGCCCCGGGCGCAGCACCGCCACGTCGCAGGGCGCGCGCAGGATCACCGGATCCAAGACCGAGCCCAGCACGTGCCCGCGCTGCCCGCGCCGTCCCGCGCGCCATCCCATGACCACCAGCTCGGCGTGGCGCTCCTCCAGCGTCTCCAGCACCGCTTGCGGCAGGCTCTGGGCGACGCGCACCATGGTATATACCGGCACCCCGAGCCGCCCGCCTTGCGCCACCGCTTCGTCGAGCAGCGGACGGGCCTCGTTGACGAACTGCCGCCCCTCGGCGATGGGGAGCTGGCGCGGCACCAGCACGATACGCACCGCCAGAATCTCGCTCTCGGTGGCTTTGCCCAGCGCCGCCGCCACCGTGATCAGCGGCTCAACGCTCTCGGGACTGGACACCAGCACCACGATCTGATGGGGACGGCGAGTGACCTCGCGCTCCTCCAGCACCACCTTGGAGCCGCGCTCCTCGTGCTCCAGCCGCCGCGAGTGGTGGTAGAATACGTAGAGCCCGAGCACCATCCACCCCAGGCAAACCGCAGCCCCCATCGGTTCCCAATGGACGAGGTACACGCACATGCCGAGGGAGACGACGATGGCGATGATGGTGGTGACGGGGAAAGCGATGATGCGGAAGGGGCGGTCCGCGTCGGGGCGCTGGTAACGCAGCGAGATGGCGGCGAGGTTGACCAGGGTGAAGCTCAGCAGGAACAGGATGTTGGTGGCGGCGGCGACCGCCTGGATCGGCAGCAGTGCCGCCATCAGGACGACGACGACGACGGTGACGACGATCGCCACGTAGGGGGTGCGGCACGTCGCGTGCACGCGCGCCAGCGCCAGCGGCACCAGGGCGTCGCGGCTCATGGCGAAGGCCACGCGCGAGGAGGAATAGATGGTGGCATTGAGGGCGGACATGGTGCTCATGAGGCCACCGATCATGATCAGGATCATCCCCGTCACCGGCCCCAGCACGTTCTTGGCGGCCTCCAGCACCGCCAATTCCGGTTCCGCCAGGCTGCCCAGGTAGCGCCATGACGGGATGTCGTCCGGCGGCCGCACCGCGCCGATACACACCACGGCGATCAGCAGGTAGATGGGCAGCACGATGGCCAGGGACAGGAAGATGGCGCGGGGGATGTTGCGCCGCGGATCGCGGATCTCCTCGCCGCCCTGGGCGATGATCTCGTAGCCCTCGAAGGCGACATAGGTAATGCCCATGGCGGCAAAGACGCCGGCGGCGCCCAGCGGGAAGAAGTCGCCGACCGCGCCCAGGCCGAGCTGGGCCGACCACCCTGGGTCGCGGGTCATCACCCACAAGCCGGCGCCGGCGAACGCGAGCAGGATCAGCACCTTGCACAGGGTGATGATGCTGCCGGCGACGCCGGTCTCGGTGGAACCGCGGATGTTGATGTAGGCGAAGGCGAGGGCAGCCAGCACCGCCAGCACACGTGCGAACACCAGCGGGGAGAGGCCGGGGGTGGACACCCCCATCACCTCCTGCAGCAGGTTACCGAAGTACGCGCCGAAGGTCTGCGCGTAGAGCGCGCAGGCGAAGGCGGTGGCGAACCACGACATCCAGCCGGTGACGAATCCCGCCACCCGCGGCAGCGCCATGCGCACGAAGGAGTAGCCGCCGCCCGCCTGGGGGAACGCCGCCCCCAGCTCGGCGTAGGACATGCCGGTGATGGCGGCCACGATGCCGTTGAGGATAAACGCCACCGTCAGCGCCGGCCCGGCCGCGCCGGCGGCGATGCCGGTGAGGGCGAAGACCCCGGCGCCGATCATGGCGCCGACACCGATCATGGTCGCCTCGCGCAGCCCGAGACCGCGCTGCAATTCTATGTCATGGGCGATGGGCGCTTTGCCGGTTGCCATGGGCTTGCCCTATAGGGTTCGCGGGAAACGGCGCACCACCTCGTGTTGGATCTCCAGGGTCGGTGCATTGTGCCCCGTGACATGGGGTTGCGACGCGCGGGGCCGATATTCCTGGTTGCGCCGCAACTATCTGCGCCTGGCTCGGTCGCCGCCCGGACAGGTCCGGTTTGGCTGGCCGGCAGCTTGACTTCTCCTTCGCGGCGGGTAATGATTATCCCCAGGGTTTTCCCGCCCGCCGGCTCGCCCGCATCCACGGCGCGCTCGAGCGCGCACCGGCGCCGTTCCCGCTGGCGAAGATGGCCCGCGATGAGCACCATGTTACCGGCGCGCCGGTGAATGCCTCGGCGCCTGGGTAGAACAGAATCAGACGTGACCTCTGCGCTTACGACAACGGAGGATGACCAGTGTTTCCCATCGTCTCGGCGAGGAAGTTGGGGCCGGACCTGACGCGCCTCGATATCGCGGCGCCGGATTTGGCGCGCGCGGCGCGGCCCGGGCAGTTCCTGATCTTGCGCGCGGATGAAACCGGCGAGCGCATACCGCTGACCATCGCCGACTGCGATCCCGCGGCGGGCACCGTCACCGTCATCTTCCTGGCGGTGGGCAAGACCACGCAGCAGCTCAGCCGCCTGCGCGCCGGCGACACTATCCTCGACGTCGTCGGCCCCCTCGGCCATCACCTGGAGGTCGGGCGCGTGGGCACCGTGGTGTGCGTCGGCGGTGGGGTCGGCGTCCCCGCGCTCTACCCGAAGGCGCGGGCGCTCAAGCAGGCCGGCAACCGCGTGCTCAGCATCCTCGGCGCCCGCAGCGCCGATCTGCTGGTGCTGGTGGACGAAATGACCGCGGTCAGCGACGAGGTGCGCATCACCACCGACGACGGCTCGCGCGGGCGGAAAGGATTCGTATCCGATGAGCTTGCGGCGCTGCTCGACGATCCCGCCTGCGCGGTTGACCTGGTGGTGGCAGTGGGGCCGGTGCCCATGATGGCGGCGGTCGCCGCCACCACGCGCCCCCACGGGGTGAAGACGCTGGTGAGCCTCAATCCCATCATGGTGGACGGCACCGGCATGTGCGGCGGCTGCCGGGTGACGGTAGGAGGCGAGACCAAGTTCGCGTGCGTGGACGGGCCGGTGTTCAACGGACACGAGGTTGATTTCGAGGAGCTGTCGCAGCGCCAGCAGCGATTTGTGGACGCGGAACGGCGCGCCAAGGAGGTTTACGAGCATGCCTGCCGACTCGGCGAAGCCTAAGCGCCTGCCGCGCCAGCCCATGCCGGAGCAGGACCCGGCGGCGCGCGCCCGCAACTTCGAAGAGGTGGCATTGGGGTTCACGGAGGAGTTGGCGATCGCGGAGGCATCGCGCTGCCTGCAGTGCAAGCAGCCCAAGTGCGTCGAGGGCTGTCCCGTCGGCATAGACATCCCCGGCTTTCTGGCGCTGGTGCGCGACGGCCGCTTCGGCGAGGCCGCGGCGCGGGTGCGCGACCGCAACAGCCTGCCGGCGATCTGCGGGCGGGTATGTCCCCAGGAGAGCCAGTGCGAGGGCGTGTGCGTGCTCGCCAACAAGGGCGAGCCGGTGGCGGTGGGGAGGTTGGAGCGCTTCGTGGGGGATTATGCACTGGCGCACGAGCGCGCCGGCGCAGAATCACCCGCCGTCCCCGAGGGCCCGCGCATCGCCGTCGTCGGCTCCGGGCCGGCGGGGCTGACGGTGGCCGGCGACCTGGCCCGGCTGGGCTATGGCGTGACCATCTTCGAGGCGCTGCACGGGGCGGGCGGGGTGCTGCGCTACGGCATTCCCAACTTCCGCCTGCCCAAGACCGTGCTCGACGCGGAGATCGAATACGTGCGCGGCCTGGGGGTAGAGGTGCGGCCCAACGCGGTCATCGGGCGCCTGTTCACTCTCCCCGCGCTGCTGGAATCGGGCTACGCGGCGGCGTTCATCGGCACCGGCGCCGGCGCCCCGCACTTCATGCGCATCCCGGGCGAGAACCTCAACGGCGTCTATTCCGCGAACGAGTTCCTGGCCCGCGCCAACCTCATGCAGGCCTATCGCGTGGGCGAAGTGGACACCCCGCTGTGGGTGGGGGAGCGGGTAGCCGTGGTGGGCGGGGGCAACGTCGCCATGGACGCCGCGCGGGTGGCGCTGCGCATGGGCGCGCGCGAGGTGACGATCGTCTATCGGCGCTCGGGGGCGGAGATGCCGGCGCGGGCGGAGGAGGCGCTGCACGCGCAGGAGGAGGGCATTCGCTTCGAGTACCTGACCTGCCCGACCCGGGTGCTGTCGAACGGCGACTTCTGGGCGGCCCGCCTGGAGTGTCAGCGCATGGAGCTGGGGGAGCCGGACGAATCCGGGCGGCGGCGACCGGTGCCGTGCGTCGGCTCCGAGTTCACCCTCGCCGCCGACACCGTCATCATCGCCATCGGCAGCGCCGCCAACCCGCTCATCCAGCGCACGACCCCGGGGTTGGCGGTGAACGAGCGCGGCTACATCATCGCCGACCCCGACACCGGGCGCACCAGCCTGCCGCGAGTGTACGCCGGCGGCGACATCGTTACCGGCTCGGCGACGGTGATCGAGGCGATGGGCGCGGGCCGCCGCGCCGCCGCGGCGATCCACGATGAGCTTGGCTAGTGCTGCTCTGCGCAGCAGTTCGCTCCCTGCCTGCAAGGGCGTGCCCGTTTCTCGTTGGGATGGCTGCGCGCACGTCCGGGCGCGACCCTCTAACCCAGATTATGCGTAAGGCCCGCCGGTGTGCGTTTTTCGCGAGCCGGGAAGCATTCGGACAGGGCGTGAGTGGGTTAATGGTTTCAGTGGGAGGCGCGATGCGGGTTTTGTGGCTCGGAAATGGAGTGGGGAGGGCCGCCCACCCCTGCCATGTGCCCGCAGATCGGCGTCGCGCACAACGCCGATAGCCCCGGTCGCCCGGGGCTGGTGATGAAGGGTATGCATCCGTCGCGCTCAGGCGAAGGTCGGTCCCGCACGCAACCGCTGATGCGCTCGCAGAAACAGATTGAGATGCCGATACTGCGCCGACAAGCGCAGCACCCACTGGCGCCCCGTGCGTATCAAGCGCGCCGGGATGCGCAGCAACCGCTCCCGTACCAGGGCGATGCTGTGGCGGCGCTCCAAGCCCAGCAGGTATTCCCCAAACCAGCCCACGACGTTGCCCGCCAAAAGCGCCAGCCAGTTGTGCAAGGCGTTCGCCGCCCACGAGTGCGAGCACACCTCGTCCATCCCCAACCCCAGCCGCCCCTCCCTTCGTTTCACTCAGGGCAGGCTCTTGATCAGGTTCTCCACGTTGCAGCGCCCGTTGTAGAAGCGCCAC
>Ga0307380_10002618_pt1 | contig 25387 bp, 30 predicted proteins | sample UN3MG_FD_202239 | JGI IMG/M metagenome (GOLD analysis project Ga0307380, IMG submission 202239) | Soil microbial communities from Risofladan, Vaasa, Finland - UN-3 | ecosystem: Environmental > Terrestrial > Soil > Coastal area > Acid sulfate soil | place: Finland: Risofladan, Vaasa | collected... | reverse complement strand
ACCTTAAGAATCTTTTTGTATAAAAAATTTCAAAAATTATTAAAATTGATTATTTTAAAATGAAATTTTCTCAAATGTTAATACGTAATTTGTTAAAAAAATATATTTTTAACAATTGGCAGGATCTACAATACGATTTTTTATAATTCATAAACGGCCAAAAATAATATTTTTTCACTTCATGAGTTATAGTATTATATAGAACGAATAAAATTAGAATTCGTTGAATCGTACAAATCAGAGCACGATAATTAAAGAAGCAATTAATTCTTATCTAGACAAAGGGGTAACTGACAAACAAGACATCTATACCAAAGTAGTCGATGAACTTGGAGTTCCACGACCTACGGTTAGAAGAGTGGCACGCGATCTTCGAAATGAACTATTACAAAAGATCCAGATTCTACAGTCTGACATGCCTAAAACTACTCCTGAAGAAGACGAATAAATTCGGCTCCTTTTTCTTTTTAACTAATACCAAATGCTGATTTCTAGCATTACTGTTATAAGCAATGAAATTTTCTCAATAAATAATGGGCTATTTAGGAAACCATTTAGCTACTATTGCAACTGGAGCCTTTGCTGCAGTACTAACAGGTTTGTGGCCAATCTTCATAGATTTTGCACCCATACTGAATTTCATATTTATGATGGCTGTACCAATAACGTGGTTCCTAACTTTCACTTGCTGGATATCTCAAAAGAGCACTGACTATACTCATCATCATCCCTCTCATGTAGCTAGTGAAAAAAAAAGCTTGAATAAACCTCTAACCGTTGGCCAAGTTTATAGATCCGATGGACAACGTGCGAGTCCAGGTGAAATTAAAGAAGCAAAAACAGAATTATCTCAGCAACTAAATTCTCTAAAAGACACTGTAAAGATAAAAGATGAAAAAATTGAAAGATTAAATCAAGAAATTTCTAATTTACAAACCTTGGTCCAAATCGAATCCCTAAAGACTGAACTTGCAAATTTAAAGATATTAGCATCAAAATCCTAAAAATAATTTTAATCATTACAATGGCAACAAACTATTCCATGATTTCCTTTACAACCAGGACAACTAACAGCACCGCCATAATGACACTTACACGAACATAGTTCAGTTGGATCTTTTTTTGCATTCATGACATTATTTCTACATTATGATAATATTTGACTCTTACACTTTTTTTAAATTCAAACAAAATTATTTTTAATTCAACAATTTTATACAAAAAATATGTCTTGATTTAATTTTGAAGCTTAGCTGCCATGGCAAGTGTTCCATTTACCATCTCATTTAATCTCTCTTTAGCAGAATCATCTGATATGACATTATTAGAAATAGAGTCTACCGTCAAAAATACTGCTTTAGGGTTTGTGACTACTCGAAAATATGATAACAATTGAGTAATCATTGTTTGAACATCAATAAATCCAATGTTTCCTGCAGCCATTATCATCATCCCTGCAACCTTTCCTTCTGTTTTTTTATAATTTACATATTCAAACAAATTTTTTAACGCCGAACTAAAAAATGAATTATAAATTGGAGATCCAATTAACCATACATCTGCACCCATAATATCTTCAGCCGCCATTTTTGTAGCCTCGTTGTACTCTTCTTCGGGACCTCTATAGCATTCAATTTCTCCTTCAGAAAGATTAATGAACTTAACATCGACATCTTTGGATTTGGTGAGTTCAAAAACATGTTTCATAGCTATTTGCGTGTTAGCATTTTTTCTCGGACTAGCTGAAATTACAACAACTTTCATGACTTTCCAGATTTTTCTTTGTATTTAAACCGAAATGGCTTTTTTTAGATTTCAATACGGGCTGGGAGGGCTTCGATCCCTCGACCTGTAACTTAGGAGGCTACCACGCTATCCATGTTTCGCGTCAAATTGACTCTGCGCCACCAGCCCAGTAAAAAAAATACTTGTAATTATTTAAGCGTAATCAGGATTGGTTTTGATAATATTTTGTATGTCTTTCCAGCTTAAATTTTCCTTGTCTTCCCATTTTTCAAAATATACTACATCCTCTAGATCAAGCCTTGGAAGCCAGCCTTCAGTTTCCAAGTCAGGTTTGGTTGCAAACTCATCAACATATCCCAAACACAAGTATGCTACAGGAACTACATGATTTGGTAAATCTAAAACCTCTTTTAAAACATCGTTTGAAAGAATACTTACCCAACCAAGGCCTACACCTTCTGTTCTTGCTGCAAGCCAAAGATTTTGAATTGCACAACAAACACTATACAATCCAGCCTCTGGAATACTTGATCGTCCAATCACAAAAGGGCCAAATTTTGACGGATCATAAGTTACGCAAAGATTTACAGGAGATTCTAAAATCCCTTCGAGCTTAAATGAAAGGTATTTTGATCTTTTAGGATCTTCAATTAATTGCGAAGAACTTTCTTTTTCCTCCTCAAAGGATTTCTTTATTCTGGCTTTAGTTTGAGAATTTTTAATCAAAATGAAATTCCATGGTTGAGAAAAACCAACTGAAGGAGCATGGTGAGCAGCATTTAGGATTCTAGATAAAATTCCATCTTCTATTTCTCTAGAGGTAAAATGTGATCTAACGTCTCTTCTAGAATGAATAGCCTTGTACAGGCCCTTTTTCTCTTCACTAGTGAAATCTTCAGTCATCTTTATTTTTATTCAATCCTTCATTTGTTAAACGTTAATAATGTCAGTAGATTATCTTGTTTTTCATTGGGCCGGTAGTCTAGCTGGTTAGGATACCGCCTCGACACGGCGGTGATCGTGAGTTCGAATCTCACTCGGCCCATTTTTTTCAAGTAGAACTATCAAATTTCTTTTCACCTGAACTCCAAGCGCTTTCAGTGTTAATGGTACCTTCGGCTTTGAAACTATTGATACTGTTATCCAAAACTTGTTGATAGATTTCATTGTTTATCTCTGCCTTGTCAAGTTCAAATGTATTTTTCAATGGAATTTCTGCTCCTGAACTAAATATTGCTCTTCCAGGCATTGCAACATCTACAGTAGAATATGCTCCAGAACCCAGTAATTCACCATCTGCATATAATTGGTAATCAATTAATGAAACGGTAAATGTAGTATCACTAGGATTTTTTACAAGAAATGTTACTTCTAATTTTGTTATACCTTCCACTGTATTTACACTGATAAATTCGACATTTGTTAATTCAATTTCAACTTGCTCTAATTCTGGAGCATCTTGATTACCATACCAAAATATCGCTCCCAATAAAGCTAACAACCCTACAATTGCAACATAAAGTAACATTTTACTTTGAAGAGCCAAATCAATGATAACACAATTTAATCAACTAAAAAAGGTTGTCAAGATCCAAATACATAATATTTGATTTGATTTATCAAATTTTGTGGCCATAGAGCAAGCAATCATTACTTGGATTCATCTCGTTGCTGCTGCAATTTGGGTTGGTGGTTCTCTTTTTATCGGGATTGTATTTTCACCTTTGCTAAAAACAATTAGCACATCTATGGAAGAAAGAATTCAAATTATGATTAAAGTTGGTAAAAGGTTCAACAAAGTTGCAGTTCCGTCATTAATCATTTTAATGATTACAGGATTGTATAGTACTCATCCACTCTTAAGCAAACCCGATTTGCTAATGGCAACAAGTTATGGTACATTTCTTACTATAAAGATTATTTTGGTAATTGCACTTGTCATAACCTATGCAATACACGTTAGAGTAATTCGAAAAGATGTAGAAGATCAAATCATGTCCAAACAAATGCCAATTGAACAAATCCAAAAATTAAGAAAAAAAATAATCATATTGGGTGAAATTACTGTAGTATTGTCGATTGCGATTCTTTTCTTTGCTGCATTACTTGATGCTGGAGTATGAAATCCCCTCAATTCTTACTTCATAACCGTCCTTTAATTTTCCAATCCCATATTTGCATCCAGTGATTTTAGATGCTACAAACAGATTTGTCTCCAAATGTTTTGAAATATTCTCAACTTGAAATATAGTTATTCCATTTGCGAGACTTGCAGGTAGAACAATCATATCAGCAAGATGTTCATCAAGACTAACCTTGTTTTGGATAAATTTATCCAAATCTATATCAAATTTTTTTGTTTTATTATTAAATATAGAATCTATTCCAATAATTGAATCATTATCAATACTACTAATCATTACAGAAGCACCAGAATCCAATGTGGATTCCTCTCTTACTTGAAATTCAACAGTAAAATCTTTTTCAATTAATTTCCTTCTAATATGATCAATCTGATTATTTATTAATTCAGCAGGAAGTTTAGAAAAAGTACCAATAATTTTGGTATTTTTTGTCTTACGTTTATCTAAAATAATTGGATTAATTTTTTCAGCTGGTGAAACTTCTAATTCAATTATTCCTCCACCCTTAGGATAATAACCTCTTTTGATTATTTTGATAGAAAAATAAATCCCCATTCGTGCATATACTTCTCTTAAAACAATTTGACTATAATCTATAGTGGGACTCCAAAGAACATTTGTTCCGCCGATAATTGTAAGTTTTAATTTCTTCTTACAAATTGCAACTACTGGAATTAAAACTTGAAAAATTAATGAAATACTTCCAGCAGTTCCTACATTTTCTTTAAGATCTAAACTTTGCACATTACTTGGAATAAATTTCATGCTTGTATCTCCAATTTTTATTTGATCTAGATTTGCATTACAAATTTTTTTTAGAATTTTTAATGCCGTAAAGTGTTGAGGTTTTAAACCTGGATTTTTTCTGTTTTGTCTAATGTTTTTTATTATTATTGGCTTATTCAAAATACATGATAATGTGATTGCAGTGCGAACTATCTGCCCTCCTCCTTCTCCAAATGAACCATCAATTTCTAGAAAATCCATAATTTTTTCAGGAATTACTTGCTTTATGATAGTTTTTTAAAATGAATTTTCCTATACTTTAGTATGAATGGTCTTTTAATTGGACGATTTCAACCCTTTCACTTGGGACATCTTGAGGCTTTACATTTTGCGTTATCAAAAGTAGACAAATTATGGGTAGGTCTAGGAAGTTCCAACAAACCTCCGGAAAAAAATAATCCTTTTTCTGCAGAAGAAAGAAAAGAAATGATACTATCATCTATTGATGACACGATTAGAAATAAGATTGAAATTTATTTTATTCCAGATTTTGAAAATCATAAAAAATGGGTAGAACATATTGATAGTATTGTTCCACAATTTGATATTGTTTTTACTAACGATGAAATGACAAAATATCTTTATTCAAAACGAGAAATTATGGTTATTCCAATCCCTTTCATTAAAAGAGACGTTTTATCCGGGACAAATATTCGCGATCTAATACTCAGCGATCAGATATGGGAACAGTTTGTCCCAGATGGAACTAAACAGTTTTTGAATGAAACAAATGCCAAACACCGACTAAAAAATCTCTAATTATAAATAAACCCCAAATATTGTTTGATTGGAGATAAAATTTGGAATACCTATCTATGCTTCCTGGTCCCACTAACGTTCCTAATAGAGTAATGCGTGCAATGCTTGCACCAATCATAAATCACAGAAGTGATGACTTTGTAGAATTATACACTGATGTGGTTGATAAAACACAACAAGTTTTTCAAACCCAAAATGATGTGGTTGCCCTTTCTGCATCAGGAACTGGAGCAGTCGAGGCAGGAGTAATTAATCTAATCAAAAAAGATGACAAAGTAATAATTCCTATAAACGGAGAATTTAGTAGCAGACTTTCACAATTAATCGAAGGTCAAGGAGCAAATGTAATAAAACTTGAAACTCCTCCAGGACAAAATGCTACTTTTGATCAAGTAAAAGAAGCATTTGATAATAATAAAGACGTCAAAGCATTCTATGTAGTTCACAACGAAACTTCTACTGGAACCATGGTAAATTATTTAGATAAAGTATCAGATTTGACTTCACGAAATGATACATTCTATGTTGTGGATTCAGTATCCATACTGGGTGCTGTAGACCTTCCAGTCGATAAATGGAACATTGATGTTTGTATGACAGGGGCACAAAAAGCAATTGCAGCTCCTCCAGGAATTTCTCCAATATCTGTTAGTCCTAAAGCTAAAAAATACATGATTGCAAATCCACCATCGACAATGTACTTTAACTTGGCAAGGTATTTTCAATATTATGAAGAGTCTAAACATACTCCCTTCACTCCTGCATTACCTTTACTTTATGCATATAGAGAAGCTCTAACCATAATTTTAGAAGAAGGATTAGAATCTGTCTTTAAACGTCATAAAACATGTTCAGATGCTCTTTATTCAGGATTAAGTGCAATAGGTCTTACACCATTTGCAAAAGAAGAAGATCGTTCTATTTCTATTGTTGCTCTAAACTATTTGGATGGATTACAAGATAAAATATTTAGAGATACGTTAGCTCAAAAATTCAAAGTTTTAGTTGCCGGTGGATTTGGGAATCTAAAAGGTAAAGTCTTCAGAGTAGGTTGTATGGGAGAAGTTGGTCCATATCATGTGATGAGAACAATTTCAGCAATTTCATCAACATTAGCTATGATGGGTTTTGAAACTGATGCTCAAGCAGGTCTAAAAACTGCTGAAGAAAAATTAAAAGATCTTTAATTCATGTTAACTTAATATAAGGAATTTCGTGATCGATCACATTGACCTTTAACAAAAACTCTTTGATTCTAATTAATTATACTGCTAAAGTTAAAGACACGGAGGAAATTTTTGATACAACTTTGGAAGAAGATGCAAAAAAACATTCCATTTATGAAACTGATATAAAATATCAGCCAAAACTAGTTTCAATAGGGGATCTTTCTTACCCAGTTCTAAAAGGATTAGATGAAGCATTGGCTAAAACTTCCGTAGGTGACAAACTTACTGTAGAAGTAACACCAGAGAAAGGATTTGGAGAACGAGATTCAACTAAGGTTAGAATGATTCCAATTAGAAAACTTGGAGAAGATGCTGAAAAAGTTTCTGTTGGAGATCAAATTGAAATTGATGATAAAAGAGGAATAATACGATTCATTGGTTCAGGTAGAGTTCAAATGGATTATAACCACAGATATGCAGGTAAAACCATTCTTTACGATGTAAATGTTATAAAATCACTAGATTCTGAGAATGATAAAATTGGAGGAATCCTACAGAGCCGATTGCCTGTAGAAAACTCCAAGATAGAATTCATTGTTAAAGAAAAAGAGACAAACATTTCTATTCCTGATGAATTATTTCGAGCAGATGGTGTTCAAATAATGAAACATTTCGTTCAACTAGATATTTTCAAGTTTGTTCCTTCGTTAGAAAAAGTCAACTTTATTGAGACTTATAATAACAAACAGGCTCAAACCAAAAAACCTGAGGCTGAAAAAGAAAAAGCGCCAGAACCAAAGACAGCATAAATCAAATTACTTTCGTACTTTTTGCTAAATTCCTAGCTTTTAGTTCCGTCATCTCAATTTCTTTTAGGATTGTATATCTCTCAGGTCTTAATTCTTGTGCAATCATTAATGCATCGATTACTTCGCTTTCTTTTACATGAATTTGTTTGGCGGTAACAGGAGCACCAACTTCTTTTAAGGCCTTCACAATTTTTTTCCAATCTTGACCCTGGAGCTTTGCCATCAATATGGATCCTATACCACATTTTTCTCCATGGAGACCTTTTCCTGGAGCAATCTTGTCTAGGGCATGAGAGAAAAGATGTTCTGCACCTGAACAAGGCCTACTGCTACCTGCAATACATGATGCAACGCCTGCACTGATTAAAGCTTCAACAATAACTCTAGCATCTAAACCCTTTTTGGAATAAATGCTAGAATTATCCATAACTATTTTTGCACTCATCATTGCCAAGTCAGCAGAATACATTCCGTAATACTCACCAGTTTTTTCATGACCTAATTGCCAGTCTTTCACTGCTATAATATTAGCAATTAGGTCTCCACATCCACTTGCCAACAGCCTTTGTGGTGCTTTTTTAATCACATCAATATCAACAAAAACTCCTAATGGAGCACTTGCTACTATGGAATGAGGTTTATCACTTTTAACTGAAACAAAGGGACTAGCCATACCATCATGGGATGCTGCCGTTGGAACACTTACAAAAGGAAGATCTAGATTAAAGGAGACTATTTTAGCTGTATCTACTGAACGACCACCCCCAATTCCAGCGATTATATCACTGCGATCTTTTTTAACATCTTTTTGAATCTGATTTAATGTACTAATTTGATTATTGTTTGAAGTATGCCAAACAAATTTGATTTTTTTTAATTTTAATGATTTTTCAATTTTACTCTTTAGAATCTTTTTTACATGGATTCCAGATATCAACGAAATTTTTTTAGGTTTGTTCAATGAATAAAGGAATTTCCCAAATTCATTAATATTATTTTCACCAATCACAATTAGCCTTGGCAATTCCATTGTGTGTGAACGCAAATTTACTTCCTTTTTTGTCACTGCTTGTCATTTGAAGAAATCAGAAGGTTATTTAAAAGGGTGAATGCTACGTACATTATCTCTAAAGGTGTATCTTTTGTCAAATAATGTCCAAGAAAAAATTCTGCACGGAACAACCACAGTAGGTCTCAAAGCTAAAGATGGTGTTGTATTATGTGCCGATATGAGAGCCAGCGCAGGTTATTTCATAGCAAATAACAACACGATGAAAATACAAAAGATTGACCAGCATGCAGGCTTGACTCTAGCAGGAGGGGTGGCAGATGCACAAAACATAGTTGATGTTTTACGTTATCATTCGAATCTCCATAGAGTAGAAAAACATGGGCCGATCTCAATTCATTCTCTTAGTAGACTTTGTTCACTAATATTTCATCAAAATCGTGGTTATCCGTTTATGGCTGATATTCTAATTGGAGGATATGATGCAAATGGTCCGGCACTGTTTAATGTTGACATGTTTGGTTCAGTAGAAGAAAAAACCTATGTTACTACTGGTAGTGGTTCTCCTGTTGCATATGGTTTACTTGAAGAAGAATTTAGAAATGACATGACAGTCGAAGAGGCAAAAAAAGTTGCTTTGAGAGCAGTAAAAGCTGCAATTGTAAGAAATATTGGTACTGGTGATGGAATCAATATTGCAGTTATGGACAAAGACGGATTCCGTCTTTTGACAGATGAGCAAAAGAAAGCAGTAATTGAACTTTAGAAATTTAACGAACTAACAAATCCAATCATACTATAGTGATTTAATGCAAAAGAAGCTTCAAGAAAAAGAAATACCAGAAAGCCAAAACATAATGGCCACCATACTGCAAAGTATACCTAAGGAAGCTAGTCTCACAAAAATAGAATATGAAGGACCGAGAATTGCTCTTTATACAAATTCACCACGTTATCTTTTAGAACATAATGAAATAATTTCAAGTCTTGTGAACATAATCAAGAAACGTATCGTTATTAGAACTGATGAATCTATCAGAAAACCAGAGGCTGAGGCTAGACGAATAATTGCAGAATGTGTTCCAGAAGATGCTAAACTCCAAGGGACACTTTTTGATACTGCATGTGGTGAAATTTCAATTGAAGCTAAAAGACCATGGTTACTTCAAAGAAATGCAAAAGAATTCAATCATGCAGATATAACTGAAAAAACAGGTTGGAAAATACGCATTAGAAAGGCTACTACAATACCATCTCGTACCATTCAGACAATCAATGCAACTCTCAAACAATCTGCCGGAGATAGAAATAGACAACTAAAGGAGATTGGAGATGAAATTTTCAGACCTAGATTGTCTCAAAGAACGGAAGTCTCTCTATTTACCCTTGGAGGGTTTGGTCAAGTAGGTAGATCCTCCATGCTATTATCAACTTCTGAAAGTAAAATTTTGATTGATTGTGGAATTAACCCTGGCGCTAGATCTCCAATGGATGCATATCCTAGGCTAGATTCACTCGATATCACCTTAGATGATCTTGATGCAGTAGTAATAGGACATGCACATTTGGATCATACTGGTTTCCTTCCTGCACTTTGCAAATATGGCTATAAAGGTCCCATTTATTGTACCGAACCAACTCTTCCTATGATGAATCTAATACAATTAGATGCCATCAAAGTCGCAGCAGCTCAAGGTCGAGTTCCAATTTATTCTGAACGAGACGTAAAGCAAATAATGAAACAAACCATAACCCTGCCTTATGGAACGGTAACTGATATTTCTCCGGATATTAAATTGGTATTTGCAAATGCAGGACATATCCTTGGTTCGGCCTTATGTCATTTCCATATAGGTAACGGAGATCATAACTTTGTTTATTCCGGGGATATAAAATTTGGAAAAAGTATATTGTTTGAAGCTGCAAGTTGGAATTTTCCTAGGGTTGAAACTTTGTTAATTGAAAGCACATATGGCTTGAAAGAAGACATTCAACCAACTAGACAAGAAGTTGAATCCGCTTTCATCAATGCAGTAAATAATACCCTTGCAGATGGAGGAAAAATTCTTATCCCAATTCCTGCGGTGGGACGTGCACAAGAAATAATGATGGTGATTGATCATTATATGAAATCTGGAGAGATGGTCGAAGCACCTGTTTTTACTGAAGGAATGATTTCAGAAGCTTCTGCAATACATGAATCATATCCTGAATATCTTGCAAGAGAATTAAAACAGAAAATTTTAGAAACAGATGACAATCCATTTGACTCAGAGTATTTTACAAATATTGAACATGCCGACGCAAGAGAAGAACCATTAAGAGAAAATTCTCCATGTATTATTCTAGCAACTTCTGGAATGTTAGAGGGAGGACCTGTTTTGGAATATTTCAAAAACATAGCTCCGGACAAAAAGAACAAAGTATTGTTTGTCTCTTATCAAGTGAACGGAACATTAGGACGAAGAGTTTTGGATGGCTCAAAACAAGTATCAATGCTTGGCAAAGAAGGCAAAGTTGAAGTTGTAACCATAAATAGTAGCGTGGAAAAATTAGATGGGTTTAGTGGACATAGTGATTATAATCAATTAATGTCATTTGTTCAAAGATTAAGGCCAAAACTTCGCAGAGTACTTGTCAATCATGGAGAAAGGAAAAAATCTGAAAATCTTGCAATGAATATCAGAAGAATGTACAGAGTACCGGCTCATTATCCCCAAGTACAAGAAGCAATAAAATTATTTTAGATCGTACTCAGGTTTCCAAATTTTTATACCAGAAGGCGCAACAATTATTCTCTCCTCTCCTAATCTTGCAATGTCTGCATTGGAAGTCTTTGCAATTGAATACAAATCTTCCACCACTTTTCTGAGTTGGTCGACATCTTTTTGAGCCAATGGTGTTACTCTTAAAATCAAAATCATCCCCTTTTTGATGTCTTCCTTTATGGAATGAACATCACTGACATCACGTATGGTGATTGCCTTCAAATAAGTGGGGTTTTCTTGCTTTTGCATCCTTGATGAAAATGCGATCTACTCCTTCAAAAACTCTTCTTTAGTTTTTCCTAATAGTAGTAAAATTTCACGCCTAGATTCTAAATTTAATGTAAGATTCTTCGGTTGCACACTCTGAGATTACCTCATCTTTTTCTTGGCCCTTACTTATTGATACGTAGCTTCTCTCATCTCTTGGAGCGTCTGAATATCTCACAGTAACTGAAGAGGACAATTCGATAAACTTGTCGGCATTTTTTCCACGTAGTATCGATACAGGACCCATATGATCTCGTGATTCTAACAAAATATCGTTAGGTAAAGCGATTGCTTTTATCATTTCATTTTCATCTTTATTTCTTCCAACTACAAGTTTTGTTTCCTCGTCAAGTCTAAACTGCCTTCCAATTTTTAACAGATCAACATCATTTATTGTCGGTGTTTCTGTGTGGCTGAACAAATCTTTTGCACGTAATCCAAAAGCTGGATCGGTTAGTAAACAACCCCCGCCGGCATTGGGTGGATTTTCAATACCATATTCTTTTGCCATATCTAATTGAGCTCTTCTCGTTCTACCTTTAATCATTCCAAGATTTTCTCGTTTGATTAAACCATCTTTTTCAGGATCTGTTGCAGGAAGTAATGCCCCAGATAATGGTCTTACTATCTTTCCTAAGAGACCTGTTTCTTTTTCTATAGTTCTTAATGCGGGAGCATGTTGGCTCATGGGTCTTTGCCCTAGTACTTCTCCTGAAATTATAAACTCTGCACCAATTTCTTTCATGTGTTTTTCTGCAGCTTTGAACATCATAGATCTGCAATCAACACAAGGATTGAAACCCGCACCTCTTCCATATTTGGGATGCTTTAGCATTTCAATATACTCATCACCAAGATAAACTGTTTTTAGATTTACATTTAGATCATCTGCTCGCTCTCTAATTTCGAATCCACATCCTCGCCCACAATCAAAATCACAAAATGGAGTTTTTATTGCAACAGCTGACACTTCAAAACCTTGCTCTTGCATCATTCTTACAGCTAGTTGACTATCTAGTCCCCCAGAAAGTAATGCAACTACTTTCTTCTTCGCTTCTGCCATAGTTATCAAACCCCAAATTCGGATATACAAACTTTACATCATACATAAATTAAGAAAAGTAGGTTATTTTTTTGTGAAGGAACGTAGAAGAAATCTTCTAAAATTTGCCAATAAGATCGGATGCGATACCTTGGTAACATTTGAGCCTGAGAATCTGTTCTACCTGACTGGGTTTTGGGGTGAGGCAATTGGAATATTGGAAAAAGGCGGAAATACTTCAATTATTGCTCCTGAGCTTGAGGTAGGACGAGCAAAAAAAGAATCCAAGGATTGTAATGTTATTACAGGAGAAAGGGGAATCGGGTTAATTTCTTCATTAGTTTCAAAAATTAAGAAAAGTAAAGCATGTACTGATTGCAACGATTTTTCCATTATGACTTCATTGAAAAAATCCATTCCAAAAATTAAATCATCTACTGAACCATTTTATAATTCTCGAATAATTAAAGATGAAAATGAGATAAAAATTCTCAAAAAAGGTTCAAAAATAATCGATAATATGTTTGATATTTGCTCTAAAAAAATGAAAATAGGTCAAAAAGAATCTGAACTCCAATCAATTTTGATGGGATATGCCATAGAACAACAAATGTTTGACACTGGTTACAAATCTACTCTTAATCCTCTTATCATAGCAGGAGGCCCAAATGGTGCATTACCACATGCACAAGTTACTCAAAGAAAATTTAGAAAAGGAGATCTTGTTGTGGCGGATTTAACTTTAAGATACAAGGGATATGTTTCTGACTCGACACGAACATTTGCAATCGGAAAAATTTCTCAAGAAGCAAAGGAAGCTTATGAAGTTGTAAAAGAATCACAAAAGCTTGGATTAAAGGCTGTAAAACCAAATGTAAATACTAAAGATGTTGATTTTGCATGTAGAAAATACATTGAAGATAAAAATTATGGTAAATATTTTATCCATTCAACTGGGCATGGTATCGGATTAGAGGTTCATGAAGTACCAAATGTATCTTATCGGGGTAACACACAACTTAAAGAAAACATGGCAATTACAGTAGAACCTGGTATTTACATTCCAAATAAATTTGGAATTAGAATTGAAGACTCGTTAATCGTAAAACAAAAACCAATTGTTATGCATAAATTTACAAAAGATTTAGTAACAATTTGAGGCTAATTTTTACAAAATTTAATCATAAAAATCTACTAAATCAATAATGTATTTAGAATCTTCATCATTTCCCTTAACATCCCCTGTTTCCATATCGATGTTCCAATCATAATGAAAATCATCCTTGTGTGATTCAAAATTAAAAACAACTTGATACATTTCCTTCTCTATTTTAGAAACTACTACATTTACTTTGGTATTTTTATTGTCATAAATATTCTCCTTAGGATATTCTTCACTTATTTCATTTGATATTGCATCTTTAAGATTATAGCCTTCTTCATTAGGACCATTATACTTCATCAAAGAATCTACAACTAGATTTTCTTCTTCAGTTAAAGTTTGGCGATAACTACTTTGTAAATCAGACTTTGTTAAATCAGGTACAATAAAAATAACAAGAATTGCTATAGCTGCCAGGTAAATTGGAGCACGCTTAATCAGAAATTTCTTAAACTGAGATTCTTTTGGTTTATCTTCTTTCTTTTTTGAATCTTTTACCATGTTCCCTTCATTCCTAATTTTTTGCAGTTAAAGTTGACTAAATTCTTAACCTTTTATTCGTGTTGGAGTGTGATTTATGAATAATTCCTACTTGGTACTAGTTGGCAGACTTGGTTTTTCAAGAAATTTTTGTCTGTAAAGTGTTAACGAGTTTATCAACTGTAAGTAAAAAGGGAAAGCCCTACTTGCAGTCACGAAAAGTGCGATATAACTAAAGTAATGACGATGATTTGTATTAATGAAAATCATGTTTGAAAATTATGGGTTAAATAGATAAGGACAATCTGCTGTCATGAAATATCATGTACCAAAAAATTCTTGTTCCGCACGCAGGTACTCCTGCAGGAGATTTGGCGCTCAAACATGCAATTCATATCGCAAAATCATCTGCATCTGAAATAATTTTACTCCATGTGATAGAGGACTTTCCACACGTTCCAATGCTTACCCTTCATGTATCCCTAGCCACGAAAATCGAAAAAGAGATTGCACAGGTAAAAAAAGAGATGAAAATAGCAATGGAAAAAGAGATGGCTAAGCGAGTAGAAACATGCCAAAAAAATAAAATAAATTCTCATCAAAAAGTTGTAATTGGATCTGCGGCTGAAGAAATTTTAAAAATAGTAAAAAATCAAAAAATCGAACTGATTGTAATGGCAAAAAGACGAAAGCTCAAAGGATTCAAAAGTCTTCTATCTTTAGGAAGTGTGTCAAGAAAGATTGTAGAAAATACCTCTTGTCCTGTTTTAATGATAGATGCAGAAAAGAAATAAGCTATTCTCTGTTTGCGCTAAACTTTTGCAGTTAAAATTAAAACTTCCCAAGGAAATTCTATTGTTTTATTTTTCAAAGTGTATGGTATTACATTTTCCCTAACTGTGTTTTCCAACTTTACCCTTTTTGATCTATCAAGTGCGTCTAGTTTTTCTTTTAATGGTTTTGCAACATATCTAAGATAATTTCTCCAATAATCCTCAAATGTTCCAGGATTAAATTTGAAAACAAAGTCTTTTACAATAATTTTACCAAACCCTGCCTTTCTTACTTCGTCTTTGAGAGATGACTTTGTTCCAAATCTATCTAAATCAGGAGATCCTGGAGGAACATAATCAGGAATAAATTCAGTAACTGCATCAAAAATACTGCTAAAAAAAGGAACTTTTTTTGCTGCTCCATGTACTGTTATGCCTAATTTGCCTGTTTTTTTGAGATTTTTTTTGATATTTTTTAATGCCTTTTGAGAATTTGGAAAAAAGAAGAGTGCATACTGACAAGTAATGATATCAAATTTTTTAGAAAAATAAAAATTTTCAGCATCAATATTTACAAAATCTAAATTTGATTTTACTCCAATCCATTTTTTTGCAATTTTAATTGCAGTAATTGATGAATCTCCCCCAACAACATATCCAAAACGACCTATCTCTCTTCTAATTTTTTTTGTAACTACTCCTGTACCACAAGCAAGATCAAGTACTTTATCCCCCTTTTTGATATTTAAAAGTTGAATTAATTTTGAAGTGCTTTGAAATGGACCTTGGTTAATACTAGCCCATCTCTTATGGTAACGAGGAGCTACTTCATTCCAGATTGAAATATTTCTTTTTTTGTATTCTGTATGATTAAATTTCAATTTTAGTTTTCTATTATTTTTGATCTATTTTATGTAATCTCTTTTTGATATCAGGCTTTATCATTTTCCCTGTCTCATGAAAATACCTATGTTCTATTTCTTTTAATTTTTCTTTTAATTTATTATTATGAACTTTTACTAGTTTTATCTTAATTTCTTTATATTCAGCAACAAGTCTTCGAAGTTCTGATTTTTTCATTTTAATTTATTTTCAATCTCTTTTCTGATAAATTTTGCAATATTTTGTTTTTTTCTCCATCCTGAAGATCTTACTTTTCCTGAATCAATAATTAATACTTCATTATTTTCAGGGTTTTTTTTATATCGTGGTGAACCTATGTCATTAGCGATAATCATATCTGCATTTGATTCTTGTAATTTCTTCTGAGCCGATATTATCAAATCCTTTCTTGAGAGATTGACTTCTGCTTTGAAACCAACTAAAATTATATTTTTTTGATATTTTTTAATCTGATCAATAATTTTTGGTACCTTTTTGAGGCTAATTTTGATTACATCATGGGTACTTTTTATCTTTTTTTTACTTGGATTTTCTGGGGTATAGTCTGCAGCTGCAGCAGCTATTATTGCTACATCAAATTTCTTTTTCATTTCTTTTTTTACAACATCATGCATTTCTTTAGTGGTCAAAACTTTGATTACTTTAGCTCCTTTAGGTGGTTTTTCAATTCCTGGACCGTAAACTAGAGTTACTTTAGATCCGGCAGAAATTAGTTCGGATGCTAACAAAACTCCTGTTTTCCCAGAGCTTTGATTTGTAATTACTCGCACTGGATCAATATATTCAATTGTTGGTCCAGCAGTAATTAGGACTTTTTTATTTTTTAAAATAGATGAAAATCCAAATTTTCTTAGAACATATTCTAAAACATCTTCAGGCTCTGATGCCTTAGCTTTTCCTTCAATCATTTGGGGGTTTAGAAATACAATCTTATTTTTTAAAAATTCAATATTTTTCTTTACTGCAATATTATCATACATTGATGCGTGCATGGCAAGACACATCAAAATGGGAATTTTGGATCCAAATCCTACTGTAAGAACAGTGGATACTGGAGTATCATCAATTCCGTTGGCTAATTTACCAAGAGTATTTGCCGTTGCCGGATAAACCACAATCAAATCTGCTTGATTATAATCTGCTAACCTAATATGCTCTAATTCTCCGGTAAGTTTTGTAATTACCTCGTTTCCAGTAGCCCACTTGAAATAATCTGGTTGTACCAATTTGGTTACTGCGTTACTTACAACACATGTTACTTCTGCGCCATGTCGCATTAACAATCTTGCCAGTTCTATTGCTTTGTATGCTGCAACACTTCCAGCAACACAAAGTACAATTTTTTTCCCTGATAATTCAAAACCTGAAGAATTTACAATATCTAGTGAAGGGTGATTCATTCTCTTAACTTTTTTTCTCATCTGCCAATTTCTTCTCGTAATTTCTTCAATTCATTATCATCCATTGAAAACCAGTTTTCTTGAGAGGGAAACGTGCCTAATTCTACATCTGTTTTGTAATTTTCAAGGGCCTTTACAATATCTTCAGATAAATTTAGATATCGTTTTGCAAACTTTGGTTTTATTTTTTCATACATCCCAAGTAAATCTTGAACTACAAGGACTTGACCATTACATCCAACTCCAGATCCAATTCCAATGGTTGGAACTTTAATTGTTTCAGAAATTATTTCTGCCACCTCATGGCTTACCATTTCTAATGCAATACTAAATACACCAGCTTCTTCAAGCTCTTTAGCATCATCAATTAATTTTAATGCGGTTTCTTTTGTTTTTCCTTGAACTTTATATCCCTGCGACAAAATGGTTGTTTGTGGTTGTAGACCAATATGTCCCATAACTGGAATTCCAATATCAACAATAGCACTAATTGTTTCTGCCATTGCAGCACCACCTTCAAGTTTGACTGCATCGGCTCCAGCTTTAATTAATCTCCCAGAATTGGTTATAGCCTCATCAATGTTTACTTGATACGACATAAAGGGTAAATCAGCGACAAGCAATGAATTTTGTCTTGCCCTACTTACAGCTTCTGTAAACATACACATTTGATCCATTGTTACAGGAATAGTATTCTCATAACCAAGCATTACCATTCCTGCACTATCCCCCACAAGAAGAATATCTATTCCAGCTTTATCACATAATGATCCAAGGGTATAATCATAACTAGTAATTACAGATATTTTCTTTTCATGCTTTTTCATGTTAATTATGTCTTGAACAGACTTATGCAATGCGAGACCTCCTTGTCAAATTATTTTTAATTTCTTTAATGTTATTAGAAAGATTTTCTTTGTTATCAAAATTTGTTAAAATTCTTTCCAGAGTTTTTATATTATTTTTAGATAATTTTTTACAATTTTCAATTAACAAATCCATTGATCGAGTTACATTGTCAACAATTGTAATATTAGCTGTTTGGGAAGTTCTCGAAAGAGGATTTAGATCAAAAGTGATAACCTTCTTTCCAGCTTTTCTTAAAGCCAAAGTTCTATCTCCGTCTTCAAGAGGGACAACTACAACATCGGCTGCAAAGATTCCATATCTATCTACAATTCTTCTTGCTGAATCAATTCCTGATAAAGTGGCTTTAGTAGCAGGATTTGTGCCTAAAATTTCCTTGGCTCCATTTTTTTTTAATATTTTTACGATGTTATCCATTCTCTTTTTGTTAGAATAAAAGAGGTTTACCTCAATTTTAGAGCCGGTTTGTTTGGCAAGTTTTACTATTTCCTTTGGACACAATGCCGCAACATTTCCATTCACTGAAATTACAGATAATTTTGCCAACAAGATCTGAGCAGCAGCTGCTTTGATTGCAGATTTTGCAGATTTTCCTGTTTTTTCCCCCAGTAAATAATCAAAAGCCTCCCCTCTTCCTTGGGCGAGAAGACCTTCTTTGGCAACCAATCCATTATCAAAACCAGCTACTAGTTTTTCACGAATTAGCAAGGATTTTGCTCGCGGATGAGATTTAGGAATTAAAGACATTAAGATTCAATTAATTTGTAAGAACTCTGGCTCCTTGTACATCTAATTGTGACTTGATTATTTTTCCTTCAGGATATTTTTTGAAAATCTCTACAACTTTGGATTCCAATTCTTTAGGTACCATTGAAAAAACAGTTTCTCCAAAAAGTGCAACACCACTTTTAATTCCATGTTGTGATAATTCTTCAATTAATTTCTCCATTCTTGGAGTCATTACATCGACATACTTTGCAAATTCTAATGACATATCTTGGAAATGATCATAATCTTTTGATTCAAGTAATTTTTTTACCATTTTTCCTCCTAGCCCATTAATTTTAGATAGTTGTTCTTTAATGAATTTGTGCGTGGAAATTGGTGAAAAACATATCATGATAATTGAAATATTCTTAGTATTTATTTTCTCAACTTTTCCAATACCAGGAGCTCCTGGCTTTACTCTAATTTCAAATCCACCATAATATGATGCCAATACATCACCCAGGCCCGTTTTACAATTTACTTCTGCACTGTGTGCAATTTTACCAATTTCTATTTTATCTAATTTTGTATTGAGAACTTGATCTAGTGCATATGAAAGAGATAATGCGACGGCGCCACTAGATCCTAAACCATATCCAACAGGAATTGAAATTTGATGTTCAATATCAAAGAAAATACCTTCAAAGTTTCCCAACTTTAGAAATTCATTTAATACAAATTCAGAAACATCTGTTTTATCTGATTGAAATCCTTTTGTTGAAATCTTAAATTTTAAATTTTGATTAATCCAAGGTGAAATAATCACTTTGGTAGTGACACCTTCTTTAATAGAAAACCCGGCACCCGTAGAACCAAATTTTTCTGTAGCCTCTTCATTCTCCTCAAAATGTGCTTTAAAGAATCCAGTAACATGTGCAGGACAAAATGCAACAGCCTCCATCGATCTAAGTTTAAACTATACACAAAATATAAGAATATGGCTTAAATTATATAAATTAGTTTAAATTGACTAAATTTGTTCGACGCCTACAAAAAATCGGGAGCAGTATCTTGGTATCCCTTCCAAAAGAATGGGTTGATGCTTCTAATCTCACTAAAGGAAGCCAGGTAGAAATTGAAACTGGTCAGGACAGTCTTTCAATTTCTGCAAATAAAGAAACTCGTTCCACAAAAGAACTTGTAATCTCATATCCCCTACCTATGGAAGAAAACATAGTTGCAAACATTACAGGTGCGTATCTTTTAGGATATGATGTTATTCAAATAAACTCACAATCAATTATTCCTGGAGAAGACCGAGAAAAAATTCGAAATTCTATGAGAGGATTGGTTGGAATGGAAATCATTGAAGAAGATGCTTCAAAAATAAACATGCAATTTCTTTTAGATACTGCTACATTAAATCCGGAAAAAATTCTCAAAAGAATGAGTTCTATTGCACTTGGAATGTATGATGATGTATCAAATGGTTTAATCTCTGATGATAAATCAAATTTGAAAACATTATCTAAAAGAGATGTTGAGGTTAATCGTCAATATTTTCTTCTTGTACGTTTGATTAGAAGTACGCTTGTTGATAAAAGATTAGCAAATATATTTAATCTTGAAAATATAGATGTATTAGATTATCGAGTTGCTGCAAATCTTTTAGAAAATGCTGGTGATACTATAGTGGAGCTTGCAAATTTTATTTATGATTCTTCTTTACCACAAGAACTTTTGAAAAAAGTATATCTAATTGTCCGAAATTTTAGTAGTTTAGCAGAAAAATCAATTGATGCATTTACAAAACCTGATAGAAGAATTGCAATAGAAGCTATAGCTTCACATATAGAATTTCAAGAAAATCTTTCAAAACTTCGAACCACGTTAGGAAATAAAAAACAAATTCCAATTGATTTTTTAGATATTGTTTATATGTTTGAGAGAATTGCCAAATCATGGGCTGATGTAGTAGATCTTATACAACCCATTTACTACAAATAATTAGAATAAATTTTTCTTAGCTGCATAAGTTAGAACAGCACAAATAGTCTTTGAGTCTTGGATTTTTCCAGTTTTAATCATTCTTAGTAATTTCTTCAAATCTACTTTCACCACTGATAATATTTCATCATCATCTAGGGTCAAGTCAGCAATTTTTTTTAGTCCTGACGCTAGAAAGCAGTGAATTACCTCCGTATTGTAACCTATTGAAGGATAGTAGGTAATTAATGGCGCCATTTTTTTTGCTCTATACCCTGTCTCTTCTTCTAATTCTCTAAAGGCACATTTTATAGGATCTTCTTGTTTTTCCATCGTTCCTGCAGGTATTTCTAACACATATCCGTGAGGGAATCTGTGTTGTTTAACAAGAATTACTTTTTTATCTTCATCAAAAGCCAGCATCGCTGCTGCACCTCTGTGCTCAATCATTTCTCTTTTTACTTTTCTTCCTTCAATTAACCCGGAATAAACACTAAGACCTAAAATTTTACCTTCATAGATTTTTTTCTTTTTCATGTAAGAACTAAAATTTTGATAATATTTAATTCGTTTGATAAAGAAGATGAAGTGTTGGTGAATTTTTTGATTCGGTTATCGCCAATTCTAACCATTCATGAAGAAATGTCATTTTTTTGGGGATAAACAAATCTGCTGATTTAACATGTTCAAGGTTTATTACCTTGTGGGTTAGCTCATCCATTTCATAAATATCCTTACTATACATAAATAAGACAATTTGATTTTTTGCAATAAATGGAATCTGTAAAAATGAATCTGAAAAATTATTTTCAATTTTTTTTAGAGTTTTTTTAATATTTCCCTCAATCCATACAAGTATTGCATGTGGAATAAATCCTTTAATTTTAGTAGGATTATATGTTAAGGTAAATTGAATTCCTTCATTTTCATTTAATTTTTCTATACATCTTGTAACTGTTTTGGTGGAAAAATTAGTTTTTTTTGATATACTTTCAATTTTCTGTCTTGGATCTTTTATTAATTGTTCTAGAATATCTAAATCGGTTTTAGTTAAATTAGAATTATATCCAAGATTTTCTGATTCGAAAATAGATAACACTCTAACACCTTTCATTAATTTATTTGCAAGTTCCAGTTTCTCATCCATGTTTCCCTTTGCTACAATTCCACAAACAGTAACACCTCCAATACATGGAACAATAAAACATGGTTTACCGACTAGTCTAATTTGCTCTAAAATTTCATGAATGTTTTGACCGGATACAACAATGTACAAAACTCCTAAACCTAGTACAGGCGGATCAACTTTTACGGTAAAATTCTCAATAATTTGTGCAACTTCCATTTTACGAATTCGTGCTCTGACTGAACTGCCAGAAATTCCCAAAGCATTACCAATTTGCCTATCTGATTCTCTACAATTATTCAATAATCTGCTTAGTATTTTGATATCTGAATTGTCCAATTTAGCATCTTATTCCATCTATTACAATATAGAAACCCCTAATTCCTTATAAAACTGTCTGTTATATTAGCACCAAACTACAATTACATTAAATATTAGACAGAAATTAGGTTACTCATGGATTACCGGTTGCGTCTAGCAAAAAGGATGTTGTTTAATAAAAAAGGTAGTCTTATTGGTGCCGTTTTAGCTGTAACGATTGGAATTTTAGTAATCCATGTCAATTTTGTAATTTTTCAGGGTTTGTTTGATGCTATTGTTCGTGATATTAGCAATTATCGTAATGGTGATGTTCTTGTTACTGATGAGGCAGACTACATCGACAAGTCTGATTTAGCGTTGGTAAATTGGTTTGAGCGAATTCCATTTGTACAGGGTGCAACACCGAGGTTGTCCTCATCTGCTGAAATCAATATGACAAAAAATGGAAAACTAATTGAAGAAACTAGGGTTCCAGTTGTAGGAGTTGATCCAATCCGAGATGTAAAAGCATCTACTGCACATGAAACTGTTGCTGAAGGAACATATGTTCTTAATCGAAATTCTGTAGTTTTGGGAACCAACGTTGCAACTGATCTTGGTAATGCAGAAGTAGGTGATAGTTTAAAATTGCTTATTGTTGATAGAACAGGTGAAGATCAAGTTCGAAGATTTAATGTAGCTGGAATTGTAAAATCTCCTGGTGGTCAGGGTTTGGATTATAGTGTAGTTATGCATATTGATACTTTGCGTGATATGATGGGCAGATCAGGCGAATCTAGCTCTTTTATGGTAAAGCTAAATGATCCTACCAAAGCAATGGAAGTTAAAGAATTCTTTTTGGCTGCTTTTCCAAATGATGATTTTGTTGCTGAGACAATAGAAGAATCAGCAGAAGAACAATTAGCTGGATTTAGATCTGGCATTGCCATGATAAATTTGATTGGTTACTTTGGCATGATGTCCTCAGCCTTTGCCATAGTTACAATTCAGATGATGCTTGTAAATGGAAAAACAAGAGAAATTGGAGTTATGAGATCAATTGGTGCAAAAAGAAAAGATATACTAATCATCTTTATTTTTCAAGGAATGATTATTGGTGCAATTGGTGCTGGGGTAGGTACAGCTGCAGGATTGGGATATACAATTTATGCCAAGGAAACTAATATGTCATTCATGAACAGCATTCCCTTAGAAGTAAATTACAACCCGGAGAAAATAATTCAAACGGCTCTATTGTCATTTACATTAGCAATCATTGCATCTCTTTATCCATCCTATAGAGCTACCAAGCTATTACCAGTGGAGGCGATGCGCACTGTCTAAGGTTCTCGAAGTTAATGATTTGTCAAAAATCTATGGAATTGGGGAAAATCAAGTGAAAGCTTTGGATAATGCCTCATTTTCTATTGAAAAAGGCGAGTTTGTATTAATTGTTGGAAGCTCTGGATCAGGGAAATCTACTCTTCTAAATATGATTGGACTTTTAGATCGCCCAACAAAAGGTAAAGTCTTCATTGATGGAGTTGATACTACAAAACTTGGTGAAAATCAAATATCGACATTTAGAAACAAGAAATTAGGGTTTATTTTTCAATTTTCAAATTTACTTACTGATCTAACTGTTTTAGAGAATGTTTTGCTACCAAGACAGATTAGTGGAGCGAATGGTTCTGCTGAAAAAGATGCTCGCGATCTTTTAAAAACCGTAGGATTAGAACCTCAAATGAATAAAAGAGCAAATAAAATTTCTGGAGGACAAGCACAAAGAGTAGCCATAGCTAGAGGATTAATCAATAACCCATCTATTGTTTTGGCAGACGAACCAACTGGAAATTTAGATTCAGTTACCTCTGATAAAGTGGTTCAATTGATGAAGTCAATGGCAAAAAAACTTAATCAAACCTTTGTTATTGTAACACACGAACCAGAACACTTTGGCGATGTAGATAAAATAATTACAATCAAAGATGGTAAAGCCTTTGAAGGAAAACAACCATCAGAATTGGAGGTATTGGCATGATTAATTCGAAAACAATGCTTTCAATTACAATGTTACTTTTAATTCCACTTGTATTTGATAATTCTTTTGCACAAATTAGTTCTGGAGGATTTGGTAATTCACCTTTTGAACGAGATTTTTCCGACGTAAAATTTCTAGATGCATATTTTGGAACTTTAGAACAAAAAATTGAAATTGAACCAGGTGATTCAAACGTACCATTTACGGTTGTATTGGCTAATGTAGGTACACAAGATATTACAGGAATTAGAGGCCAATTATCCTTACCACTTGTCTTTTCAGGGTCTGATGGTCCGGGATCAATTATTTATGCTGATAGTGGTTCAAATTCTCTTGCAGGAGATAATTTCCACTTGACATTTTTTGTAAACATAGAGAATAATGCCCAGATTCAACAATATCCAGCCACTGTCAAGGTTGATTATTCAAGATTAAGAGAATCAGGTGTAAGAACGTCTTTTTCTGAATTTACTTTCAAAGTCACAGGAGATAGCGTAATTAATGTTAAAGCCGTGGATCCATTCTTAACATCTTTAAAAACAAATGATGTGGTTATCGAAATTTCTAATGACGGTACTGCACCTATTTCTAGCGTAGATATTGTTGCATCCAATACTCAAACAGAAATGGCATCTACTACTTCTTCTACTACAAATATAGAAAATGTAGTTATTTTAGAATCTAATTGGGATGTTGGAAATATAGATCCAAAGTCTTCAAGACAACTTACTGCAACAATATACGTTCCTGAAAATCTAAAGGGGGAAACTTTACGAATCCCATTATCAATTTCCTACTATAACTCACATGGTGATGCACACACAATTGATAAAATCGTTGATTTTTACATTAAAGGACTAATTGATCTTACGGTTTATGGGATTAGGGTAATTGAATTAGCAGATACTCAAATGATAGTTGGAGAAATTATTAATGAAGGAAATGAAGATGCTTTATTCAGTTTTGTTTCACTAGAACCCCTGGGTGATTCAAATATAAAAAAACAATCACAATTTGTTGATGAAATTGAAATAGATTCTCCTGTTCCATTTAACATACCAATAGAATTTGATGGGGAGCCAAAATATGGAGACCATGAAATTAAAATCACTGTAAGATACAAAGATAACGTGAGAGATGAA
>Ga0307380_10002617_pt1 | contig 25394 bp, 20 predicted proteins | sample UN3MG_FD_202239 | JGI IMG/M metagenome (GOLD analysis project Ga0307380, IMG submission 202239) | Soil microbial communities from Risofladan, Vaasa, Finland - UN-3 | ecosystem: Environmental > Terrestrial > Soil > Coastal area > Acid sulfate soil | place: Finland: Risofladan, Vaasa | collected... | reverse complement strand
TCCAGGCGCTTGGCATGGCAAGAGGGACAGAATCCCCGGGTGCGGCAGGAGAACATCAGGAGGTGTTCCGCGTGGCACTCCGGACAGCGGATGCGGGCAAATCCGCAGCGCGGATTGCCGCAGTCTAAATAGCGTTCCACGACTTCCTTGACGATTCATCCTGTTCGGCCTGTTTCTCGCTCTGCATCGCTTGTGCGATGAAGGCATCTGGTGGGTTTGCGGCTGGCATAGCGCCTGGAACTGGACCATGGGGAATGGTTTCGGCTTTGCCGTCAGCGGTCAGGAAACGGTGGGCACCATCCTGGTTGACCTGGAAGCCGAGGGGCATCCGCTCCTGACCGGAGGAGACTACGGCCTGGAAGGGAGCCTCATCGCCACGGTAGTTCTCCTCTTGGGAATCGCTGTTGTTTTAATGACTCGCCGCAATCAGGGCAAAGACAGCGAGCGCTACCCGGCGGCAAAGTGACACCTCAACCGCGCCATCGCGCCATCAGGAACCCGCTTTCACACTTGCCCCAATGCCCGGCGGTTTCTGGCCGAGATAGGGATCCTTTAAAACACGGGAGTCAGATAGCCGTATGCAATGGCCAAGAACCATAATGATGTATACGAAAACTCCGACAAAACACGCTTTGGACTTTATGTCTCAACCGAGCCTGTCCTTGAGCCTGGTGGCGTAACGGCGGCTGATCACGTAGGGCTCCTCGAGTCCCTTGAGATAGACCTTGAAAGAGTAATTGAACCACTCCTCGACCCGGTCGATGAATTCCATGTTGATGATGGTGGAGCGGTGGATCCGGAGGAAGTGCTGGGCCGGAAGGCGGGTCTCCCATTCCTTCATGGACTTGAGCGCCAGGCCTTTCGTCCCTTCGGAGGTCAAGACTTCCGAGTAATCCCCGGCGGCGGTGACGGCCAAGATGGTGTCGACCTTGAGAAACTTGAAATGTCGGCCCAGCATCAAGAACAGCCGGTCGTCATACTTGAGCCGGCGAATCCTCGTGGGTATCTCCTGCTCCTGGAGCTCTAGCTTCTCGAGCGCCTTGGCTAAACGGTCGGGGTGGACCGGCTTGAGCAGATAATCCAGGGCGTTGACCTCGAAGGCCCGGATGGCGTACTCATCGTAGGCCGTGACGAAGATGACCTGAGCTTCCACATCGGTTTTTTCCAGAAGGTCGAACCCGGAATCCCCCGGCATCTGGATGTCCAAAAAGATGACATCGGGGTCCAGCCTCGCGATGGCCCTGGCCGCCGAGGGGACATCATCGGCCTCTCCAACGACGGTGATATGGTCGTAAGCGCTGAGGAGGGAAATCAAATCCTTGCGGGCCAGTCGTTCGTCATCGATGACCAGAACGCGCAACGGCCTTTTCATCTTATGCCCCTTGAGGTTTTCGGATCTCCAATTGTAGGCGAACGCAGCCTTCTTTTTCAACCACCTCAAAGCGGTGGCGGTTGGGAAAGGCGTTCTCCAGCCGGCGGCGGACGTTGTCCAGCCCGGTCCCGGTGCCGGCGGTCGTCTGCGCCGTGCGATCTCCCGGCTCCACCCATCGCCCCGTGTTGCCCACCTCGACGACCAGGGCGCCGTTCCGGACATTCGCCTTCAAGTGGACGATGAGCGGGAGGGGGCTGGTGCGCATTCCGTATTTGACGGCGTTCTCGACAAGAGGATGGATGAGGAAACTCAGGACCGGATATTCTGCGGCCTGAGGATCGATGTCATAAATGACCTCGATCTTATCCTCGTATCGCTTCTTCTGGATGGCGAAATAGTGCTGGATGGCATCGATTTCGTGCCGCAGGGGGACGTCCGCATAATCCTTGCTGTCCAGCGAATAGCGCAGGAATTCGGAGAGCTCGGTGATCAACTCCCGCGCTTTGGTTTCGTCCTCATCGATCAAAGCCCGGATGGAATTCATCGCGTTGAAGAGAAAATGCGGGTTGAGCTGATAGCGAAGCATTTGCAGCTGGGCCGTCTGGGCCAATGCGTTAGCCTTTTTGGCCCGCCGTTCCTGTTCTTTCCATTCCCTCCAAATTTTTATTCCCAGATAGAGGAATGTCCAGGCCAGGAGCGGAATTCCTCTCCTGTAGATGTAGGTCAGGTACATCTGGCCGAAGGGAATAGGAGGCCTGACGTAGGGCAGCCGGTGGACGAACAAGCTGATCAGGAGCTCTATGCCTAACCAAATGTTGGCGACTGCGTAGGAACCGAGGATACCCGCTAAAATGGAGTATTTTAGAGGATACTTGTGAAACCGGATACGCCGGTAGAAATAGCGGAGCGGGAGGCAGGTCAGGAATCCGACCAGATATGGCGACAGATAGGGCAGAAAACGGGAGAGATCTGTCCATCTTCCTCTGTAGGAGAGGCCGACCGTCGTCACCGCGAAGGCCAGCCAGCCAGCGGTATGCAAAAGCCAAAAGGTCAGTTCCTTTTTTTTGAGCGAGTCGATCTCCATGAGAGCCTATCTCCGGATGTCAGTGCCGATGGCCAGCTTGGCCTGAACTGTTCCCTCTTTCTCCTGAATTTCAAAATGGTGTTTCCCCGGATAAACCTCCGCCAGGCGCCGCCTCAAGTTGTCCAGACTTTGGCCGATGAGGCCTTCCCTGTCCTGCTCCGGGGGTTCAACCCATGAGCCGGAATTGATGATGTCCACTCGGAGAATTCCGTTTTGGACTCCGGCGTTGACCTGGATCTTCAGGGGCAGGGGGCTGGTTGACATACCGAATTTGACGGCGTTTTCGATGAGGGGCTGCAGGAGAAAGCTGGCGATGGGATATTCCTCGGCCTCGGAATCGATATCCAACGAGACCTCCAGCTTGTTTTCATATCTTATCTTTTGGATGTTGAAGTAATGACGAACCGAATCGACCTCCTCCTTGAAGGGCACGCGGGCGTAGTTTTTGCTGATCAGCGAATAGCGCAGGTACTCAGAGAGCTCGGTCACCACGGATTTCGCGGACGCCTTATTCTCGGATATCAGCGCCCGGATGGAGTTGAGGGCGTTGAAGAGAAAATGGGGGTTCATCCTGTAGCGGAGCATTTGGAGCTGGGCCGTCTGGGCCAGGGCCATGGCTTTTTCTGCTTTGTCCTTCTGGAGGGCCCATTCCTGCCAGAACTTGATCCCGAAATAAAGCGCACTCCAGCCGAGAATCATGCCCAGCCAGGTAATGGCCACAGCGAGGTAGGTGATCAGCAAGGTGGCGTGTAAGGGCGGTCCGGGAAAGACGCGATCGAGAAGGCTTGATATCACGACCATGATATTGGCGGCCCCGAAAGAAAAAAGGAGCGCTCGGAGGGAAAGTGAGAAGATGGAATGATCCTGGATTCTTATGGTCCTGTAATAAAGGCGGAGGAAGAGGGTCACCAGAAAAGCGGCCGCTACAGCCGCCGCGTTTCCTGCAAGGATCTCCGGTTTATGAATTCCCATCGTCCAATCAGCGATGGAAATGAAGGCGAAGCAAAAGACCCATCCGGTCGTATGGAGGATCCAGAAAAGACGGCGTCTTCCCTTGAGATTGACCAATGTCTTGACCTTCCTCTCTCTAGCGCCTCAATTCCACAGTATAGCAAATTTCCCGGGAGCTCAAACGGAATTTTCAGCTCCGGCCGCGTCCCTTGGGCGGTCACATCCTGAATACCAGAAACGCGGCCGGTCGAAAAGCTGAAATAGGCGAGCGGTCAAGACATTCGGCAAGCGGTCGGGCGCCGCGTCTCCAAGACTCCCCGCACCGAGGATTCAGGACGCTGACCGGAAGAACCGCTCCGCCGATCTGTTTTTGAAAAGCACCGCTCATCGATGCCTCCGACCGCTCATGGATTTTCGATCCGTAGTTCTAAGAGTCCGTGATAAAACGGCTAGAGAAGGAATCATTAAAACAATGAAACGACTAGGTCTTGTTTTTTGCGCTCTGGGGGTGTTGCTATCCCGAATGTCTATTCCCTCATTTTCCCTCGGCTCCTCAACGGCCTCCTTTGGCGCGGCAACGAAAAGCCTCAGGCTGGAATTCAAAGAGGTGATGGCGATCGGCAAGCCGGATGGGGACGACCACTACATTTTTTATAAGCCCGTGGATGTGGAAGTCAATAAAGGCGGGGAGATATATGTTCTGGATGGTCAGAGATTCTCTATACTCAAGTACGACCGTGAGGGCCGCTATCTCCTGTCCATGGGACGGCAGGGACAGGGACCCGGAGAGATGGGCCTCTGCCTGGACATGGCCCTGGACAACCAGGGCAACGTCCTTTTATTCAATCTTGAAAATAGCCGGATATCCAAGTATTCTCCCGGCGGCCGGCTGCTAGAAGAAATCAAGCTCGATTTTACGCCCTTCTACGGCCTTGTCGATTCCAAGGATGATATTTATATCTACAGCCGCCGTAAAGGGAAACTGATCCATAAGTTCAGTCCGGGAGGCGAGCCCCTGATCTCCTTTATGGATGAATTAACAACCTCTGTGCCCCGTGTGGTGTCCCACATCAACCAATCGGGGCGGGCGGCCATCTGGAATGACCAAATCTACCTCTCGCTGCCTTATCCCTACATCGTCTATCTCTTCGACACGGAGGGACGCCAAATCAAGACGTTTCCGCTCAAAACGGACTATCCCAAGCTTCCTTTTGTCGGGGTGGACAACACCGTGATCGTCAACTTGAGTTTCACCGGCCTGGCCGTATCGCCCGACGGCTTCCTGTTCAATAAGGGCGCCTATTTCGAAGTCCCGAAAGACTGGCCTAGCAAAATCAACGAGATCATCGCTTCCTATTCATCCTATTCCTTCTTGGACATTATGACGACGGATGGGAGACTCGTAGAGCACCTCAAGCTTCCCGGGTGGTCCTATGGCGGGATTATTGACGGCGAGGGCAACTATACCGTGATCAAAGAGGAAGAAGGGTACTTTCGGGTCGTCAAATATAGAATTTCCGTTTAAAGACGCTTCAGGCCTTTGGCGAATATTTCTAGGCCGTGACTGCGATGCCGTTAAGATGAAAGGGAACATCACCGTGTTTCATTTCGTATCTCAGTATGTGCATGAACAAATAAGTAATCGGGGAGGGTTTTAACATGCTGTTCGGCGATGAGAAGAAGAAAGCACTCTTGGCAGCGACGGCGCCACTCTTTGTTTTCCTGGCCGTGACGGCGGTGACCTGCCGGGTGGACAAGCCCACCACGGAAGAACTCGCCCGGAAGATCGAGAGCGTCGAAAACGGGCTGGTGGAACTGGATCTCGCCAATATGAACTATGCCCGCCCAGAGATGCGAATGACGCTTTCCGAGAGGATGGCGCACTATAAAGTGCCGGGTGTGAGCATCGCCGTCATCGAAAACAATAAGGTCGAATGGGCTAAGGCCTGCGGAGTTTTAAACGTCGAGAGCGGTATGCCCGTGACCACCGGAAGCCTGTTCGAAGCCGCTTCAACGACAAAGCTGCTCACCGGGGTGATCGTCCTCCACTTTGTGGAGCGGGGACAGCTTGATCTCGACAAAGACGTCAACTCGTACCTGAAATCCTGGAAGATACCCGACAATGAATTCACCGGTGAACAAAAGGTCACCCTGCGTCGGCTTCTGACGCATCAATCCGGCATCAATCGGCCCGACGGCGGTTTTCCCGAGGCGGAGGGCAGCGAGCCCACCCTCCTTCAAATATTGAAGGGTGAATTCCCGGCCCAAAACCGCCCCGCTGCGGTGGAATATGTCCCTGGGTCCAAGTGGCAGTACTCGAACATGGGCTATGTCGTCATCCAGCAGGTCGTGGAAGATGTCCTGGGCAAGCCCTTCGCGGTGGTCGCCCGCGAAACCGTATTCAAATCCCTGGGTATGACGTCCAGCACTCTGGTTTATCCCCTGGGCGCCGAAGGTCAAAAAAAGGAAGCCGTCCCGCATGATGCCGAAGGGAAAGCGCATAAGCCCGGCATGACGCCGGGGGCTGTTGCCCACGGCGGCTTGATGACGACCCCCTCCGACCTGGCACTCTTAGCGATTGATTTAATGCGTGCCTACCAAGGCCGGTCCGCCCGGATCATTTCGCAGGCCACGGCTAAACAGATGTTCAGCCGGGAACTGGACATCAATATCATGGGTTTCGCCCTGGGAGAGGGCGTGGGCGTCATCCTCCGGGGCGAAGGGAAAGATTTTTCTTTCCTCCATCCCGGCGGCAATGACCCCGGCGCCTGCTGTTGGCTGGAAGGGGTTCCCGAGTCCGGCCGGGGCATCGTCATTATGTCCAACGGCGCCATGGGGGATGTTCTATCGTTCGAAATTCTCTTCCCCGTGATCGAAGAATACCGCTGGCCGACCGGTCAATGGCGGCCCCATTGACGCCACGGAGGGCTCGACACCGGGAGGAAACAGAGGAATGTATCCTCTCCGAAAAACGCATTCCTTCTCCTCGTCACGGCTGCCTCTGACCGTTCGTCGAAAAAGAATTCGCCCTGTTTCAGAGCTGTTCAGACTCGTCTCTCACTTTAGAATAAAAAAGGCCTTTAAAACCAAATAGCTCATCTTTTAGAGTAAAGCCATTGACTCTTCCGTTCCCATCACGATTGAAACTCATAAATCCCCATGCGCCGACATATGAATTTGGTTCCAAACAATACAGTTTTATATCATTGTTTCTTTGGGGTGATAAAATCAGTTCTCTGTTTTTCTCCAGGACAGCGCAAATACTCCCCAATTCACGGCAATAATAGCTGCCCGTGAATTCCTTTGGAGAGATCTCCGTGTCCAGTTGAGTTTTATGTGCGACTAGAGTGTCACCATGCAAGACCATTGTCGCCTGATTGACCTGCCCGGATTCATTTGTAAGAAAATGAATTTCAAATTTTCCGGAGTAATCTACAAACCGGGTTTCTGAAACTGGAAGCAACAATTTGTTTCCTCTCCCCAGTATGCTGCCAAAAACGAAATTGCCATCCCGGTAAAGACCAAGCAACTCGTTTGTGCCCTCTATTCTGTAGCCGCCTAAAATATTATTCAAAACTGAGGCATCCAATTTTATGGACTTGTTGTCTCCGCTCTGGTCTGGAATGGATTTTGATTCGTCACCATTTCCCAAGCATATGCCCAGAATGCGATGTGATAAATCATAAGCATTGATTGATCTTTCGTTGGCAAGAATAACGATGCCCAGCTCCTTTTCGGGACAATAGACGAGCATGGTCTTGTATCCACCTGTTTGACCGGAATGTTCAATGATTTCCACTCCTTCATGGCGACCTACGATCAAACCAGCGGCATAGGCGATCTCCTTTCCGTTATCCAGTGTTCCTCGTGTAAACATTTTTCGCAAAACCGTTTTCCCTCCTAGTTTCCCAGTGCGGAAGTTATCGATCCATTTTGCCATATCATTAAGAGTTGTGAATGCATGTGCCGAACCGGGGATTTCGACATTCGACGGTCTGGCCAATACGTATCGGCCATCTCTCTTCAAATAGGCCGTCGCTTTTTTTGGGATTGGTATCGTGCAATCTTCCTGAAAATAGGTATTCTCCATCTCGAGTGGGTCAAATAGATTTTTCTTGGTCCATTCTCCAAAAGAAACTCCGGTCAGGCGTTTTATGATTTCAGCCAATAATGAATAGTTCGTATTGGTATATGCGTATTTTGTGCCAGGATTGAATACCAGTTCGCCTTGGTGTCGGAGAAGATTGAGCACATCGATCATCTTGAAATAATCCCGATCTCTAAAGCCGGAATATTTATTGAGTATTGTCCAGAATTCCCATAATCCGCTCGATTGATAGAGAAGATGCCTAATGGTTATCTTCGTATTGTAGTCGGGAAGTTCGGGCAAATAACGACGTATGTCATCATCAAGATCGAGTTTGCCGTCTTTCTCTAATAGCAAAACGGCAAAAGATGTCAGATGCTTTGATACCGAGGCTAGGTCAAAACTGCTTTCAGGTTCAATCGGTATATGGTGTTCGAGGTTTGCCAGACCAAAACATTTTTTATAGATGTTCCTCCCATGAAGTTGAACGAGGACTGCCGCTCCGGGTGAATCGAATCTGTTGAATTTCTCGAAAACTCGGTCAATTTTTTTTGTAATATTGGGTATATCCACTGTATTTACAGAGGGGTATAAATAGCCAAAAAGAAAGATGACGAGAAGAGGAATCCCTTTTCTAATTTTCATAATATTCTCCGACAGGTTTGGATGTCTGACAATCGATCAACCGTCTGTCCCCAAGCGATATCAACCATAAACACAAAATGAACAAATTCGTTTATTCAAGCTTTGGGTGTTTTAAATGAAAACGCGTCTTGTTTTGATAAACATCGGCCAAGGCCAATATCTGTTCTTCGCCATAGAGCTTTCCGGTAAAGCTAATGCTTTCAGGTGTGCCGTATCGATTGAATCCATTGGGAATAACCACCTCAGGAAAACCGAGAAGATTGGCAAAGCTGATGAACCTCCCAAGGATTAAATCAACTTGATCAAAAATCCTATCGGCCTCTTGGATAAACAATGTCCTGGCTCTATTCGCCTGGATGTATTCAACGGCGGGTATAAAACGGCACATCCGAAAAGTCTTGGCCCAGGGACTGTTTGTTAAGAGTTCATCCCGATTGCTAAGGGTCAACTCATCATGGGCAGCAGCCGCTTCGGTGACCAGAATCAGGCCAAACTTCTTCCACTGGGAAGCGGGCTTTTCAAGTGGAACAAGCTTCAGGTTCATGGATTCCAATATCTTCAGCGCCTCTTTATATGAATCCAACATGTAACCGTCCGCCTCATCTCTCGGTGTTGCGTGGAGATAAGATTCCACAAAACCAATGCGGAGTTTCTTAATGTCAACACTATGATCCCAATTGAAGGGCAGGTCTATCACTGAATGGTCCACACGATCCGGCCCGGATATCGCCTTAAAAACAACAGCACAGTCTTCCACTGAACGACAGATCGGTCCAACCTTGTCAAAACTCCAGCTGACGGTCATGACGCCATGCCGGCTCACACGTCCAAATGAAGGCCGGAGTGCAGTGGCGCCGCAAACGCGGGCCGGTCCTACCAGAGAATCTGTCGTCTCGGTGCCTATAGAAAAGCCAACCAATCCGGCGGCGACGGCTGAGGCGGGTCCGGCAGAAGAACCGCCCGATCCCCACTCCGGCTTCCACGGATTTCGAGTTTGTCCCCCGAACCATTTATCCCCCGTGGCCAGCTCTCCCACGGATAATTTGGCTATAAGCACCGCACCGGCATTTTCCAGCTTTTTAACCACAGTGGCATCATCATCGATCATCTGATCCTTATAAACAGAAGCGCCCCAGGTGGTCTTGTATCCTTTCGTAGCAAAAATGTCTTTCACTCCCCATGGAATCCCATGAAGGATTCCTCTATATTTTCCCGCTTTCATTTCCTGATCGGCTCTTTGCGCCTGTTTCATAGCTAGATCTTCTGTCAATGAAATAACGCATTTGAGCAAAGGATCGTATTTCTTTAGCCGTGCCAGGTACATGGCCGTGAGTTCTGTTGAACTCACTTGTCCGGCTCTAATGAATTTCGCCAGGTGAGTGACCGGATAGAAGGCAAGGTCTTCAATCTGAGAGGGCTTTTTTGCCTTGACCTCGCCGATTCGAAACGGCCTCTTCTCCATCGAGAACGATTTACCCGGCGGAATCGGATTAAAATACAATGAAAGCGGGACGCTATTAGGCATATGCAGGTTGCGCAAATCTTCATAGGAACCTTTAAATAGATTCAGATCGTCAACGATTTCCCGTCGCTCTACCTCCGTGAATTGCAATCCTGCAATTTTCTCGGCTTGACTGATCATTTCCGTAGTGATTTTTTCTTGATCCTGGGCAATCGCAGCCAAGGCGCCCGGTAGCAAGGTGCCCGATAATCCCAGGAGGGAGAAGTATCCTAGGAATCTGCGGCGGTTTAGGTCCTGTTGACCATCTTGAGAATCCAATTTCAAGAATCTATTCATTGAGTGCCTCCTCCTACCTAAAAACATTGTCATCGTTATTCCTTGTGATTTAATCCTCTGAGGCCTGCTTTTCCCGACCGGGCAATATCAACGGGCGGAAAGCTGATTATTCGCATATTTTATTTTTTTCCATTCAACACAGAAATATCAATTATCGTTCGGCAAAAGGTCGGTTGAACCGGGGAAAGGACTGTCTGCCTGTTCAATGTCCGTCTCCGGCTCGTTACCGATGCCTCTGACCGTTCGTCGAAAAAGAATTCGCTCTGTTTCAAAGACGTTCTATAGTACTCTTTGCAGACTATCATTGTTTTGCTCGGGCTTACTTATATGGACTTGGGTTCCAGCAAATGGTTACACCCAATCTTGACATAATATCTTTTGGATGGACTTTGGGCAGAAAGGAGAATCGTTGCTGTGAAGAATTGGAAACTTGGAATTGGAGCATGCATGTCGGGTATGGGCGCCTTGGGCATCGTGCTGGGGTCCACACTGGGCCTGAATGAGCTGGGTCGTCCCTGGAGTTTCTTGGTAGGTTTCATCTTCGGCGTGATGGCCGGAATCGGAGTGGCGTTGAGTATCTCCGGACTGGTCGATCTGCGACGACCCCCGGCTGGCGATTAGCAATCACTCATCGAGCGCGGCGACCGCAAAATATAATCCGAGGAGAGAGATTCAAAGTGAAAAACAGACGCACTTTGCCTTGGCGATGGCTGGCCTTCTGGCTGGCCGTGTTTGCCCTTCCTCTGACTTCTGTCGGCGTCGAAGCCCAGCTGCCCGAATTCATGAACCGCCTCGGCGGAAGCCGGGTCGCGCAGAGCGGTTTCAAAGACATTATCGATTTCACCTACGTCTCCGGGTGGGTCTGCATCAAGGCCCGGCTCAACGATGAAGAGCAGGACCGGCGCTTCATCCTGGACACCTATTCCGTTTGTCTTCTCCGCGAAGGACTCCTGACCATCTCCGGCCTCGACGTCCTGGATGCCACAAAAGGCCTCGGCAGCAAGTTCGAGGGGACGCCCATGAGACCCCTGTTCCCCAAGTTCAGGAAAGTCAGGATCGGCCGGGTCGTCTTCGAAGACGTCGGTGCCATGGTCTTGAGCGAGTCCTCCGGAAACACCGTCGCCTCCGCGCTTGAAGACGGATTGATCGGCGCCAACCTCATGAGGCATTGCCTGTGGCAGATCGATTTCGAGCACAGGAAAATCACTTTGGCCGACAGGATCGAGGCGCTCGAGGGACTTGAAAACGCCATTCGCATCCCCTTCAGGCCTAAACCGCTTCAGTATTCGCCGGACGTCGACGTCATTTTAGATGGAGGGGAGAAGGCGAGCCTCCAGTTCGACACGGGGGGGACGGGATTCATTAGCCTTCTGACGCCCTCCCTGAAATCGCTCGTCGAAGCCGGAAAGGCCGTCGCCTGGACGGCCCGTCTGGACCGCTTCATTGAGGAGCCGGACGTGGCGGGAATCGAAACCCACTATTTCGTTCGCGTCCCTTCCCTTGAGCTCGGGTCGCGCGTCTTCGAGAACCTGCCCGTCGCCGTCTTAAATCCTTCCAGGAGCGAGCTGATGAACCGGGGGAACCTGGGACTGGAGTTCATGAAAAATTTCGTCGTGACCTTCGACTGGACATCCAACACGATCTACCTGGCTCCCATCGCCGGGAGGGAAACCAAACGCAACATCCGGACCTTCGGATTTACCTATGGCCATAGGGATGGCGCCATGCGGATATCCTCCATCTATGCCGGTTCGCCGGCGGAGAAATCGGGCCTGGGGATCGACACGCCCATTCTGTCCATAAACGGAAAGCCGGTCGACCGGCTGACCGAGGACGAAGTCCGGCGGTTCAAGAACGGCGACCTGATCTTCTCCGCCGCAGAGGACAGAGAAATCTCCCTGAAGCTTCTGATAGAGGGGAAGAGGGTTCCTTTTAAGTTCAGTTCCTACGAGCTGTTCGTAGACTAATATGATTATTGACTTTTCGTGTCCAAACGCTCCACCGGTGAGCATATAACAGGAGTATCGGCAAGAGTAGCCGAGCGCCGACAGGAAAGCGGGTTTACTTCCGCTTCGCGGGGATTTCTTGCTCATCGATCTTGAGAATCCAGATTCGCGGGACGACCGTCTTCGTTCTTGGCGGAGCTGAAAAAGAGCTCTGAAAAACCCTCCATCAAACCCTTCATATGCATTTTCTTGATCTCAACTTGAAAATCTTGCCTTTCTTGCTGCACAGCCAATAGATCAATATAAAAACAAAGAGAGTCAGGGCCAAGGTAAAAATTGAATTTTCAGGTCCAAAACTGCCGCCTGTAAGTATTTCCGGCCCGGTGATATGACTTTTAAACAGAGCACTTACTTTATATTCTTCCTCTCCCGAAAGTGTGACTCCATACAATATCTGCGTAAAGTTCCAGCCAAAATGAAAGAATACCGGCAACCATATTTTTTTTGTGTGGGTGAACATAATGCTCACCATCATTCCGCCTATTACGATGGCAATAAAACTCATGATGTTCATGCTTTCGTTTGTGATGTGAAAAGCCCCGAACAGCAAACCCGAGATGAGCAACGACAAGTTCGTTCCGAGGCTTTCTTCCACAATCCTGTATATAATACCCCTGAATAACAATTCCTCTACGAATACCATACTTATCAGGGGAATAATCAGGGGAAAAAGCGAGAGTTGGGGATTAAACGATTCTATAAAGAAATGACCTAACAGTGCCAGGGCAAATAAAACCAATGAGATCATTCCCGTCGATAAGAACAAGCCTGTAAACATGTCCTTAGCTAATCCCCTTTTGCTCAGTTCGGTGATTTTCCGGCTTTCAAGTTTGCTGTATAGGATCCGATACAGAAATGGCATTAAGATGAGAATTGTCAATATCATTCGGATGCTGCGGTTGACCGTTTCTTCAACACCGATAACCGTGAAAATCTGCTTCAGCAGGAATCTGTTAATCACCAACGGAATACCAGCGATTATCAGTATGCCGAGGATGATCTTCACCAGGGGGAATCGGAGTATCTTCTTTCCTTTTTTCACAGTTGAGCTATCCTTTAGCTGAAGATTTCCGGTGGATGGCGTTTTTGCCGATTCTTCATTTATTTTCCCGATTTCCTGGAAGGTTCCTTTCTGCCGTCATCATAAAGCCCGACCAATTCGCTGACGTTGCCTTGTTCATCCATGATCATTTCTATCCTGAAGTAATCCAGGCTCTCTACGGCAAAGAGGTTTTCCTTCAATGGGATTAATTTGTATTTTGGGCCGGCACGTTGATAAAAAAGTCCACCTTTTTAGAAAGTGATTGCCCGTTCCCCTAAAAAGCAGATGTTTATTTTACTCTGGGACATGGCTCACTCCCTTTTTTGGCCTGCTTTATGAATTGTTACCCATGCGGATATTAAGTCAGGTTGGTACCGGAACTTGGTGACCTTTTCGCCGGAATTTCCTGGCTATCGATCTTGAGCAGCAGACTGGCGGGACGACCGTCTTCGTTCTTAGCGGAACTGAACAGGACCTCGATCTCGGGGCCCACGGACTTGACGAAATAACGCTCCGGAGACAGGGGGAACAGCTCAACCGTTCCTTCCCGGCCGCCGTTCAGGTGAAGGAGCAGCCTGGTTCCCCGTCTCTCGACGGTTAGAAGCAAGCCGGGCGGTCCTTCGTATGTTCCGACGCAGGCCTCTAGGATTTCCAAGGCCACGGGCACTGCCCTTTTCTCCTGGGAATCGACGAACGTCTTTTCTTCTTCCTCTTCCCGCTTCCATTCCGCCCTGAGTCGGGCGATATCCCGCTCTGCGTCGGTGGGAGAGGCGATGACTTTGGCCAGGCTCTGGGCCCGGTTGACCGCCTCGTGGTTCGGCCGGAGAATCTCTTCCCGCAAAGGTGCGTAAACTTCCAGGCTGGATTTAAGGAGCACTCCAGAAGAGAGACGTCTCATCTCGTCCGAGTTGAGGGGGGCGCGGAAAATCATCCAGTCCCGGCACTCAGCCTCCGCTGATTCCGCTCCACCGACCGTGAATTGAACGGGACGGAGGGTTTCCTGGATGGCCTCGCCGGGCATTCCGTCGATATAGATGACAGTCTCGTTCTTGAGTCCGTGATGGACGATCCCCAGGTGGTGCCAGGCCTGGTCCAAAAAGGAAGTCCGGAGTGTCTTTGCGGCTCCACCTGTAGAGATGTAGGCCAGGTGTCCCTCGGCGCTGATCGAGAGCACAGCCAAGGCGCCGTTCAGACCGAGGACGGTCGTCAGCACTCCTTTGGAGCGTGGAAGAAACTCGAGTACGCTGGTGAACGAATGGACGGGGTCCGCCGGAACATGGCTCAACAGGCCGACTTTCGAGCCGGCTCTGCCCAGGGCCGCGGATCCGGAGCTCGTATCCTTCACAGGTAGAGGTTTGCCCGCTGCTAACGCCTGAAAAAGGCTCGGCACAACCGAATAAAAGAGCTCCCGATGGCCGAGGTCGGCGGGATGGTCCAGGTCGAATGCGATCCCAGGGACAAATTGTCCGTCCCCGTTGTCCAGCGCTCCCAGCTGGTTGATGCTGGGGACATCCCAGGCGCCTATCTCCAGGTTCATATTCTTGATGTGCGTGTAATGAGCGGCCTGGGTGAAGTTGTCATTAGGATAGCAGGTCCCCAGGATGGGGATGATTCCTTGCTGCCGGCAGCGGTCGATGATCTCGCGCAAGCCGGCCTTGAATCCGGCATAAACCTGGTCGGCATCCTTCCCCCACAGGCCACGGGTGCCCTCGTTCTCCAGCGACAGGGCGATGACAACAAAATCGGGCTTGAGGGGGAAGAGGTCTTTATCCATCCTGGCCAGCACTTTTTCGGTCGTGTCGCCGGGGACGGAAACGTTGACGATCCTGAAACCGCGAGGCCCGAGGAGACGGCCCAGGCGTTGGGCGTATCCGTTTTCCATGTCGTGCTTGGCAACTCGGCTGGTCACCCAGCCCGCGGCCACGGACGAGCCCAGGACGGCGATAATTTTTTCCTTGCCCGGGGTACTTTCTTGGGCCGACGGGCGAATGCGAAGCGGGGCGGAAAGCAGAATCGCCGCTCCGGCCAGGGCAATCAGTGCTTTTTTCATGTTCATAGTGTACTCCAATAATAGTAACGCCACAGGCTCAGCAGGCCTGGAATCATAAAGAGATTTTACCCTGATTGAAATGAAAAAAAAACGGGCAATCGATAAAGGATCGGTAGAATCGACGAGCGGTCGGGAAATGGCGGGGCGGTGTCAAGAACCATCTATCGATTCGTCCGGCCGTTTATCGAATACAGTTTTCATCTTTCCATCAAGGGAAAGAGAATATACCCGAGGAGATAGGCTTATGATGAGCCGCCTGAGAGGATTCAAAAAGAAACTTATGAGTCTTTCTGTCTTCGTTTTAGCAGGAGCGTCTTTGTTGCCGGCCCTTGCCCTAGCTCAGCAACAAATCGCGACGACGCAGCTTGCTCCCCAGCTTTATCTGCTCCACGGGTATACGCCTAACGTCATCGCTTCTGTCGGGCCGGACGGAATTCTCCTTTGCGATGCTTCTTATGAAGAATTGGGAGATAAGGTCTCGGCGGCGTTGGGGACGCTGGGGAAGGAGAAGATCAGATACATCATCAATACGCACTGGCATTTCGACCATACAGGGGGGAACAAGGTTTTCGGCCGGGATACCGTCATCATCGCCCACGAGAATGTCCGTCCCTATCTCATCACAGACCAACTGCTGCTGGGACAGGTCCAAAAAGCTTACCCTGAGCATGCCGTCCCGAATCTGACTTTGACCGGTCCGACGACGATCTATTTCAACGGCGAGACGATCAAAATCATCCCCCTACCCGGAGGTCATACAAACGGAGACCTGATCGTCTATTTCGAAAAGGCCAATGTCCTCCACATCGGAGATATCGTCTTCACGGACATGTTGCCGTTCATCGACCTGGAGCGGGGAGGCAATGTCCTCCGGCTCATAGAAAACATTGGCAAGGTCATTGCCATGATGCCTCCGGATGTGAGAATCATCCCCGGCCACGTCCGCGAATGTCATATCGAAGATTTGAGGAATTATCAAGCCATGCTCGAGGCGACCGTGGGAGTCGTCCAAGCTGAGATGGAAAAGGGGAAAAGCCTCGAGGAGATCAAGGCCGCCGGAGTGCTCAAGGACTGGGAAAAATGGGCCACGGGGCCGGCCCGATGTGACGACTGGATCGAAGCGATTTACAAGAGTGTCCTGGCTGCCGGCAAGGACACTGTCATCTGCAAAGCCGTGGAAACGATCATGAGAAAGTACGGTTGGCCCGGCGACCGGATTCCAGGCCCTGCTTCCAGCCTGGGTTCATCATGTCGAGCAAACCCGCCAGCGCCTTGGCCTCAACGTAGTGCGCCGTTCCCTCATAGAGTTCGATTCCGCGCTTATAGTCGGCCGTGTTGGGATACTTTTCATATCTTTTCAAACGAAGCTTCATATGGCCTGCCGTCCAGCGAGCAGCATCGGCATTCGGCAAGTGCTCGGGCACGATGTCGCGGGGACTAAGGGCGCTTGCCGAAGGGACCGAAAACGGATTTTTTCCGTCAGGGGAGAACCGCTCAACGATGCCACTGACCGCTCATGGATTTTGCCTTTATGATTCTCTGAATCTGAGAAAAAATAGCGGTGCCTATAGTGAACTATGGAGGTGACATGAAGAATGAAAAGAAACACCGGGAAATAACCCGCCGGGAATTCCTCGGCCGGAGCGCCACCGGTCTGGCCGCCCTGGGATTTTCATCGACTCTCCTGAACACCCTGTGGCTGCAAACCGGATGCCGGTCCGGGGCCGGGACGGGTGAGTTCCTCCTTCCCGAGGATGTCCTCAGGAAGGCGGTGGAGCTCACGATGGCCAAGGGCGCGGACTTCGGCGAAGTCTTCGTCGAACGGGGAGCGTTCGATGTCCTGTCGAGCGATGACCGGAAGATCAACACCCAGACGACTCTGGGGAAGGGTGTCGGCCTTCGCGGAGTCAAGGACGGCAAGATGTTCTATGCCTACACGGCTAGTTTCGACCCCAAGGAGATCTACAAGACGGCCCAAACCGTCGCCGATGCGGCTGCTCAGGGCGGGATCGGGGGGGAGGCCACGGTCGTCAATCTGACCAAGCAGACAGCCGATCGTTCTTTCCCAATCGTCCCCCTTCCGAACGAGGTGGCCTCGGAGAAAAAGATCGAAATGATCAAGGGGCTGAACGACCGGGCCTGGTCGGCCGACGGCCGGGTGAATCAGGTATCCCAATACCTTGTCGAGTTCATCCGTCCGATCACGATCGCCACATCATCCGGCCTGATCATCGAAAAGACGCTCGGCGGAACGCTGTTTTATGCTCTGACCTTCGTGAAGGATAAAAGCGGAAACCTGCAGCTCGGAATGGATACCCGGGGGGCCTATGCCGGAATGAATTTCTTCAAGGGCGATAATGCCTTTGAAGCGGTCGTCGACAAATCGGTGGAAAGGGCCAAGACACTGCTGGATGCCGTCGACTCCCCGCGGGGTACATTTCCTGTGGTGATAGGTCCTGGTTCGAATGGTGTCCTCTTCCACGAGTCCTGCGGCCACGGCATGGAAGCCGACCTCGTCTATAAGGGATCCAATTATAAAGATCAGATCGGCCAACAGACAGCGGCCAAGGGAGTCACCTTGATCGACGATGGGACTATTCCCGGGATGCTGGGTTCGTTCACCTTTGACGATGAAGGGACGCCGGCGCAGAGGACCGTGCTGATCAGAGACGGCATTCAAGAAAACTATTTGTGTGACCTGGTCTGGGCTCAAAAGCTGGAATTAAAATCCACCGGCAGCGGCCGAAGACAATCGTTCCGGTATCCGCCGATTCCCCGGATGCGAAACACCTTCATCGACGCCGGCGACGTATCTCCCCAGGATATCATCGCCAACACCAAAAGGGGCATCTCTGTCGTCCAGGTCGGCGGAGGGGGGGAGGTAGATGTCATCACCGGCAACTTCATGATGGGGGTGGCCGAAGCCTACTTGATCGAGAACGGAAGGATCACCAATCCCATCAAAGGCGCGATTTTATCCGGCATGGGCATCAAAGCCCTCAAGACCATCGACATGGTGGGGAATGACCTCTCGATTTTCCAGGGTGCCGGACAGTGCGGCAAGGGGCAGACCGTCTACGCGGGATTCGGGATGCCGACGATCCGGGTGCGCGGGATTCTCGTCGGCGGACTGGGCGAAGCCTGGGAAGACATCGACGGAGGAGTCAGATGAAAGAAAAGAAAGAATACATGGATCTCGCCGAATATGCGGTGGAACAGGCGAGAAGGGCCGGAGCCGATGCAGCCGAAGCCTTCATCAGCGACAGTGAGAACGTGGAGATCTTCGTCAGCAACCGGGCAGTGGAAAGCCTGAATGCCTCCAGCGAGGCCGGGATAGGGATCCGAATCCTGAAGGATCAAAAGATGATCTTCGGGTCCAGCAATGAGCTTTTGAAGGATTCGGTCAAAGATCTGGTCTCAGACCTGATAAGGAAGGTTCCCTTCCATACCCCCGACGAATTCAACACCATATCCGAAAAGGAAAATGGTTTTTTGGAAGGGGATTGGTCAAAATACACGGACCTGATCTCTTACGACCCCAGAATCTCGGAGGTTCCCGTCCAGGAAAAAATAGAAAGGGCCATAGCCTTGGAAACAGGGGGATTAAACTACAGCCCCAAGGTAACGGGTTCAATGTGGGCGGCCTATTCGGATCAAGCCTCCGTTGTCTATCTGGCCAACTCGAACGGCCTTTCGGGCTGGTATCCGGCTTCCGGGTGTTCCGGTGAGGTCCAGTTTTCGGCCGCCGAAGGGGACGACCGTCAATCCGGCACCAAGGTCCGGGCCAGCGCGCGCTATGATGATCTTGATCCCGCCAAGGTGGGACGCGCGGCCGCAGAGGACGCGGTCAGGATGTTGGGCGCCCGGTCGATCGGGTCCTGCGAGCTGCCGATGGTGGTCGCTCCCGATGTCGGCGTCGCTCTGTTGGGCTACATCGTCGCTATGTTGAGCGCGGACGATGTCCAGAAGGGGAAATCCTTGTTCGCCGGAAAGCTCGGGGAAGCGGTAGCCTCCAAGGCCGTGACCGTGATCGACGACGGCCGGCTTAAAGGCGGCCTGGCGACACAGCCCGTCGATGCTGAAGGAGTGCCCCGGCAGACGACACCTTTGATCGTGGATGGAGCCTTACAGACTTACCTTTACGATTGTTATAACGCGAAAAAAGGCAAGACGAAATCCACCGGCAACAGGGTGCGAGGGAGCTACCAGGGAATCGGCGGAATCGGGAGCACGAACCTCTACCTCAAGGCCGGAACCACCAAAGCCGAGGATATCCTGAAGGGAATCAAGGAGGGTTTGTACCTCACCGTCGCTTTTGGACTGCACGCCGGGATCAACAGTGTCACGGGGGATTTTTCCATCCCGATCGCCGGGTTCAAGATCGAGAACGGCCAGGTCACCTTTCCGATCCGCGGAGTGAACATCGCCGGCAACCTGTTCGAGTTTCTCAAGTCCGTGGACCAAGTGGGGAATGACCTGACCTGGATCCAGGCCACCGGCTGTGCGACCTTTTCCGTGGCGAGCATCAAGATCGGAGGCGAGTGACTTATCGGCCCAAGCGGAAGGCTGCCACCCGGCTGTCGGTGAATGTCGGGAAGACAATCATGTTCCGGCCCGGATCGTAGGCGAAATCGGCCATGTTCATCCGGAGGGCCGTGGTGTCGAGGATCGTCGTTGCGCGGCCGTCGGGCGATACCCGGAAGAGACGCCCTTCGTTGTGGGACACAAGAAGATTGCCCTCCCGGTCCGAAGCGATACCGTCGATTATTCCTTGACCCAGGTTGACGAGGGTTGAGACATCCTTAGTCGCCAGGTCCACCGCCTTCAAGCAGCCGTCGCCGTTTGTCCCGACGATAAGCTTCCCCTTGAGGACGTAAATCCCGTTGGGGGCCTCGACGGACGGGCCGGTCAGCCACTCCTCGACTTGCCCGCCGGAAATCCTGAAGATGCTGTTTTTGCGGGAATCGGAAACGAATATGTCTCCGCTGTCGGCCATGGCGATATCGTTGAGGAAGGCGGCACCCGGAATAGCGATCCGGTTGACGATCTTGGCCGAGGGGATATCGATTTCGGCCAGGCCCGCCCGCTCGACGGCGTACAGCCGATTCTTCCAGACGGCCAGCCCGGTCGGATTGTTGAGGCCCGAAACCCATTGGAGGGAGGCCGTCTTGCCGTCTGTCGTGAGCTTGGAGATATGCTGATGTCCGGCGCCCCGGCTGGGATTGTAGCCGTCGTAGTTGGAAACATAGAAAGCCGCCGTTCCCGGGTCATAGGCCGCTGACTCGGGGATTAGGAAATCTTTCCCCGTCGTCCAGAGCGCTTCAACGCCCGGCGCCCGCTGGACAAAGGTTGCGTCCTGAAGAATCAGCCCCCAGCCGCCGAAGGCTTCGCCGAGGATGAAGAAAATCTCATTGGCGCCTTTACGAAGCGGCAGGCTGACGGCGTCGAAAAGCCCGAGTATTCCCAGGAAAGAAGTGTCGCGGGATCGGTAGGCGCTGTTCCCGTAGAAGACGAGCCGGTCGTTGACGAAGAGGCTGGCTTCGTCACTGTAGCCGAGCCAGAATTTCTTCGGACCGTCCTTGTCCGCCTGGATAACGGACCGGGCCAGGATCGCATCCGGCTCGGCGCCCAGCCTTCCGTAGGTCCGGGAGAAATCCAAGACTCCGTCGGGCAGGGCTGAGACCTTCGTCCACGAGGACACTCCTAGCGCCTTCGAGTCCGGAAAGCTGTCGAAGTCAATCAGGCGTCTTTTTATGGGTTGCGATATCTCCCAATCCCGGACGCAGCCCGGCGGCCGATGGATGAGCGGCGGCGGAGGGAATGATAGGGACCCGTCTCGCCGGAAGGAGAAATTCGAGAAGAAGGCCGTTCCGTCCGCCACGGTCGTCAGGCCGAGCCGGCCGCGGCTTTTCCCATGTTTGAGGTCTCCGATGACGAGAACGGGTTGTGGCGCGTTGTCCAGGAAAATGCGGGCCTGCGTCCCCTGTACTTCGATCCTCACGTGGACCCAGCGGTCCGTCGGGATCACCGCCCGCGCGCTCAGGCCGGGACCGTTATAGAGCTGCCAACTGTCGATACCGTGGAAAGCGGCGACGTACTGGACGGCATCATCATAGAGGGGGGAGCGGTGCGGCCGGAGGTAAACCCGCTCGTATTCTTCCTCAGACTGGAACCTGAAGAGAATGCCGGGATAAGAACGGGCTCCCGCTTTCATGGCGATATCGCATTCGATCGCCCCATCCTCGAGCTCGACGTCCTTGAGGACGGCCGTCCCGATCAGGGCCTGGCGCTCGAGATGATCGACGACCTTGGCGCCGGAGAGATCCCAGCGTTCAGGCTCGAAGGGGATGATCTCTCTTTCCGCTTCCTGGATGGGCAGGCCGGCGGCCAGACAGGCCATCATCAGAATACTCGCGAGTGAGGCTGGAAGCCGAATCTTGAACAAATGGCTCATGGAAAATCTCCTTTTTCATCGTACCCTTTTGACTATTTTCCCATCTTCGACAGGAAAGTCAAAACAAGCGTTCGATGAGCGGCCGGTCGAATCGATGAGCGGTCGGCGGATTTTACGGTGGCTCCAAGAACCATGTCCGGGAGGAGAGTTCGGATGCTCGTTTTCCCCTTATCGAATCGATCGACCGCTCATCGAATCTTGATTCCCAGGCGCGCATCGAATGGAGGAAAATGAATCCGGCATGATATCAATGCGAAGGAGTACGCCATGCGTCACTTGGCCCTGATTGTTGTCTTGATATTCCTGGCAGTCATTTTATTATTTGTGCCGCTCTCTCCATCATCGGCCGGTCAGGAATCCGACACGTTCGTCGGAGAATGGAGAGGATCGCTCTCCGTGGCCGGAGTGACTCTGGATTTCACGATCACCTTCAGCCGTGACGAGAAAACACACCTGCTGGGAATGATCGATATCCCTTCCCAGGGCGCTTCCGGAATCCGTTTAGGGAATATCAAGATCGAGGGCTTGAAGATTTCCTTTGTCATCGACGATCCCGGCGCCCAGGGCAATCCGACTTTCGAGGGTGAGCTCGACGACGCAGGAAAGACGATCGCGGGGACTTTCAGCCAGAGCGGCTACGAAGGGACTTTTTCGATGGACAAACAGGAGTCCGAAGCCGCGGCTGTGGGAACGCCGATCGCTCCAGCTACATCCTCATAAAAAAACAGCGAGATCGAGGAGGTTATGTCCATGAAAAAAAATATTGCGGCATTGCTCTTTATCACTCTGATTATCTTCGCGCCCGGAACCCGGGTTCTGGAGGCCCAGACCCCGCCTTCCAAGTCCGAAGATTTCACCAAGAACCTTGTCCGGGTGGAGAAACCCGAAGCCGTTCCCGAACCGCTCGCCGCCGGTTTCAAAGCCATCGCCTCCAAGGATTCGCTGGCCATGCTGTCTTTCATCGCTTCCGACCTCTTGGAAGGGCGAGAGACGGGGACGCGGGGCTTCCAGCTGGCGGCCGAATACGTAGCCTCCCTCCTGGGCCTATGGAACATCAAACCCCTTGGCGATATCCCGCCGCCCCGCTTCAGCCTCGCTCAGTTCTTAAGCGGCCAGCCGTTGCCAACCCGGCCCGCGGAGAGAAGCTTCTTCCAGGAATTCGCCATCCTGGAAATCACCGAGTCCTCCAGCCGGATGAGCCTGGAGGCGCATTCAGGGACATCCGTCAAGACGCAGTCGTTCCAGCCCGGACAGGACTACATGAACTTCTCTCCTTCGAGGGGGGAAACGGTCGCTTCCCCCGTTGTTTTCGCCGGATACGGCGTCAGCGAGAAAGACATCGGTTACGATGATTTCAAGAACATCGACGTCAAGGGCAAAATCGTCCTCATCCTGAGCGGTGCCCCCGGCCGGGATAATCCCGAGTCACCTTTCTAGCGCGACAAGGTCCTCAAGGACAAGTACTTCCCCCCGCCCCCAGCCGGGAGGATCACTATCGGAGCGCCCGACGGCCGGTTCAACAAGATCTCGGAAATCCAGAAACGCAAGCCCGCGGCCATTCTCCAAGTGGTCAGCCCAGGGCAGGATGCCGCCCTGTTCAGACGCCAGATTCCTCCTAAGGGAGTTTCCGATGAGCAACCGATCATCAAAAAATCCCACCACCGGATGGTCCTACCGGGTCTTCCCGACCCGAGAGAGGGAAGCCCCACCCCCCTGATCGCAATTACCCACCACATGGCCAACGCCCTGCTCGAAGCCTCGGGGAAGACCATCGACGAGCTCGAGAAAAAGATCGAGAGCACCAGCAAGCCAGCCTCAATAGAGGTTCCAGGAACCAAGCTGACCATCGAGTCGACGGTCAAGTCCGAGTTTGTCCGGGGCATCAACGTCATCGGCGCGATCGAAGGTTCGGACCCGAAGCTAAAGGATGAGGTCGTTGCCGTCGGCGCCCACCTTGACCACGTCGGTATGTGGGAAGATTATGTCTACAATGGGGCCGACGATAACGGTTCTGGGTCGGTGGGTGTGCTCAACCTGGCCCGCGCTTTCTCCGCCGGTGCCCAAAAGCCCAAACGGACGATCGTCTTCTGTCTCTGGTGCGGCGAAGAAAAAGGACTGTTGGGCTCCCGCTTCTTCGTCCAGAATCCGCCCCTGCCCAAGGCTCGAATCGTCGCCTATCTCAATATGGACATGATCAGCCGCCCCTATGACGAAAAGAGCCTGAAGTTTGCCGGCCGGATGCTCGATTTCCCCGTCAGCCCCGACCTCATCAAGCAGGTCAACCCGGCCCACTTCATGCCGATCATATCGTCGACCGGTTCGGGGTTGGGCGAGATCGCTCGCGAGGCCGATCGCTATATCGGGCTCGACCTCTATCTGCACGAAGCGGCCGGGTCCGGCCTCGGATTTGGCACCTCTGACCACGCTTCGTTCCATGAAGCGAAGATCCCTTGGTTCTTTCCCATCTCGGCGGTCACCGAAAATCTCCATCAGACGAGCGACTCGATCGACAAGGTCAGCGGCGAGTTGATCGAGAATGTCTCGAAATTGATGTACGCCATTGCCTTCCGGCTGACCCAGGAATAACTTCGCTGGAGACAAACGAAACAGGGGTATCCCCATGACCGTCCTAAAAAAAGTGATTCTTATCTGGCTTGTCATTATTGTCCTTTTGTTGTGGGCCTTTGCGCAGGAGCACAGCGAAACTACGAAAAAAGGCCTCTCCCTCTCTGTCGCCGAGATCATCGAGAAATACATCCAGGCGAGCGGCGGCCCGGCGCTGGCAGAGATCAAGACCGAAATCAGGGAGGGGACGATGCTGCGGGGCGTCACCGGCAAGGTTCCTCTTGAGACCATCGCCAAAGCGCCGGGCCAATGGCGTTACAGTCTGACCTTCGCCTGGGGAGATCAGGTTTGCTACGGCTGCGATGGAGCCAGCGCCTGGGTGCAGGATACTCAGGCCGTTTCCGGGATGAGCTCCCGGCAGCGACTGGACCTGGAGTTGTTGCTGGACTTCCAGGCTCCGCTGAATATCAGAAAATTTTTTCCGGAGGTGGCCATAAAGGGGCCGGAAAAAGTCGGCGACAGGGAAGCCACGGCTATCGTGGCCACCTCGAAAGACGGTTTACGGACCGAACTCGCCTTTGACAACGAAACGGGACTCCTGGTTCGCGCCGGTGAGATGGTTTTTGAGGATTATCGGGATGTCGGACCCGTCAAGCGCCCCTTTCGCATACTCCTGGGCAAGGACGAAGGGGAAAAACATCTCCTGATGAAGTTGGCGTTCTCCGAGACCCGGCACGATCTCGAGGTGGATGATGCCCGGTTCCAGCCGCCTGCCTGTGTTCTTCCCTTTAGAGAGGCGCCGCTCTATAAGAAGCGAACACGGGCAGATGTCAGCCTTGAGGCGCTAGATGCGTGCCTTGGGAAATACCAACATCCGGAACGCCCGGAGGTCGTCTACACGGTCACCCGGCAGCAGAATCATCTGATGCTGGGAAGGACGGATTGGCGCGGGCAAAGGATTGAGATCATGCCGGAATCGGACAGCCGTTACTTCATCGAATTCCTGAACCAGGAATTTCACTTTGTAAAGATAAGAGATTCGTTTTTCTGTTGCGTCGGCTGACTGAGTGTCCAAGCGTCCATTTTGCCTCATCCCATCGTAAGGAATGATAAATCGGGGGGTCGTCGGATGTCAACTTGAGTTGGAAACCAGCAGGAAGGAGTCACGAGGCCGCAGAGGAGCCTAAAAGCGCCGGAAATCCGACAGGCCTCTCCCTCCGGGAAAAAAGAGGATCACGAAGAATACTCAGGGGATGTCTCAGCGGCCCGTTCATCGAGGGAGAGACGTTCCAGGGACAGCAGCGGCCGGATCATGTATTTTCCGACCCGCTCGGCCTCTT
>Ga0307380_10002616_pt1 | contig 25397 bp, 24 predicted proteins | sample UN3MG_FD_202239 | JGI IMG/M metagenome (GOLD analysis project Ga0307380, IMG submission 202239) | Soil microbial communities from Risofladan, Vaasa, Finland - UN-3 | ecosystem: Environmental > Terrestrial > Soil > Coastal area > Acid sulfate soil | place: Finland: Risofladan, Vaasa | collected... | reverse complement strand
ATAATTGACCGATAAGTGTTCTTATCGGTCAATTTTATAACTGGCATGAAAATTGCATAAAAAAAATTAAGGAATCCATTTTTTTAGAAAGCTGCACCGGAGCACCGATCCGAACCGCCCGCCCCCTGGGTGTAGTGTTAGCTCCCCCTGATTTCTGAGTCTCGCGCCTTACTCGCACCTCCCCCACTCGCACCTCCCCCACTCGCGCTTTACCTCCCCCACTTTCCACTTCCCTTCCCCCCACCACTTCCCTTATACTAGAACTATGAAACCAAAAACCGCACCTCCCCTGAATATGAAACCCATGACTGGTAAGAAGATTGCTCGTAAGATGAAAAAGCGCGTAGCAAAAGCCCTTGCCAGTGGAAACACAGCTAAAGCAAATAAGGTGCTCGCAAGAGGTACTGCAAAGCTTGCAACCCGTGCAGCAGCTACAGGAACAGCTACTACTAAACGTGCCAAGCGTTCTGTCACTCGCGCAACCGCAGCCATAAACAAAGCAGTCCCTAAAATGAAACCAACCAAAACTAAGGGGGGTTTTGGGTATAAAGCTACACCAACTAAAACACGCTAATGAGCGAAGAAGATAACTTACCAGCAACCCACTCAGGTAACTTCCAGTTAGTGACTCCCCTAAAGCATAACGCTACTGAAAGCGAAGCCATCCATGCAGATTTGGAGATGTCAAATTTTATGCTTGATGCCTTGGCTACCTGTTGGGAAAGTGTAAGAACGATTAAAGGAGTCACTACACTTGTAGGAGCTACAATAAAAGCTACCAAACATAGACGAGATATATTAAAGTTACCTTATGGTGCTCCAACTCAGAATACCTCCAACCGCGCAGTCACTTTCTTGGATTGAGTACGCTTTCGCCGAGCACTTTAAACTTCCTAAAAAGAAAATTATCCGCTACGAAGAAGCCGTAGAGGTCTTAGGATCAGTATTGGTGCGTAAAGCAGTTATGAGTGGGACTCTTAATTGTATAGTAGTGCTACCAACAGAGGAGAAATTTCTACATCAAGATGAAGTGGTGCGCCTGGTAAAAGAACATGCACTACACTTACTAGAGAAAGTAAAAGAGCAGTACAATATCAACGATTAAAAGGGCTTCGCCCTTTTACTCTGGAAGGGCGAAGCCATTACCGATTAAACTTAAAAGGCTTTAAGTCCTCTACCCCAGCTTTAAAGCTTGCAACAGGATGTTGCTTACCACCGCTAGTACGAGCACTCTCTTGTAACTTACCCATCTCGTTTTGTACCCACAATTTCTCTTCTGCAAAGTTACGTACCCCCACAATGTCTTTTTTATTACCTGCACGAAACCCGAACACCATCATAGCGGCTTGCAAAGCTAGTGCTGCGGCATCAGCTTCATCAGGAGAGTGCGCGAGAGATGGCATGATACCTCCCATCCTAGTGCGATATTCTTTTTTACCTTCTAGGACTGTCTTTAAAGTTTTCTCGTGCATCTTTATGCGACGAGTGTAAAGCTGCATGGCAGCCGTTTTATCCATCCCTTTTATCTGTCCGTTTTGTATGAAGGGGCGAAAGTCATTCCACATATCAAGACTATTCTTGATAACGATGTCGAAGGAGTTGCTGTCTTTATTTTTACCACCTTGGCGCACTGTGTAAATCTTAATAGGTGCTTTTAATGCTTGAGCCTCTAAACGAATTACCTCCCCGATGGCACGACCTTGACCTGTCGCATCTACCGCCATGTGGTGCAAGGGACAGTTATACTCAGCGAGTATTCGTATTACCTGTTGTGCGATTTGCAGCTCCGCACTAATTCCGAGAGTAGCGGATATCTGAATCTTAAATAGTAGTTCCATTCCTCGGTAATCGAGCACCTGGTTTCCATGCACATCTATTCCAAGGATAGCTAAACGCAACAAACATTGGTCGCCGCCAGTGCTAAACGCAGGGTCTAGCCCTGCCACCATTTGAAGAGGGTAACGGCCCGACCACTCAGCCACTTGCATAATACTGAAATCATTTAGAAATTCCTTACTTACTACCGTGCCGTCCGTTGCGGATGACCTCCAAAATCCTAATACGAAACGATAGAAGTCGTCACTATCTTTTCCGTATTCATTTTCTTTTTCTGTTACCTGTGCGGCGGTGATTAAAAACTTACCTAGCCTGTTTTTCTTTAGCTTATCAGGTTCCGTAATTGCTGGAGAATCATAGCAACTAAAAAAGAGGCACACTCCCCCCTCCCTACTAGTCTCCCACTTTTTATCTATCAATGGGTCTATCGTTTCCCAACCTTCTTTTGGAGTGCTAAGGAGGCCATGCAAGTCAAACTTGCTATTACTGTTCCCAATTACCATTGCTTGAAAAAACTCAATACCTCTTTCCAAGTTGGGCAGTGCTTTAAATAGTGCAGGAGGCATATCAGTACCCTCATCGAGAATCAGCATTAGTGCTTCTTCTGGGTGACGACCAATCCAGCCTGAGATTGCTTTCTCGTCACTACCTTGTTTGGCGGCAATAGCGAACATTCCGTGAATAGTATCACTATCTTTACTACCATCCTCTCTAAGGCGCGGATTTAGAATTGCTTGTGAGTTACCTCCTCGCAAGCGGTAGGGAATTTGGAGTGCGGTGTTAGTCATAAACCTAGTCGCGTAACCCCAGATGCGAGTTTCTAAACTTGCGAGAGTGGTGCTGGCAATAACGACAGCTCTCTTTTTTGGGTTGGCTAACCAAAATAGGCAACCTATCTTTGCTGCGTCATACGATTTGGTCGAAGCTGCGCCTCCAGCATACGATATGTACTTCCAGCCCTCGCAGTGCTCTCTAAAACGCCACTCAGTCCACCTATGCCACTCTGTATCGGGCCATAAGTAGTCGTGCGCCGCTTTCATGTGAAAATACTTGCTTTCAGGATTTGTTTCAGTTCTATATAGTTTTAGGTGTATTGAAACTGGATGAACCTTGGGGAATAGCTGACCATTTACTAACACTTGGTCTTTACCGCCCTCTCTTACAACTTCCCACCCTTCATCTTTTATCAGGGAATTTATGCTAACTTTCAAACCTTTCACCACTTCTAAAATTTGGCAATTTCGAGATCCAGATACTAATAGACTTCTTACTGCGGATAATAGGAAGCAACTTACAACACTTATATATACCTATCGTTCGCAAAATAACCTAGCCCCGATTTATCGTTTGAATGATGTGATTGATAACTACTTGTGCAAGCAACCTGCTAACCTCGGCAACTGTATGGAAAATAAAAAGCTACCGCGCTCTGCTATGCAATACTTAAAAGGAGGTATAGACCTGCTTGTCAATATGCTCTATAGCTCCTACGTTCCTCAAGGGGAAGCCGACCGCAGGGCGCAAGTCTGTTTAGGATGTACACATAACACCTTTCCTGACAAGACTGGATTTATTAAGTGGTCAGACACTATAGCGGTAAAAAGTGTGGGTTCCAGAAAATCAGCTCACCATGATAAACTAGGTAATTGTGGGGTATGCTCGTGTGTGCTTCGTGCGAAGGTGTGGAAAGGTGGCACGGTATCTTTATCCCCAAACGAACTAAAGACTATTAAAGAAACTAAACCCGATTGTTGGCAGTTAGAGTTCCTCGATGGCAAAAAATAAGAATATCTACAAAACTCCTATTAATGACTACACTTCAACGGCTGCGGAAGGGAGTGTAATACGAAACCCGATAAAGCAACCTGAAGCAGGAAAGTTTGAAGCTCCCCAAAATATTATAAGTAACCCAACTGCGGCCAAAGCACTTTACTACATTTACCGTGCAGATCACTTAAAGCGTATTGCGCTCTACGCACAGATTGAAGGGCTTATTGCTGGCAACCCCCCATATGATCCCGTTGACTTAGCGCAGAACGGCTTGTCGCACATTGCTAACTTTAATCCTCTCGATGCGCGAGCACTTTACGAGCGAGGTGCGCTTGCGTACTGGAACTTGCTTAACCAGGCGCAAACAGTTTCTCACTTTACTATTCGAGGTGAAGATCCGCAGCTAGTTTCATGGGCGCAAACAATGTCCTTCCATTGGGATAGGGTAGTGCGGAAATGGCCGTCGTTTGCAACGCAAGTCAATACTATGACAGGCCAGCTTGTTAAGTTTGGTATCTCACCTATTGTTTGGTCTGACGAAAGAGACTGGACTTGGAGAACTATTGAGTTATCAAAGTTTTTTGTATCAGATCAAGCTCTTTCTGACATAGAACAACTCACCAGTGTGTTTGTTGAAACAACTTACACAGCGCAATACTTGTGGGAGATATATTCCGAGTATCAGAATAAACCTGATACAACTAACTGGAATTTGGAAGAATTAGGCCGCTTTTTGGTGTTTAAAGCTAATTCTTTTGCAAAGCTCAACAATCAACAGATTGTTGATATGATGGATCTTCAAAGACGTTTACAAAATGGAGATATAGGTTATGACGTACTTTTTAACGATGATATCCGCATTGTTTCTCAGTTACAGCAGGAATACGATGGAAAGATTACTCACTTTATGTTTGACCCGACCTACGCCGAGTGTGAGAACTTTTTATATGAAGCCTCAAACCAGTACGAGGACTTAGGAGAAGCACTCTCTATTTTCACAATGTCGCCTGGTGAGTTTACTATTCATTCTAACAGAGGTTTAGGGCATAAGATATTTTCAGGGTGCCAAGCTATGATGCAGCTCGACTGTTCCATTATTGACATGGCGAGAATGTCATCAACTCCTTTAATTAAAAACCCTGCTACTGGCGTTCAAGATTTTTCTACAATTCGTTTTATCTCTGGAGTTCCTACGGATATAGGAATGGCTGACTTTGTGCAAAACCAACTAGGTGCAAACATCGAGCAACTTATTGGTGCGTCACAGTACATGCTAAATAAAATCAATTATAACTCTGCTAACTCAGGTGACGACCCAGGTTCTCCAGATAGGAATGTAGGTTCTATCGCTCCTTCTCAAGCGCGCATGAAAGCATTTAAAGAGTTTGCAGTTTTAAAAAATAACATTGCTCATTTCTATAGTCAGTTTGATAATGTCATTGCGAATATGACGGTTAAAATGCTTCACTCTAAGCAGGGCTATCCTAATTACAAGTATGTAAAAGAGTGGAAAGACCTTTGCATGGCTGATGGGGTACCTGAAGTTATCTTTGAAACAAAGGGTGCAAAGACTAATGAGATGCCTCGGCACTTAGAAGTGAGAGCGACACGAGTAGCAGGAGATGGTTCTCAGCTCGCACTCATTATGGCGCTAGAAGCATTTGCTCCTTCCGTTGCAGCGTTAGGTGCGGAAGGACAGAGAAACTACTTAAAGCAGCTTACTACAGCTCTTTTCGGTAGAGATTATATTCCTGCGTTCTTAGGTAACGAGGAGCCTGACGAATCAGCAGGTGGAGCGTCGTTAGCGGCGGTTGAAAACGCTATTATGCGTAGTGGGGAGTCTCCTGTATTCTCACCTGATAATGAGCAACGCTCGCACGTAGCTATTCACTTAGCTTTAGGTACTCAAGTTATTGAGGAAATTCAGCAACAAAACCTTGATATTGTTTTAGCGGATAAGATATTTAATGTTCTTATTCCTCATGGTGCGGAGCACATGCAAGCAATCGCAAATAACCCTTATGATGCAGGGTTCCTCGGTACAGTTAAAAAGCCTTGGGAACAGATTTCTGAGTATGCTAGGTTAAACCGTAAAAATGCAGGACAGAAACTAAAAGCTGAGTTACAGAAGAAACAGAAAGCAGCAGAGCAGCAGCAAGAAGTAATGAGTGATATACAGCGCAAGGATGCTGTAGCTCAAGCAGATATACAGAGAAAAGGCTTAGAGTCTACCGAGAAGATGGCTCGTGCTCAAGAACAAAGCGATACTCGTGCAAGCTTATCGAAAGAGAAAATACAAAAAGATGCAGAAAACAAAAGACTAGAGATACAGCTTGATGCAGATGCAAAAGCAGGTAAGACTGCGGAGCAGATGAATGAAGTTGAAATTAGAAATCAATTAAAAATAATGGCTGGTAATACTCCAAGCCCTAATGATGTGGAAACTGGAATTTAGTTTATGATAACTACTTTACTTTCTCAGTCGCTCGCAGCGTTAAGAGCTAACACTAACGTAGTAACGGATTTAACAAACGCACTCTCTCTTTTACATCGTTCAGGAATTTTAAATTTCTTACAACAAAGAACAGTTGTTAGTGCGGCGCAAGACTTAGACAATATAAACTCACTTGCAAGTATGGCTTCGTGGAAAGCTGGTTATGCAGAATGTTTACATGATTTAGTTTTATTTAATGAAAGGTACATAATACCTACTCAAATAACACTTCCGGTAAGAGATTATGGCGGTACGGATGCTGCGGTAGCTCTCGGAAATTTAACAAAGGAAGAAGCAAATGTCATCAAGTCAGGACGGCTCGCAGACCTCGAATCCAAGTACAGGAACACCTCAAAGACCAAGCCTACAGGATAACCTTAGAAAAGTTCAGGCAGGGGAAAGTCCTTTAGATTACATCCATCGTAATTTAAGTGTGGCAACTTCTTCAGAAGGGCATGAGCAAGTGCAAGAGGTACTAGCTGCTGAAACACAAAAAGCTCAAACTTCTCAAGGGCCTGTAGTAGAACAACCGCAACCGCAGCCACATACTGTTGAAGCACCTGCGCGAGAAGCGACAGTGCTGACTAACACTGCCCCTGAACCTACACCTGCACCGGAACCGGAAAAAGACCCTCTCGACGTGGATTATGCAGGGGAAGCTCCGGTAATTGAAGCTCCTGAAGATGGTGAAGATCCAGAAGAAACTAAAGGACTTACACTCGCTGATAACCTGAAAAGACTTCGAGCTTCAAACAAGGAAACTGTTAAAAAACTTAAAGAAGTTGAGGAAGTTAAAGTAAAGCTTGAAAAGGATCTTGAGGACTATAAAAAAGGGAATACAATACCTGAGAAAATTCAGGAATATGAAGATAAGATTACTGAGTTATCTTATTGGCAAAAACTGCATAACTTTAAAGCGTCAGACGAGTATCAAGAAAAGTATCAGACACCTTTAACAGAGGCTCGCAATAAGTTAAACGAGATTGCAGCAGATTATAAAATACCGCAGGAGGTAATGGATGAGGCCCTTAATTATAGCACTGGAAGTGAGCTTAACAATTTTCTTTCTGAACACTTTGATGCTGTGGGTGCTCTTGAAGTAAAAGAGCTTATTAAAGGTATGAAAGGTACTCAAGCTTTAGCACTTGAGGCTGAGAAACAACCACTCGAAGCACTTACTCGTTTACAGGAAGAAAACCAAGCTGCAAAGCAGGTACAGGATCAGCAACGCAAACAAGTTATTGCAACTCGCTCTAAAGGAGCTTGGACAAGTGCGCTTACTAAAATTCAAGCAGGTGGGAAAGTTCCAGAACTTGTTTATAGTTCTAGTGATTCAGAGCATAACGATAATGTTGTAAAACCTATCTTGACTGCCGCTTCGGTGGAGTACGGTAAGATGGTGCGTATGCTTGCGGAAGCTGGACTTAAAGATTTATCACCGGAGTTAGCGGAAGCTTTAGCAAACTCTGTTTTATGGGGTCACGCGAGCGCGGTGTCAGTTACTCAGCGTGAAGAAGCTGTAAGGTATGCGGAAGATTTACATAGCACTCTAAACCGTACTGCTAAGTTTGATCGTCCTGCTATTGGAGCACCGCGCAGGTCGCAATCGAATGGAGCCGCACCAACTAATGAGCTTATGACTCCAGCGAAAGCGGCAGAAGCATTACTTAATCAAACTCTTAGAAGATAGGTACTTGCACACTTTTGGCAAACTCTGTCACAATAAGAGTACGGGGTGCTTTCACGTTAGCTAAAGCAGTCTAAGCTCTTAGGACTTAAAAATTTGATGAGCCACAAGCTAATTCGACAAGGGTTACGTTACAACCTGCTTGTAGAAACAATAGAGTAAAATCCTCAATGCTTTCAGCATATTAGGGTTATTTTATCTTTCTACTTTTAAATGTAGGTGTAACATGGTTCCAGCATGCAATTTTACGGAGCAGCAGGTGCAGGAGGCGTTTTTAAACGCACCGCCCCTTATTGCTCAAACAATTCTCGACCTTACTATACAGCACCCTAGCTTCCTTCGTGATATGTGGGAAGTCGAGGCGTGGCCGTTAGGTAATGGTACTTTAATGGAACAGCTCGTATTTAGAGGCGCTATGCCTCAGATCGAGCGTGGTTTCGATCAATGGAAGAAACAGTCCAATAACACCGGATGCGATCCCTGTGAAGGGCCAGATTGCGGTTACAATGTAACCTATTTCGGTGGTAATGGGTTTGAGAGAAAAGTAACAGAGTTAATGGCTCGTGACTTCTTCTCCCCTTCCTATTGCGTCAAAGAAATCCAAACAACAGCTCATTTTAAAGAAGTGTTCTCTAAGATCATAGAAAATCTCTATGCTCAAGTGAGTTTCTTCAAAGAGATGAACATCGGGCTTAACTTCCTAAGTGGACTGGCAAAGAAGTTTGTCGTTGACTCAGGTGGTTTTAAAGCTAATCGCAACAACCCTTATGTGTATCGTCCTGTAGGAACGACTCGACTCGCTACTCTAAATATAGAGGGTCTTGAGTTTCTATATGAGCAGATGAGGCGTATGCCTGAAGCGGTTCCATACGATGTAGTAAACGGTGCGCCGATTTACTCTCTTATGGCTTCGCATCAGCTACTCGCTCGTTTGTATAGGGATGATCCTAAACTAAGAGAAGATGTGCGGTTTAGTGGACTCTCCAATGATGCGCTTATGAAGTACAACTTTATGAGCACTATCAGAGGCATGTTCATTGCAGCTCCTATTCTTTACCCACGACGTTTCAATGTAAATGTCGCGAGTGGAGAAGTAGAGGAAGTGCTACCTTTCATTAACGGCATACCTATGGAAGTAGGCGCATTTACAGGGTTAAATCCTGAATATGAGCTTGCTACACATGAGGAAGTGCTGATTCACGGTAAGTTCCCATTTAAGCTTTTCTACATGCCGACTACTGAGTCGCTTGGAGAGAATACTTCATTTGGGCCTGAGCCGAGTTTCTTCGATTACTGGTCTTGGATTAACCCAATGACAACGCAAGATCCTTTCCGTAGGCAGGGATACTTTGCAACGTCAGTACAGTTGGGACTATCTCAGCAGTATTCAGATGGAATTTTCGGTTGGTTAGTAGAACGTCCATCTCAGATTCTTTCTGCGGTGTTCACTCCGAACCCAACTTGTCCTGAAGATCCACCTGTTTGTGATAATGAGGTAGCTGATGTGGGATGTCCTTGTCCGTTAATAGTTAGTTCAATACCTAATCCTATTACTGCTGGTAACTTCTTCCTAACCCTCGCGGTTGCGGTAGATGTTGTAGTTGATGATGTGATTCAACTTGGTGTTGATACTGGTGGCTATGTAGAAGGTACCGTCGTATCTGTTAATGCAGATGGAACAGTGATCGAAGTAACGATTACCGATTCCGAAGCACTAGCAATATGTGATAGGTTCACTTCTGTGTGGTGTGACGATACATTAGGATGTTCAGCAACCGTATTCGGTTACGATGGTAACTGTGACGATACTAATAACATCAACTTATCTCTAAGCAACCCAATTAAGGGTGACGTTGGAGAGGATGTTGAGGTGTACTTCGGAGATGGAACAAGTGTTACGGCAACTATCGTGAGTCAGAATATGTTGACTGGCGAACTTATAGTTGCCCTTGGCGCGGCGTTCTGTGACCAAGTAGGCGGCATCTTGAAAGTATGTGTACCAAGCACTACTGACGCATCTTGTAATGGATGTGCAGGGCTTGATATCACAGCTTGTGCCACTTAATAAGTAGAGTGTGTAACAGGGCTAGGGGTGTAAAAGCCCCTAGTCCTACTTCTTCTTAAAGAGGCACTATGGCTATCCAGACTGTAAAGTATCTAACAAGTTGTTTACTTCCTTGTTACGCAAGTTTTCCTGCGGAGGTAGTGCTTTGCATCACCTCTTCTAAGATAGCTCCAACTCTCTGTCCTGATGATGTAGCGGAGGAGACTTATGCACGAAGAACTATTGAAGCTACTCTTACTCTTTCTTCTAAAGAAAAGTCCTCCTGTAACCAATGCTTGTACAGTTATACCTTCACATACGATGATGAACAGCTCCTCGACGGTGAAGTGCTGTATGCCGCAGATATCTCAGGGGTATTCTGTAAAGACTGCTTTACAAAGTGGGTTGAAGATTTAGTAGGGAACGAGCCTTTCTTTACTGATAACGGTGACGGGACTCTTACTTATACTTCCCCTCACGGATGTACTTTTACTTTTAACGGAACGGTACCGTAGTGTGGGGCAACTCTGCGTTACTTATAAGTCTACTACAAAGCTAACCTGTAGCGTTCCTAACGCTGTAGGTATTTGCGTACCGTCTTATTTTCTAGCAGCTAGAAATTGCCCTGATGGGGAGTCTCTACAAACGTATGAATATAATTCTTTTGAAGGGGTAGTAGTCAATGCCAAGTTTACTTCAGGCTCTTGTGGACAGCTTTCTTACAACACTTACACTATATGTTTTGATGAAGCTTTAATCGCGGAAGGACAAACACTTACTTGTAACGATATTCTAGGTATTTTTGAACTTGGTTGTTTAGGTACTTGGACAAAAGATTTAGTTGGTAATGAAATACAACTTAATACAAACGAGGATGGCACTTTAACTTTAGTTACTCAGCATGGTTGTGAGTATACTTTTACGCCTGGTGGTGACGATATGGTGATAGATACCTTACCCTACTTAAATATCAATTTAGATAGTACAGGTGCGAGTGTTAAAGCTGCTGCTGGAAAACTCTATAACTACCTTGTGTTTAACGAGTCATTAGTTACATTATATGTAAAGCTTTACGACACCGTTGCAGCTCCTAACCCTTTAATACATATTCCTTTTAAAGTCTTACCTGTACCTCCTCCTATGAGTGGAGCTAATTTAGCTGCTTACGCGCCTATAAATTTTAATAATGGTCTTTGGGTTCGCGGAGTAACAGGGGTTGCAGATACAGACGTTACTAGCCCAGGAGCTAATGAACTTATTGTAAACTTTGACTATGTTTAGGAGTTTTTATGCCCGTTTATACTTGTGAACCTTGCGAAGATTGCAACCCCGATCAATTTGCTCGCTCGCAAGATACCTATCGTCAAGCGGTACTTCATATTCTGTGCGAGATTCTAGCTGCAAGCGGTGGAGGCATGGCTGCTAATGATAACGAGTTTGAAATACTTTGCGATACAGATACAGTTGCCGAGACACTTACTACTTTTTTACGTAGATATGTAGTAACTCCTGCTGGAACAGTAACTACTGTTGATACTGAATTAGATGGTTTAACTGCTTATGCTGTAACGGGTACCGTTGGGCCTTGTGACGTAGAGTACACTTATGTTTCAGACTGTTTTGTAGCTCTTGCTGATTCTCCTGTTGATTATCCTGAACCAGGCGATCCTGTAGGAACAGCTTATGGTGTAGGTGATACGATTACATGGAACGAAGGTTTCAGAAACGATAATGTTCTTGCAGATTCTTTATTTATCATAACTACTAACTTATCTAATGGGAACTATCCTGCTCCTTTTTGGGTGAGCATAGATGGTGTGGACTTGTTCGGAAGTCAGCCTAATATGTCTGACTTTAATTCTTGCGAGAGTGTTCAAGGTACTAACGATAGTGAAGTAGAAATTCTATGTGATCGAAACGCTGGTACTGATACTCCTTTTCTAAGGCGTTATACTATCCCAGGTGTAGGAGCAATCACTACTACTGACACTGAACTAGATGGAGTTACCCCATACGTTGTACTTGGAATAGCAGTTCCTTGTGACGCTGAGTATGTTTATGACTTAGCGTGTTTCAGAGCTATTGCTGATTCTCCTATTGATTACCCCGTTGGTGGAGATCCTGTAGGTACTGCTTATGAAATTGGAGATATAATCCAGTGGAAACAATCACTCGATACTACTAATTTTGGTGGTGCATTTATAAAGAGTGCGGTTGCTCAAAACTTATCTAACGGTACGTATCCTACTCCTTTTTGGTTTCAATTAGATGGTGTGGATATTGTCGGAAGTCAACCTACGGCTGTTGACTTTGAGGCATGTGATAGTGTGCCTGAAGTTTTAAGTGCGCGAGACTTAGACCCTGGACTTACGGGGGTACTTGTCAAGTCAGGGAAAGGCACTATTTTCGATATAGAAGCATTTAATATAAATGCTACCGATATTGCTTATTTGAAAATATACGATGAGCCTATCGCGCCTGTAGTGGGGGATACTCCAATAAGAACTATAGGTATTCCAGCTCAAACAGGTGGAGCAGGATTTGTTATTGCTTTCCCTGCTGGAATTAACTTTGAAGATGGTTTTGGGTATAGGGTGACGTTAGCTCCTGCTGATGCCGACGTAACAGCTCCAGCCGCTAATGAAATTATTCTCAACTTTGGATACGTATAAAGAATGGCTAATGTTTTAGTAGGGCATTTTTTATCCAACACCGTTACAGGTGATCAGGATGTATTAGGAATAGGCTTCGAGCCTAAAGCTGTTATATTTTTTAATGCCAATGATGCTGCTGGAGTTAATTTTTTAACTAATGAGGGTGCGGCGTTTAGAGGTATCGCTGATACAGGATTAGAGTATGCGAGTGGAATACTTAAAGCTCAAACCTCAGTTACTACTGTCCAAGCTAGTAGATATATAGGTTTTGTAAATGCAGCTATTCAGTCATGGACTGTACCTTCTCCTGTGCCTGTAGTTCAAAGCCATCAAGCTTCTTTAGTTACTTTTTTACCAGATGGTTTTAGAATAAATTGGTCTTTAACCTCTGTCACTCCTATGGCCGTTGGGTATATGGTTTTTGGTCAAGATTTTTCAGTTCAAGCATCCTCTCTTATTTTACCTAATGCTGGCCCCACAAGTATGACAGGGCTGCCTTTTATGCCAACAGCCGCCTTTAGCCCAGGTACAGAGATTAGCTTAACAGGAAATAGTCAAACAGATGCTTTTGCTATGGCCTTTTTAGACGCTACTACGCTAATGGGGAACGCTGTAGCTATCACCCAAAATAGAGATGGTGCAGGGAGAAAGATACAAAGCGAAACTACTTACCCTGCATTTATAAATACTAGTGCAGGGGTAGCTCAATACGATATTCAATTAGATAGTATAAATGCTGATGGGTTTACAGTGTCAGACGCAGGAGGGTCTAGTGGCCCTCCTCCAGCAGTTCCAGCTCCTTTTTTAATGTTCGGTAATATACCAGCAGTAGTAGGTGCTTTTAATTCCAGAACAACTTTAGGTACTTTAGTTATATCTGGATTACCTTTTCAACCTTCTTGTTTAATGTTTTCTTCAGTAGGGCCTAATACAGGGGGGGCCGCAATAACTACTTGCCAGACTAGTTTTGGAGTATGCGACGCAGCTCTAAACCAAAGGTCAGTTTCTCAGTATGTATTTCAAACAAGTAACCCTGCTAGACCTTCTGCGTTTTTTAGTACTACTGATGCCTTTGTACAGACGTTTAGTACAAGTGCAGGAACTAGAAGTAATACGCATGTAGCAAATGTATCGGCTATTAATCCTGATGGGTTTGATCTTCTTTTTACTGCAACTAACGCTACAGTTCAAAGAGGACTATATTTAGCTATGGGAGAACCTGTAGCTAGTGCTGCGGCTGCTAAAAGACTTATGATGATGGGAATGGGGGCTTAAATGGTAGTTAATAGTTGTGAACCTTGTGTAGGATGTAACCCTGATCAGTTTGCTAGGGGAGTAGATACTTACCGTCAAGCGGTACTACATATCTTATGTGATATTCTTGCTGCAAGCGGCGGCGGCGGCGGTGGAGGCGGTGTTTTATTCTATGACTATGAAGTATTAGTCGATCCTATTACAGGAGTTCCAGTATTAGTGCGCTCTGCTTATAACTCCAGCACTGGCGCTATTATAGGTATCACTGCTTTTAACTTAGACGGCACTGCTTATGTAGGGGCGATAGCTGACTTACAAACTAATAAAGGTGCAGTTGCTCCTTCTGTAGGAAACTCTACTGCAATAGCTTTAGGAATTGCAGGAGTTTTTACAGGTGCTTGGGAACTTAACCCCGAAGAAGATGTTTTATTAGCTGTAAGAACAGACCAAAACGGAAGTATTGCGCTTCAATTTTCTCCTGATGGGATAAATATTGATAGCACTATTACCTACCCTGTCACTGCTAATATTACTGAAGTTCATAGACTAGTAAAAGGATATAGGTATTTCAGAGCAGTATTTACAAACAACTCTGGCGTAGCTCAAACATTTTTAAGACTGTCAATTAGTTACGGCCAGTTTGGGCCTCTTACTTCTTCTTTAAATTCTAATACTTCTATTCAAGCAGACGCAATTGTTATTAGAGACCCTTATAGCGGTATAGAAGCCGCACAAGGTAACGTAAGAGGAATTACAACTATATCTAAGTTTGGAAGAAACTCTGATATAGATACTGGTAGTCTTCCTGAAGATGTTTGGGAAGGTGGAGGTCTATATACAGGCCAGCCTATAGGTACTACTGAAGTAGTTCAAGCATTTTCTAGTAGTGCGTTAGATACTGCGGCAGGAACAGGTGCGAGAACTATTCGTATTTACGGATTAAGAAGCACTACTTCTGTAGTAGAATCGAGTGAAGATATTATTTTAAGCGGTGTTACTCCCGTAGCATCTCTTCTTACTTGGTATCGTATTTATAGGATGCAAGTTCTTACTGCTGGAACTTTAGCAAGTAACCAAGGGGTTATAACAGTAAGACATACTCCTACTATTGCAAACGTATTTATATCTTCAGCTATAGATAGAAACCAAAGCTCTGTAGCAGCTTTTACACTTCCTGTAGGAGTTACAGGGTATATACAACGTATAAGTATCGGCATGGCTAGAAATGGTGGGGAATCTTCAGGAACTTCTACTGCCAGTTTAAGAGTGCGAGAAGTAGGTAGTGTATATCAAGCAAGACGAGTTTATGAAATAAACACTCCTTCTAATGTTGTTAGTATTTATGCTACTCCTCTGAAGGTACTAGAGGGTTCAGATATTATTATAAGAATAGATCGCGTTTCAGATAATAATACTATTATGACAGCAGAATTTGAGATGATAATGATTCAAAATTAATATGGTTACTAATATACAAAAACTACTACGAGATAAGAAGTATAAAATCTTTAAGGATTTCTCTCACCCGTATAATTTAAACATTATAGGAGTTAGAAATGTATTAACTAAAGTAGATAAATTCGATGATAAGTTAGTAGTATTCTGGAAAGAGAAAGCTAAACATTGGGAGTACCGCGAGTGGCCGATTACTACTCGCCCTGGTGCTCATTGGCTACTCTTTCCACTTAATCCAAACGGTACCGCAATCATGGTTCCAGGGCAGTATCTTGGGGCATACTCGATAGGGAAGTATCGAGGAAAAGACGTTCTAAGGCAGGTAGAGCCTGTCAAGGTATATCGTGATAAAAATGGGGATAGCGAGTTTAATCAAGACTCTGCTACCATAGAAGAAGGGGTTTTTGGCTTACACATCCACCGCGCAGGGGCAATCTCTAATATTGTAGGACTTCATAGCGCAGGGTGTCAGGTGTTCCAGAAACAAGCAGATTTTGAAGATTTTATGACTCTATGTGCTTCAGGTGCAGAGAGTTGGGGTAATAAGTTTAGTTATACATTATTGGAGTTAAAAGATGAGCTGTTATAAATGTAAAAAGAGTAATTGCTACGGCAATTGCTGCGGTAACGTATCTCCAGCTACACCTTTACAGCCTTACTGTCCTCCACAGTATAGCTGCCCTGAAGATCATTGTCAGATGATAATCAATCAGCAGTACGCTTCTGCGCTAAAGATTGATAATTCGTGGAACGTCCCTGACTGTGGTGGTAGTGCTACTTTGCACGTAACAGGTTTGACTGCTGTTTCGATTGGCTCATTCCTTTGGGCTTCACCTTACGGTTATTTTGAAATAGTAGGTTTCAATGCTGAAACAGGAAACATAACTATTGAAAATATCTGTGCAGATGGCAATGCTCCAGTGGGTAGTGCTATTCCTGCTTGCAGTTATTTTATTATATCTGATGGCCCAATCGAAGCTGGTGGAAGTGGACAACCTTCATTATTTCCTTATGTGGCTGTAGACTTTACTGCACCTGAAAACGGTAACTGCTTACTTATTACTGTGACTACAGTAAACGGATTAGTAGTCGGTAAGAATGTTCAAATCAGTTCTGGAACTTATAGAGTAAACGCTATTCCAGATGGTACCCATATTGAGATATGTAACGACGGTTTCGGGGTAGTTCCTGGTACTGCTGTTATAGCTAAAAACGCAGCTAACCAGTTTCAGTATCCAGTAATACTAGTGGATGCTAACCCCTGTACTAATCCTGAAGTAGATGATGGCTGTTTAATTGTTTGCAAAGATAACATCATGTCTCCGCTTGGAGGGATGTTACTTGCTGGTTCGGTTCCTGTAGTTCAAGCAGATGGGGAGTGTGGAGTAGCTTTTCAATTACTCGAAGTACCTACGCGCACCTGCGCGACAATTACTTGTTGCTTAACTTTAGTACCTGGAACACTTGTTTACGTTATAGCTGTCTCTGATTCGAGTCAGTTTACTGTAGGGGATGTGCTTCAAATTGGTACTCGTACTGATAGGTACACTGTCGATGTTATAATTGATGGCACTCATATTCAGGTAACAGTAGATACTGATCCTGGAAGTGTGACTGAAATAGCGCCAGGAACATCTATCTGTATCATTGATTGCTGTGAAGCTCTTACTACTTATGTAGATAGCGACGCTTATAAGTGTTCTGATTTTCAGAATGAGGTACTTTTTGATATAGACCAAGTATTTAGTGCTGCTGCAATTCAGACACTTAATGCTGGCAACCCGTCTTACTATACTCCATCGCAGATTTTAGTTGTTAATAATCCTTCTACCTGTAGAAATATGAGAGTGTTTGTGCAGCAAGAAGTTTATCTCTTTGGTAACGCCCAAGATGGCAATACTAACCTATTAAATATAGATTTAAGAGCAGGTTATAGTATTGTAGCTAACCCCCCACCAGATGTTATGGGAGGAGGTTTTCATCTTTTCCCTAGAGATGATGCTGATCATCAATATACTTTTACAAGGACGTTCACTAGTGCAGCAGGGCCAGTAGCGCCTGGGGGAGTTGTAAATATTGTTCACCGAGCTGGAGCTGTTTGGACAGGGGGAGGTGCTTCTGCATTTGCAATCGACCCAGCAGCTTTATGGTCTAGGATCGCAGTATTCGGAGTGGCTGTATAAGTGTGGCAAGCCCAACGCTCGTTCAGGATAGGCAACTTGATTTTATAGGCGGCCAGGATGCTTCAAAGGTACCCGACAGGGTACCTGAGAACGCTTACTACGCAGGGGTTAACATCACCACTAAAAACGGAGTGTTAGGCCCTCGCGAGGGGTTTGATCGAAAAGAACTTATCTTTCCAGACGGCGATATAGTTCAAAGCAACCTATATAAGCGCAGTTATATAGATGTTTTTCGTACAGGAAAGTTTCAAGCCATTGCTCCCTACACTGTAGGGCCTGACTACTACAACGTGGTAGTTATTGCAGGAGTGATATTCACTATAAATATTAACACCTACGAAGTTGCTGTTATCGACATAAAAGATGGCAGTAACTTTGATGAAACTGCTGATAGGATTAATTGGTCAGCCGCAGGGCCTTACTTAGTTTTCTTTGATTTTCCTAACTACCCTGTAATCTTTGATGGTTCGAGTGCGCGTAGGGCTAATCCTGAAGATGATGAAGTACCTATCTCTGTATTGGGTGCATATAATAGTAACCGTCTTTTTATAGCTAATGCAGGTGCAGACTTTACAGCAGGAGATCCTTACGGCAGCACACTAGCTCCAGACGCTCCTATCTCTTTTAAAGAAGTGCTTACTATTGCCTCACCGTACTTCGGTCAGGTGTTTCAGTTACCTACAGCTAACGCATTTAACCCGATTACAGGAATGGCTTTTTTACAAACTATAGATACCTCTACAGGTATAGGTTCTTTACTAGTTTCAACTCGTAACTCTGTCTATTCTTACGTTACTCAACAACCTCGCGCTAGTTGGCAAGCTGGACAGTTTGGTGCGCTCTTTATTCAAGACGCTGGTTTTGCAGGGCCTAGAGCTTTTACAAACGTAAATTCTGACTTATTTTTTGTAGCTTCTGATGGTCAAGTGCGTACAGCTTCTATGAGTCGTGATGAGCAAAACAGGTGGTCGCGTACTCCTATATCAAGAGAAGTGCATAACTGGTTAAAGTATATTGACCTTGATTTAGCTAAATTTGCTTCTATAGCTTACTTTAATAACAAAATATTTATAACTGCTAACCCCTATCGTACAGGGGCGCTATCTCGTGATGGGTACAAAGTAATTGATTATACTAACGGCGGTATGGTCGTTATTGAGATGGATGATATCTCTACGCTTTCTAGCCGTTCTGCACCTTCCTGGGCAGGACTCTGGACAGGGGTTAGGCCGATGGATTTTTGCGTAAACAACAATCGCATGTTCATTATGTCTAAAGATGGGGAATTTTCAAACAGGCTGTATGAAGTAAACCCTGACACTAAGATTGATACGGCTGATAACCAGGTACGTCGTCCTAGAGGAATTGTTTATACTCGTGAATACGATTGGCGAGACTCTTTTCAAAATAAAGAGACTCACTCGATGGACGTAGCTTTAGATAAAATAAGTGGCAAGTTTAGTATGGAGGTGGCAATGAAGCCTTCTCATAGTTCTAAGTTTTTACCTTGGAAAACTTTCTTACACGAGGCTCCAACAAAGGTGTGCAAAGGTATCCCTACTCCAAAACAGGTTAACGGCTTAGACCCTCATCAGTTTAGAGAGGTAAATTTAGGGTACCCTAAAGCGGCTGAAGATAACCTGTGTGATCCTCTTACCAACACTTACTATCGCTTGTTTCGTAAATTACAGCTCCGTTTTATTTTGGAAGGGGATGATTGGGAAGTGCATGAGTTTAATATAAAAGCTAATGTGCGTCCTCAAAGTGAAACCTTTGTTGACTGTGAGGAGCTACCTATAGTTGAGTTACCTAAAGAGTGTAGTATTGATTGGAATTATGAGGAGTTTGCAACATGAACACTATAGAATTACGGGATGCAATAAAGATATTAGGGCTACCTGATACAACCTGTTTCGAGTCTTTTGAACAGCTTTTACAGGTATTAACTGATTATATGGTGCTTGAAATTCCTACCAGTATCACTAATGTAGTGGTAGGAAATACTCAGCCAGGAGATACACAGCGAGATGCTGTTTGGTTTCGTATGAGTAATGGAGGCCAGTTTATAGGCATCTATTTATACTCAGAAGGTACCTGGACGCAGTTCTTTCCAGTACCAGGGCAAGTGTATAAAATTGCAGGGGGAGACTCAAGAGATGTACCTAGAGGGTTTATTCTTGCATCTAACTCAAGTAACTTAACTGCGGCTGAGAAAGCTAAACTAGAAGAGGAGTGGTTATTTGACCCGACAAACGTATATTACACAATATTTCATGTAGTACCGTCGCCCACTTAAATAGGGGATTGCTCACTTTAAACCAGTAACTTAAAATAGTAGTATATCCTTTTTAATTACTAATCTCAGGAGTTTAACGATGATTGAAGAATTTAGCGAAAGTAGAAATCTTTCACGAGTAGCCGCAGGAATGAAGGGAGGCCCTTTTAATAAGAATCCCGTTGTAGTTCCTGCACGTACTATTGTAAATGGTACTGCGCCGACTTCTATGGAGAAGTTACACGCTAGTATGCAACCACAACCTAAGCCGCAAGATCCTTGGATCTACAGACGGCCTAACGGTAAAATGGCTTACTAAAGAATATTTAAGTTTAAAATAAAGGAGAATTAAAATGTCTAAACCTGCACTTGCTTTATGCGGAATACCAAAGCTTGCAACTCGTGATGGATGGGCTGGAGCCAATGCGCGAATCTATATTCCATTTTTGGGATACTGGTTTGCAAGTGGTCAGACTATTTCTGACGGTGCTGGCACTATTCCACAGGATAAGAGCTTGACGTTTGCTGGTACTTCTAAGCCAGATAACTACCTCAAATCTGCTGGCGTTTGCTTTCAGTAAAGAGGTAGCTAATGGGCTGCACATCATGTGGTAAAAAGTACAACGCATCTTCGGGAATAGCGAAGGTGCGCTCTACTCCTCCTGGGTCAAGGATGAAAATTGCTGTGAAAAAGGATATGAAAGTAAAAGTACAACCTCAACCAGAAGCAGGAAACAAAGTTCCCGATACTAGAGGCCCTATAGATCCGTCTACAGGGGTTCCTATTAGTGTCATCAAGACAGGGACTCAAGGCCCTGTCTTAGGGAAAACTCCAGTACAAGAACCTGTTACTTTTAAAGAGACTCCGAAAGGCGGTAATGAGTAATGCCACTCACCTTCGGAGAAGTAAAAAGTGTACTGGCTGAATACTCCGGTCGTGGAGGAAACTGCCCTACCGCTAAGGGTGTCGATATGTTTGTTCGGCAGGTTCTTGAGTACATGCTACTTTCTGGAGCGCACGGCAACTTAAGAAAATTCTGTTTTAACGCTGTAAATGGCTGCTTTACTGTTCCCTACGAGTTAGACGTTCCTCTTAAAATATCCATAGACGGTAAAGTTTCTACTGTTTGGGATAAGTGGTTTGAGTTCTACACGAGCCGAACCCTTGAAGGAAGAACGTGCGTTCCTGCTAGTGACGCTCTTTTTGAAGATCCTAATTACTATCCTACTGTGTATGACTTACCTTCGGGGGGTGCTCAAGTAGGTACTATGGGAACGTGCTTAGAGGATGAGGATCGAGGTCTTATAGTTCAAGGTAAAGACCCTTCAGGCAGAGAAGTAATCACCTATCACAAAGGTGAACAGATATCAGGTGAATACCTTTCAATTAAAAAGCAGGAACTTCATTATACTCAGACTGTTTTTGCCGAGATTACTGGGATTTTAAAAGACCCGACAACAGGATACACTCAGCTTTGGGCGGTAGACTCGCTTACTAAGACTAAAAGGTTTCTAGCAGACTATTCTCCTTTAGAGGAAAAGCCCTCTTACAGAAGGTTTAAGCTAACTACTAAGTGCGACCCTTCAGTTAAAGTGTCAGTGCTTGGACGTATACGTTTAAAGTCTCACTATGCAGATACAGACTTTATTCCATTTGATACTATGTATACTTTGAGGCTTGCAGCTCAAGCGCAAAACTCAGATTACAATGATGATATAGAAACGTCAGCATACAAAGATAAGAAAATGGTAGAGCTTATAAATAGAGAAAATAACTATAAAAGAATACAGAACGGGAAACCGATAGAAGTTTGGCAGAATAATTCTGCTGGAAGAATTAAGAACATCGTATCATAAGAGAATAAAACGTGGCCTTTGATATACTTATAAAGCCTAAGTTTGACGGCCAGGGAGGAGGAGGTGTTGTTACCTCTCAACCTGGAACACTTGTTGTATATAGCCCTGATGGGGAAGTATTAGACACAGTTCAAGTTGGAGGCGCAAAAGGGAGTGAAGGTTACAAGCAATCAGTAAACTCTATTGCTAAAGGCTTACCAGCAGGTTCAACTATAGAGTTCACTCCACAAGGCGGCACTCCTACTGTTTATAATTTAACACAGTACGGACAACGCCATGAGTTTTCTTTCGGAAACCCTGAACCTACAGTAGTAAGTGGAAAAGGAGCTGTAGGCAGTGTTGGGGGAGGAGGAGGAGGCGCAAGTTACCCAGGACAGTTTGAACCTGGTAGTGCTGGTGGTTACGGAGCTTACCCAGGTTACTTAGGGGGAGAATTTCCAACACCTTCGCTAGTTGATTACGATCCTATAAATGCTGCTGAGTATAATTTTACAGACCCTATTGATTTTGCAAAGGCGTTTGGTTCTTTTAATCGAGAAGAACTTCTTAAAAATTTCGATCAGTCAAAGAAGTTTGCACTTGATACTCTTCAAACAGAACTTCAAGGGCTTGAAGGGTTTGTACCTGCTGCAAGCGCACTAAAACGTAAAGAAACAGCTTTAGATAATATCTTTAACCAAGCAGAGCGCACTAAGCAGGTAGACGCTGTACTTCCTGAAGCCAGGGGGCAGTTAAACGCCCAAGGGCAACGTGCAGAAACTTATGCACAAGGTAGAGTTCCTGATTCGGTAACGGATGCGGCTTTAGAACTAGGAGTACGCTCGGACGCTGCTGACTTAGCAAGTGCTGGTGGTTTTGGTTCTACAAGTTCGGTAGCTCGCAAGACTTCTGACTTAATGAGTGCGAAGGAAAGAATCGCTCTTTCTCAGTACGGCGATCAAGCTCTTACTTCTAATATAGGTACTAAAGCTAATCTTTTTTTAGCTCCTACATCTTACTCGGATGCAGGACAACAGATCCGTGTTACTCCAGAAGTGGGCGCAGGTAGGCTTACTTCTCAAGGCTTTAGTGAGCTTAATGCCAATACGCTTATCTCTCCTGGCGCAGCACTTTCAGCAGAGATAAATCAGCAGCAGTTTTCTACTAATATAAACCAAAGAACCAATGAGTTTAATGCTGGTAATCAGTTTAGTGCGAACCAGATTAATGCAGGTTACGAGAATCAATTTAAACTAGGTAAGTTTGGTTATGATGTTGACTTTGCAGGTATAGTAGCAGGAGCGCACCAAACAGATATAAACACTACCATCGCTTTAGAACAACAGGAGCAAGCGCACGATACCTTTAATGAGCACGAAGATAACGCGCAGCAATCAGATCAAACTGGTGCAATATTTGAAGCTGGAGGGCAGATAGTTGCTGCTATATTTGGTGGGTATAGTGGGGGATCAGAAGGAGGAGGAGGGGGTGGATTATTAGATACTGACGGAAGCCAACCTAATACATCTCCACTAACTGCCGAGCAAGTTGGGGATGTTGGTATAACCCGTGATAGTAATGCTAGTAATTTAGCACAAGATCCGAGAGCTAATGCACTTACAAGAGAAGCAGGGGGGGAACTTCCTTACACTCCAGATATAGGCTTTCAAACTAACTATAATGTTTTCAGGGATGCAACTAACGCTCCATTAGTTACTAGCCAAGCGCAAGAACAGCAGCTTAATCAGTTTAGCGGAACTATTCTAAGTAATGTAGGTATCTCTGACACTCCTAAAAAAGGTTACGTTGCAACAGGGATTGATAATGCAGGAAACCCTGTATACTCTAGTGTAGCCCTTGCTCAGTCTAATGACGGCGCAGCAGGTAGTAACGTAGTTAATACTCTAGGTAGAGTGTTATCACCTCTTAATATTTTTAATGATGCAGATGTTAGTGCTATGCAAAAAATAAGCACTGCATCTTCTAATCCTGCACTTACGGCTGATCTAGAAACAAAAGTTCAAGAGGGAGATAGAAAGGGTTTTATCTCTACAATGCTAGGTGCGCTTGATATCTCTTCTAAAGATCGCAATGACAGTGCTTTTGCAGCTAGTGAGCTTTATAGTAATTGGGATAGCATGAGTCCTGCACAGCAAAGTCTTTCTATTTCATCTCTTGGACTCAAGAGTTATAGGGATGCGGAAGGTAGAAGCTTAGGACAAAAACCTGTTGTAGAAGCTCAAGGCAATACTCCAGGGCTTTCTACTTCTCAGGCACTACAGTTATTTAGTAAAGGATATAACGTCTACACTCTTGCAAATAATTGGAAAGACTTTAACGACTTTGCCAAAGTTGCAGGTGCGGATAATAATCCTGAAAGCACCGCAGCACTCGCGCAGCAGTTTGGAATGTTAGGTGCAGGTACTCAAGGAGCAGCAGCTAATACTAAAGACACTGTATTTAGTGACGGAAGTTTCGCTAGTGGTACTTCCCCACCACCATCAGGAGCACGTCCAGCTCCCGCAGGAGCACAGCCAGCTCCAGCAGCAGGGCCAGGAGCTATTACCTTACCAGCAGGTAGTAAGCTACCTAACGGTTATGTGCAGATGGGTATGGATGTAGCAGGTAAAATTATACTCGCAGTTCCAGAAAAGAATAGAGGTCAAGTAGTTATAGGTATGTTAGGAGCAGGAGCTACCGGAACGGCTGTAATAGGGGCGGCAGCTTTTGGAGCAGGTAAAGGTGCTCAGAAAGTTATGAAACAGTGGAAAGAAAGTCTTTCAAACCCCACCCCAAGAAATGTTGTAGGTGGTTCTGCTATAGCAGCAGGACTTGGTTCAGTAGCTTTTACTGCACCTTTCTTACTTGGGGGTGCAATGGTTACTAACACTATTGGCGGTATGTTCGGCGGTAAGAGTAAAGACCAAGGAAAAAGAGATAGTGTGCGAAGTAACTTTAAGAAGCTTGGTGGCGTTGATAACGATTGGAACGTAACCCTTTCAAATGGTAATAAAGTAAACGTAGGTGTAGATGGTAGAGGGGGTATGGATGGAGATCGCCATGCTTACGACTTAGACTATAAAAACGACCTATCTTTTGCTACAGGCATGGGAGGTATCGCATTAAGTCGGCTCGTGTCAGGCGGTAAGTCTACTGAAGCTGACCAAGTAGGAAGTCAGTTTGCTAATGCTGCACTTTCGGAATTAAGTAATAAAGATTTTACTGAAGCTAATTACAATACAGCAATGCAAAACATGAGAGCTATTTATGCTCAATCTGGTATTAAGTCTAAAGAAGAAGCTTATCAGTTAGCTAACCAAGCTTTTGCAGAAGGGCGTTTAAGTGATTTTGATTTAGTACAAGCGCAGCAAGCAGCTAATATGATCTATGACCCAGGTAGCTTTAGTACAGCTCAAAAACTTATGAGTGGTCGTAATCGAGGTGTAGAAGTAGCGGAAGGGCAATCGAGTAATAGTACGCGGATAGAGCCTACTAACACTCCAGGTATTAATAGAAACTCTTCCGCACCTAATAGACGACAAGCAAGACGAGCAAGTAGAAACTTATTAAGTAAAGAAGATCGCGCCGCACTTAATGCTTCTAGGTATGGGAGTGCTGCTGCGTAATGGCGATCTTCTCTCAACCTCAAGGGCCAGTAATCCCTATCTCACTATTTGGAGATGCAGCCATTCAAGGTGCTGAAGTAGGTCACGCGACCCCTACTAATGTTACTGCTGCGCTTAGAGGTGCAAGCGAAGGTTTTCAAACTGGACTTGACACTACTGAAAAATTACAGAATATCGAGATTCGTCAAGACCAAATTGATAATCAGCCTACTGAAACAAAAATAAGAGAAGAATATGCTAAAAATTTAGAGCTTAAAAATAAAGAGCAAGAGCTTGACACTGA
>Ga0307380_10002615_pt1 | contig 25401 bp, 23 predicted proteins | sample UN3MG_FD_202239 | JGI IMG/M metagenome (GOLD analysis project Ga0307380, IMG submission 202239) | Soil microbial communities from Risofladan, Vaasa, Finland - UN-3 | ecosystem: Environmental > Terrestrial > Soil > Coastal area > Acid sulfate soil | place: Finland: Risofladan, Vaasa | collected... | reverse complement strand
TGACCCGCTCCAATTCCTCCAACTCCTTCAGCGGGTCCCATCCGAATGAGCCGTTGGAGAGTATGGCTGCATCCACGAAGGCATCGTCCAATGGGATGGCTTCCAGTATGCCGTCCAGGGTTCGTACGTTGGCAAAGCCGGCAGCCCCCATCTTCCTCTCGATGTACCGCCTAAGCCGGCCGACCGGTTCGAGTGCCAATACCTGGCTGGCATAAGGAGCGCATCGGATGGTGACCTGTCCTGTGCCCGCGCCGACGTCCAGGACAGTTTTCCCTTTCAATTCAATGTGATCATAGATGACCCTCGGATCCCATGAACTCCACGGGAGTGCATCCCATTTCTCCGGAGACTTCGCCATGGCAAGATTCCACGGCCAACTTGCATTGAGAAGCCTCGATTCCGCCTGTCCGATGCGCTCGGAGGACTTGCCGCGAACCCGCTGCACGCCTTGCCGAAGCCAATCAGCATGATTCGGGCAGACTTCGCAGAAATAGCCGAGCACATCCGGGGCATCCAAGAGACCGATGAACAGCTCATCGCCCAGTTGTACATAGCCCGGCACAAGCATTCGGACGTGGTATCGGTCCAAGAACAGCAGGTCGCTGATATGCAGATCAAAGAGCTTGATCGGATCGAATCTGATGTCAGGCCACATGACGTCCTTTCTTCTGCGTTCCGTGGCGGCACACAAAGATCATGCAGGAGCTCTGCGTGTCGAACGGCTTGAGATCCCAGTCCCCGTACAAGCTTTCGACCCGAAAATCGTGCTTCCCCAGGAGTGTCTGCGCATCCTGGTGGGTAAGAAAACGGCGCGCGTGCCAGTTCGGCGGCTCCGGAAGGGCGAACTTCCTGAGCAGTCTACCGCTCGCGTCATGCTCCTCGAAGTAGAAGCGATGGTACTTCGTGAGCGTAGCAGGGTCTCCCCAACTCAACGACCACATTCGCGTGAAGGCTTGCGTATGCGGGTTGAGACCCTCTTCCATGGGTCTGCCGAACTCGGCCGGCTCCTCAGGCCCGGACGTGAGTTCAGGTGGGGTCCAGACCCCGAGGGTCAGGATCAGTGTGCCGCCGGCGATCAAGTGGTGTCGAAGCGCGCGCAGACACGACTCCTGGGCGGTCAACGTTGTGAGCTCGTGGAAACTGAAGCACGGCACGACAATCGTCCTGAATAACTGGTCCAGCTGAAAATCAGCCATATCCGCCACGTGGAAAGAGGCCCTTGCCCGCACATGCTCATCCTCGCACTCCAACTTCTCCCTCGCCCGGACGATCATAGCAGGAGACAGGTCCAGACCCGCAACTGTGAAGCCGGCACGGGCCAACTCCACCGCGACCCGTCCGGTGCCGCATGCGACGTCGAGGATGGGATCGCCGGAGCGCTCGCAGAGCTTCCGCCACATCGCCAGATCATACGGATACTCGTCGTACCAATCGTACAACAGCGGAATCCCAGGGTCGAGCCATGAAGTGTTCATGTAATCCTTCTTGCCTCTATGCTTCGCCACCCCAATCTCCTCCTAAAGCCGGTTCAATTCCATTGTATCATCCGGCTGGATCGTTTCCTTCGCCACCTTATTGACGCTCCTCTCCCCGCATCGAAGGCACTTGTGAGTCAACTGGAATCCCTTGCCCGACTTGTAGGCAAGTCCCACGGGCTCCATCATTCCTCCGCATTCGCTCATCCTATCACCCGGCACTATGTCTACGTGCTTCGAGTGAAGGCAAAATGGGCAATGGTTGCGATAACTTCCATTGGTCGCTGGAAAGACTTCGCGCCCGCAGTGTTCGCAAGTGAACCCGACGTTCTCGCTTTTCTTGCTCACGCCCTGTCCTCCTTGATCGTTCTTGAATCAAGGAGTCAGGGTTCCGTTTACTCTCCCAATCGTCCCAGGCTTTGCTGAACCAGTGACAGATTCGCCGCCGTTCCTTTAGGGTCAGCGGCTACTTCCGGTTCCATCTTCATCAGGGCATTTCATCCCTGAATCCGGACCTCGACCGATTTTGTGGATTTGTATCGGCCACTGTAAGGCGGGTTCAGCCACCTTCCACCGGTATGTGTATGTTCAGCGGCACTGGCGTCGGCGTCGTCCCCTGTCAGGCGCGAGCGGTTGTGATGATGATGTACTTCACGATCCCTCCCTCGTTTTCTTCGCTACGATGAACGCGTTCCCAGCTGTTGTTGACCAAATCTCAAGTTCGCTGTGGAACCGCTCCCTGGCCTGACGGACCCAGTCTTCGCCAAGTGCTCCCTCATAGAAGCTTTGCTTCTCATCGAGCTCGCGCAGGAGAGCCTTCCAGCCGTGCTCGATCTCCCATTCCCTCATGTCTTCGGAACAGAGAATATCAAAGCCCCGGGTCGAGAGAAGTGAGACGACATCACTTAGCGAATTGGCTAGGCCGCCAGAAGCGCCCTCGACCCTTACACATAGACTGACAGCCAGCTTGCCGCCGGGAAGCAGTACGTCACTCAACGGAGACAGCCAATCCAGCGAGTTATCCAGCGACGCCTCCGACCAGATGCCTGTAAATCGCTGTCCAAGTTGGTCAACACGATAGAGATCCTCCTGGACAAAGGTGACCCTGTCCTCAAGCCCGGCAAGCTCCGTCAGCCGCCTGGCAAGGGCAATGAGTCTAGCATCACTATCCAGTCCCACCGTGCGACAGCCTACGGTGTATGCCAGATACCGTGTTGATCCTCCTACGGAACAGCATACGTCCAATATGACGTCGTCCGAAGAGAAGGCCGCCCTGCCTGCAAGAATCTTCGTGGCATCAAGGCCGCCGAGATGGTAATACTGCCCCAGCAAAACCGCCGTCGGACTGCCGTCAAGCTCTCCTCTCGAGCGCATGGACTTCACCAGTTCATCAATGCGCTGATGAACACTAGCGCTCGATTCGGGTAGTCTCAGGTCTTTGTACTCATCATCCATGGGCATGCTTACCTCGTCATCCCCCACTCGCTTGAATCACTTGCGTTTGCGTGGCGAGCCAGAAAGTGTTATCACCCAATAGGAAGTCAACGCTAATGGGCACAGATGGATAAGCGCATATGCCGAGGATGGCGACGGGGAAATCGGATGCCAATCTGACCGTCACTGAGCGCTCGACCGCTGTTCCCGGAGGAATCGCAAACTGCTCGCCCCCAGGATAGTCAGCTACAATCTCAAAGCCTGGATTAAGCCCCAGGCGAAATCCGCCAGCTAATTCATTGGCCCCCTCATTAGCCAGCGTGATGCGGGTCGAGAAGGCACCGCCAAGCTTGACCTCAAGATCAGCATCCAGCGCAGCAGTTAGCTTGACCGAACCGGTTTTCAGCCGAAGAGAGGCAACTGACGGTGCCAATCCATTGCTGTCGGATTGGCAGGAACCGCCTCGAATAGTAACTGCCAGTTCATCCTCGCTGCCGGTGTCGCGCCAGCATAAGACGTGCTCCTGATCGGATACCTGCCTGCTATCCAGCAGCGCCATCGGATGATCGCGAAGAAACTGCGACAGCACAGGCAGGTTCAGGAACCTCCAGACCCGCAGCATTTGGCCGCGTGTTGCCGGCATGAACCCATGACGGGCGTACAGACGTTGGGCGGTAATGTTGTCCTTGTCTGTCTGTACGTGGATGGCAAGAAACCCAGCGCGTGAAGCAGCTTCGATAGCGTGGCTTACAATAGCACTGCCCACTCCGCAACTTCGGAATGACGGCGACACTTCCAGATTCTCCAACTCTGCCAGCGGATAGAACACCGCGTCCAGAATGGCTCGTCCGGCAACGACCCCACCAATATGTGCTACAATCACTTCCTTATCGCGGAAATCCTCAGGCGTGACGCCCGTTCGGGGCCACTCGAGACTGTGATCGGCCACTCCCAGCCAGTAACGAGAACGAATCAGTTCTTCGCCGTGTGTTGAGAAGCGGTCCCTGAAACACACTTCTATGTTGTCATTGGCGACCTCTTGGGTCATGAAATCCTCCTGAGAAAGGTGCCTCCAGGCTCAAGCCTGGCAAAGCAGTATCCTCTTTGCTGCTGCATCGGTGAAGCCTTCGGGGGCATAGGGATACGGATCGCCGCGCCGGTAGCCCTTCCAGTCCACCTTCTTGGGATCGTCTCCATAGACTGTTATGAGGTTCATGCCAGCCTCCCTAATCATACTTTCGAGCTCTGGCAGAAGATACAGCCGCCATGAATACGGCAGTCTCTGCCGTTCGCCTGTCGCCAGATTGATCGCCAAAACGTCGAATCCGAACCTGGCCCGTGCAACATCTTTTGTGCCCTGTGTAAGCATGAGAAGGTTTGGGTCCTCGTTGTCGAAAGACCATCCCTGCGTGAGTTTGTCGGGGAGCCCCTGGTAGTTCTGCGTATCAATCAACACTCGGCCGCCCTTTCTCAAAGCGCGACGGATTCCGTAAAGAGTTTGAACATTGTCCTCGTGCTCAAACTCGCCGAAGGTGTTCCCCCACAGAATAACCGCATCGAACTGCTCATCGAATGCCAGGTTAATCATGTCACCCTGCAAGAACTGAATGCTCACACCAGTTTCGGCTGCCTGACGCTTCGCTGCATTAACATAGATTTCCGACCAATCCAGCCCGGTCACGTCGTATCCGCGGTGGGCGAGTTCAATCGAATGACCGCCCAATCCGCACCCAAGATCGAGAACTCTGTCACCTTTCTTGATCTCGGTGGCCTTCTCCATGAACGCCACTCCTGAAGCGGCGTGGTCACTGGAGAGACTGCCCTCGAATTTCCAGAACAGCATACCACTGTGGAGTTCCTGCCATGCAGGAACCTGGTTTGTGCTCATCTTGCATTTCCTCCAATCAGAGTGTTTGGGAATATGGGCAGTCGGACTTTAGATCCGACTGCCCGCTGGAGCATTTCTCCGCCGGAACTACAGCGGACCACCCGCTCCTGGGGTGGGTGCTACTCTGATCCTCAATACACCCACCTCCTTTCTAGGGCGAATCGCCCCAAGACCAAGTGTAGGGGTGTGGGAGTGTGGGAGTGGAGTCGCCCAATCCCCCTATCGCTCCTCACCCCATCACTATTCAACCCATTCTTCATAGCGCCGGCGGATTTGCCGGACGTGATAGGCTATGTTCGCCGAGGTGCAGCCGAGGGTATTGCCCGCCTCGCGCCATCTTGGATCCAACGCTCCTTCCATATGGTCGCTATCATGGAAAATATGTCCGCCAGGCTTCAGGGAAGCTGCAGCCGATGCAATGCATCCCTCCTGCACTTCCGGGGCTGGCAACTCGTATGGCCAGTTTCCACCGAGGATGACTACGTCAGATTCATTCGGCCATTCATCTACTGTCGCATCAGCCTCGATTAGCTTGATCCTTTGCTGTATATCCTCAGGCAGTTGAGCTACTTTCGTGCGAGTTCGATCTAGCATGAACCTGGATTTATCAAGCCCTACGATCTCATGACCGTCCTGTGCCAAAGGGATCAGGATGCGCCCCGTGCCGCAGAAAGGCTCCAGGATGCGCAGAGGTCCTCTGTCCCCGATCAACCTTTGGATAAGATTGATATCATCTGTGCCGCGCTCGATCTCCCACTCCCTCATATCCTCGCAGTACAGGATGTGGAACGTCCTCAACTATTTGACCATTATCTATCGGTGGCCATGCCAATTATGCGCTCGATTTTATAGCGATCCACTGTGGTTCCGTTCGGCATCTTTCGCACTGTCTTTTCAGATATTTCAAAACCACATCTGTTATAACAACGCTGTGCGCGCTCATTACTGCGATCGGTATACAGCGCAACGGACCTGAAACCTCTCAGCGCCAAGTTCTCGATAATCTCGCTCATAACGTAGTGACCAATTCCCCGCCCCTGATGCGTCGGAAGCAATGCAATCACCTTGACCCACACTTGCTTACTTTCAGATAAAAGCCCGTTTATACCTAGCCAGCCTACCGGCATACCTTCATCAAAGATTATGTAGTCCTCCTCGTCTGGATCGTTGTCCCATTCGAGTACCGCATCCGCCCAAACATCAACGGATGTGGGGAGTTCATTTAGTACGGCCATGACTTGACTGTCGTTCATAAGCTCTTGCAGGAACAACGCGTCCTTCTGGGTTGCTTGTCTGACCTCTATATTCTTCATTGCCATTTTTTCCTCGCATAACGAGATTAAATACCCCGGTAGCTCATTTTTATTAAAGCAGCAAGCATTCGAAGCATAACGTTCATGGTATGACATTGTAAAACTGCCTTGTCAATGGCCCTTCGACCGATGTTTCTTTGGACTTCTGGAAAACTCGCAAGAGAAAACCGGCACAAAGAGACCCACTGGAGCATTTTCTCCGCCTAAGCGGACGCCCACGCTCCTGGGGCGGGTGCTAGGCGAATCCTCAATACACCCACCTCCTTTCTGGGGACTGACGCCCCAAAAAACCGAGTATGGGGGTATGGGAGTGTGGGGGTGTGGGAGTGGAGTCGCCCCATCCCCCTATCACTCCTCACCCCATCGCTATTCCACCCATTCCTCATAGCGCCGGCGGATTTGCCGGACGTGATACGCGATATTCGCCGAGGTGCAGCCGAGGGTACTGCCCGCCTCGCGCCAGGTGAGGCCGTCCAGCAGGCAATCGAGGACCGCGCGCTGATTCGTCTGAAGATTATCGGCGAACTCGGATGCGCATGCCTCCGCGACCGCCGTCTCGTGGGAGGTCATCGGGGCATTGATGTCGTCATGCTCCAACGGCGCGCACCGGCGAACCTTTGCCCTTTTGATGGTATCCAGCATGCGCCACCGGGCACGCTGAATCAGATACTGCTCCGGCCGCCCGATGGTTAGATCAATCTCCTTCAGGCCGTCCAGGAAGCCGACCCATGCCTCTTGAAGAAGATCATCCGGATCTTCCCCGCAGCAGCGAGCGTAATAATATGCCATTTTCCGTATGCGAGGGTGCAGGGCCTCGACTAGACGCTTGGTGGCTTTGGGACACCCGCCCCTCGCACGTTCAATACAGCGGTTCATCAGTAATCCTCCAGGAAAGCAAACAGACCACAGACACAAATAAGGACAGACAGTAGTAGACCGAAAAGGTCAATTGGGAAAGCTGGAATGTAGTCGCTCGAGGTGCACAGTCGCGGCGCCCGACATGATCGGGTCAGTCGCTGCTGCTCCTCGAATGCCTGTGGCTATCGGATGATAACCGCTGCTCGAGGAGAGCGATACATTTCACGATTGTTCTTATTAGTCCTGAATCGCACTATGATCGCCTCCTGTTCTGAAGTGGTAAGTCAAGGCTTCGACAAGCCCGGGGAAGTTTCCTCCCCCTAACTAATAATCCTTATCGCCCGGCAAAGGTTCATTGCTAAACAAAAAACTCTATGCCTGGAGATACTTTTCGAAGTCCTCACCTATTAGACGCTCTATGCAGGGCAAAACGTTCAACTTTTTTTTCAAGTGCTCGTATCCGGCGACATGGCGAGGGTCGCCGGGCTTCAGGCCCTTCTCAGCACGAATCATCAAGTTCTTGGAGGTCGCATCGGGGGACACGAATTCGACGACGCTGGCTCTATAGCCCATAATGCGCAGAACACTCGCGCGGAAGGCGTCGGTGAGGATATCGGCCAGGCGCTCCTTCAGGATGCCATGCCGAAGCACGGGCCTGAATGACTCCAGATGAAGCTGGTCATGGAGTTCATGCTGGCAGCATGGGGCGGCGAGGATCACTTCACTCCCCCAGAGGATTCCCCTCGCGATCGCTTCGTCGGTCGCGGTGTCGCAGGCATGGAGGCTCAGGACGACATTCGGCGGAGTCTCGGGCTTGAAGTCGGCGATCTGAGAGACTTCGAAGCCGATCCCCTGCCAACCAAGCGAATCTCGAAGTGCCGAGCACTTGCCGATCAGTTCGCCGCTGACATCAATGCCCAGGGCCTTGACCTCAAGGGCCAGGATATCCCTCAGGTAGTGATAGGCGGCGAAGGTGAGGTAGGCGCTTCCACAGCCGCAATCCACCATGCGAATCGGCGGCTCGATCTTCGGGACGGTCTGCTGGATGATTCGCAGGAACTGGTTGACCTGGCGGAACTTCGCCTGCATCCCAGGGCGGATCTCCCCCTGCTCGTTCGCGATGCCGATTGCCTGCAGGAAGGCGTCCGATGCCGGGAGCGGCTGGTCCTTGACATGGTCGTGAGCGAGGATGGGCTCCTCGGCGGAAGAAGCCTTGGTCCTGGTGATCACCGGGATTCCTTTCCTAGTTATCTTCACATTGACGTCACCCGCAGTCGAGTGAAGGTGAATTCGGCTGAATGGGATCGCAAGCACTTCGTCCAGGCGGCTGATGACCTCTTCGCCGGAGAAGTTCTTGGTGATGTCCTTCTTCCCGTCGAAGTAGGAGAACTGGAGCTTGCGCCCGCCCTTGATCTCGACAGGGCGGACGATGATCTTGATCCATGGTGAAACGCCCTGCAATGCCCCGCCGAGCGAGAGTTTGAGGAAGGCGCACTCGTCCATGACAGCGCTCTTTATGATCGTTTTGTAGTCTTCCATGCGTCCTCACACCATTCGGCGAGCCACTTGCCTTCCACGCCATTGACGACCGCCTGAGAGTCCGGGTTCCCGAACCGTAGTGCCAACTTTTTCTGCGGCACGTCACGATTGATTCTATACCCCAACGGACGATCGTTTTCGAAGTTGTCGAAGATAAGGCCGATAGGATCGGTCCTCAGATTTCCGAGCCGCCACCAGGGCTCGAGGGTGCCGATATTGGAGTAGACATCATAGTTCGGCAGAACGAAGAACCAGCGTTTCCCCGTCATGCCATCCATCGGCCCAAACTCCTTGCTCATCCTGAGATCATATTGCTCGGCCTCGGTGGTCCAGAGATTCTCCTTGTTGAGATGCGCTTTACTCGCCTCCACTATCTCGGCAGGAATGAGCTTGGTGTCCTCTAGCATGGCGCTGAGATGGTATATCTTCCGCCCCTCGCCTTCGGGACCGGGCGGATGCATGAAGATCGGGAACTCGCCGCCGAATCTGTCCCTGATCTTCAATAGATCGCCAAGCTCCGGGATGATCCGCTTTGTCAGAAAGAGCTGCCAGCGGGGCTTCATGCCGATTTCGAGCAGCCGCTCGGTGGCCCTTATGCAATCGTCGAATGCGCCCTTCCTGCGATAGAACCAATCGTTCGTCTCTCCCATCCCGAAGAAGCTGATCTGGCAGGTATCCGGTCCTATTCTTCTTGCCCATTCGGCGTACTTCGGATCCCTTGCCAGCCGCCAGACGCTGAGCAGCTCATGGCGAGTCGGAGGAACGTCGCCGAGTTCGCTTGCCAGCTCGTGCAAGCGCTCGTAATCGTCGGAGAAGTCCGGCTCTCGGAAGGCCGAGTTGACCTCCAGCTTCTCGATGAACGGCTTGGTCTCACCTTCCTTCACGTAGCTCCTGAACTGAGCCGCCGCCCAGCGGAGGTCATCCTCGGTCATGTGGCCTTTCGAGGCGTTCCCCAGCCAGCAGTGCCTGCACCTGTTCGGGCAGCCGTGCATATCGAGGGCGACTCCCATCTCTCTTGACTGAATGGCCGGCATCAGTCGCTCCTCGATTCGAACGTTTCCCTTGTGATCATGAGGTCCCACTCGACGTCAGCCTTCGGGGAATCGGACGCCAACTCCTGGTACAGGGTATATCCGTTCTTCTCGAAGGCTCGGCGGCTGCGGGGATTGTGGCCGTACACAATTCCAAAGATCGCGTCCGCATGCTCATCCTCAAAGCCAAACCGGGTCAGCATCCCAATGACCTGGGTCCCGATGCCCTTGTTCCAGTAATCCTTCTCGCCGATGACAAGGTCAATGCGGCGACAATCCCGGTCAGGGAATAGATCCAGGAGCCGCCGCATGTTCATTCGCTGAAGCCAACAATCGCCGATAGGCTTGCCGTCCACCTCCGTGATGAAGCAGATCGCGGCCTGCGACACGGAGCGATAAAGGTCCTGGACATCCTCCAGCGAGCCGCCGGTCACGTCGCCGCCGGCCGCATAGTATAGCACCTCGGCATCGCTATTCCACTTGAGGAGTATGTCCCAATCCTTCTCGGTCAAGGGCCGGAGAACGATATTGCCACTGGTGAGGGTGACGTTGTGCGCGCTCAGAATGTCCAACCTCTCCGCCCGCAGGATGAAGCTCCCGGGAAGGCCCTTGACCGGTCGCCGCTCGTCTTCCTCCTTGTCCTCCGGCAGTTCGAGAAAATCAGTGATCCTGAAGCCAACGTGACCGAGGGTCGTGATCATCGAGCCCATGGTGTGCGACCATTCAACTGTCTTGAGCCATTCGCCGGCCGGATTGAACGAGTGGGCTTCGTCCGACTCATAGGTGAACGGTCCTTCCTCAAAGTAGGAGCTTCTATCCTGAAGGCCGTCCGCAATCTCCCTCAGGTACTCGCCGACCGGATGCCCTCCACCAAGGAGAAAGACGCCGCCCGGTTTGAGAGCACGGTAGACGGCCCTGAACCAGGCCTCCTTGTCCCCGATCCAGGCGGTGACCCACAACGAGAAGGCGATATCGAAGTCGCCGTTCAACAGCTCGTCGGGCAGTCTTATCAGATCGGCCTGAATCCATCGGCAAGAGATGCCCAGCTTCTCCGCATTCCTCTGCGCCGCCTCCAACTGCTTTGGCGAGTTGTCCACGCCGATTACCTCAGCACCGAGCCTTGCCCATTCGAGGGTTTCCGCTCCCTCGCCACATCCCATGTCCAGCAAGCGCTTCCCGGACACATCACCGGCGAGCCGTATCATCTCCGGCGACAGCCGCGACCTGCCCTCCAGCATGTCCTGCGCCGAGTCATTACGCTCGTGTGACAGCCCCTCGTCCCGCTGCCGGCGGAATGAGTTCCAGGCGATTCGATTGTACTCGGCGGCCTGATCGGTGATATCTGACATCGCATGCTCCTACAACAATCTTATCAGTTTCAGCGTAAACGCGCTGCGGGTGGATTCGGCGTTCGGGTCGCCGAAGATGACATACGCGTCCGTGCCGAAGCGTACCCTCTGCTTGTAGGCGAGGTAGAAGTTGGTCTTGCCCCTCTGAGCCACCAGCCTGCCGGCCATCGTGCGCTCGTTATCAAAATCGTACGCGAGAGTGGTCACGAGTTGGGAGGCAGAATACGCCTCGGGACTCGGCGGTCTGATCCTGGTGTACCCATAGTTGGCATTCAAACTCAGCTTATCGCTTATGCTCCATCCATGACCGACGCCCCAGGATAAGTAGCTTCCACCCGCTTGTTTCCCAAATGCCACTCCTGCACTGCCATTCCTATACAAATCGCGCTGTCCCCACCAGTAACTGAGGCTGGCGCTCCTATCGTGAAAGAGAGCGCCATCGTCGGTATGCCGATTCCCTGCAAAGAGACCAACATACGTTCCTGCGCCGTTCCGCCAACTCCGATTATGGCTCAGCAAGATAGAGTCATGGAACGGCGATCCGTCGAGACGACTCACCGTATTCAAATCCAGCCCGGTATTCACGTAGCTTAACTTGCCGGTCGAAGGCTCATCGTAGAGCCCGGTCGAGAAGCGCCAGAGCCTGAGGCCCTTCTCGGGGACGTACCCGAGGTAGGGGTTGTGGCCGCTATCTATGAAGTTATAGCCCATGTCGAACGATACGACCCTGGGCCGGGTCCGCAGCCAGAGGTCAACCCCCATTCTGTCGCCGCCGACCTTGCTGATCCGGTCATCGGACCGGGTGAAGCTGGACGATATCTTCCACCTCTGATCGCGCTTATCGTATAACGTGAAACATCCACATCCGTAGGAAACATAGTTGTCAATCGCCGGTGTCTTACTGTGCGTACCCGCGAGCCATATCCATGCCTTGTTCGGCCAGGTATGGCCAACCTGTGCGATCGTATGGTCTTCGTCGCCGAACTTGCGGACGTTCATGAATGCCAGACCATAGTTGCCGATCTTGCCATGCATCTGCGCGCCTGCATCTATGTTCTCGATTCGTCGGGTATAATACATCCCCGAGGCGGGGAAGAAGCCCTCCCCTTCCTGGAAGAACGGCCGACTGTCGCTGAGATACCTCTCGTTGTAGGTGAAATCTATGCTCTCCACTTGCTGCTCGACATCGCCGAAATATGGGTTTAGCGTAAGCAATCCTTTCAGGCTGGGGGTAAAGGAATGCTTTATGTCCAGACCCATTCGCTTCTCGTCGGTGTCCTGCCCAACGCCGAGAAGGCTATATGCCATGAGCTTCGGCCCGGTCTGCGGCTTTGGCAGGCTCAGCCCGTCCAGCTTGTAGAATTTTCGGGCATCGCAGTTCGGTCCGACATTCGGCGACCACCACCATTGATCGAGCCTCATGTGACGTCTTATGAATGCAATTCCCATGCTCGTCTGCTCAGAATGATACTGGAGAATAGAGAAGGGAATGGCCATCTCCACATCGAATCCGTCCGGCGTCCGCTTCGCCCCGGCATTCCAGTCACCTTTCCACTCGATCTTGCTGATGTCGCCCGTCTGCAGGTTCTCCAGTTGAACACCGCCTGCTGATACGTCGAACCAGACAACTGTGCCCTGATTGCCATAGACATCCAGGTCGAAGCCTACCCAGTCGTCGGTATTGAGAGTGCCTCCACGCTTTTTCTGCTGGGCCATGATCTTGTCCGGCTGAGAGTCTTTACATGAAAAAGCAACATAGAGGTACTTTCTGTCAAAGCATACCCACGCAGTTGTAGGCTCCTTGGCATTGGTGTCGTCTTCGGTGACGTAGAAATCGCTGACCGAGGGCGCGGTCTTCCAGCAGGCATCAGCCAGGTCGCCGTCAATGACGGGCGGGGGATCTATCTGGACGGCTTTGATCACCGGCTGGGCGAACGCCGAGACCAGGGCATACCCCATGAGGATCATGAACCAGGCTATCTTCATTAGAGCATACTCACCAACTTCAATGCAAAAGAGCTCCTCGTCGAGTCAGCGTTCGGGTCGCCGAAGATGATGTAAGCGTCCATGCCCGTGCGGACTCTCTGCTTGTAGGCGAGGTAGAAGTTGGTCTTCCCCTTTTGAGCCACCAGCCTCCCGGCGAGGGTGCGCTCGGTATCAATGTCATAAGCCAAAGTGGAGATCAACTGGCCGGCCGAGTAGGCCTCGGGGCTGGGAGGCTTGATTCGGCTGAACTCATAGCCGGTATACAGGCTGAAGTCGCCCCCAAGTTTCCAGCCCTGGCCCACGTAGTAATCCAGGTAACTCCCGCCTGCCATCCGGCCGATGGAGGCGCCCAGATAGCCACTGTTATACAAGCTCTTCTGCCCCCACCCCCCATTGAGGCTTATAAGGGTATTGTGGTCGGGCGGGCGGTGTTCCCTCTCGAGATATAGTCTGATATTCGTGCCCTTCCGCCAGTGGGCATACGCACTGAGCCCTATCGAGTTGTGGAACAGAGATCCGTTGATGTGATTTGTCAGATCGCCTGATAGATAACCACCCCAGTAGGTCAGCGGCCCGGCAGACGGACTGTCGAATAACTGCACGATGGCGCTGAAGTTCCTGAGATCCGTCTCAGGTGCGTATCCCAGATAGGGATCGTAACTCGGAGTGATGGTTGTGTAGTCCAGGCTGAACTGGGCTCGCCTGGGCGGACCGCTTGTGAAGATTCCGAATCCGAACAACTGCCCCCAGGAGGATGGATTATCCGCCATGATTGTGTATGCGTTGCAGCTGAGCTTGTAGTTTGGACGGTCAATAAGCCTGTAGCCGGTCGAGATCATGGTTGACAGGTGGTCTTCGCCTCCGACATGGCTCCGGACGCCGCAGAGATAAATGCTCTTGCTCGGCCCGAACTCCCGTCCGATCTGAATGCAGCTATGGCTTTCGCCGCCGAACTTCTCGGCATCCATAATGGCGATGCTGTAGTCATTCGCCTTGCCGTAGACCTTCATGCCGGCGTCTATGTCACCAATCCTGTGAGTATAGAGTATGTTGTCCTGCGGGAAATACCCCTCCCCTTCCTGGAAGAACGGCCGGCTGTCCGGAAGATAGCGCTCGTTATATGTAAAGTCTATCCCGGCGACCCTCTGCTCGACGTCGTCGAAATATGGATTCAGAGTAACCAAGCCAGTCAGGCTGGGAGTGAGTGAGTGCTTAATGTCCATACCCATGCGCCGGGAGGAGTTGTCGGTGCCTGCTCCCAGAACCGAGTACGCCATCAGCTTGGGCTTAGTATTCGGGCTTGGGAGCGCGAGCCCATCCCACAGATACCATTGTTCGTAGCCGCCGGAGGGACCTACATTGGGCGAAAGCCAGCCCTGATCCAGCCTGGCATTCCGCCTGTAAAAGCAGATGCCCAGACTGGTCTGTTTGGCCTGGTATTGGAGAATAGAGAAGGGAATCGCCATCTCGACTACATATCCGTCATCGACCCGCCTGGACGCCGCCGTCCAGTCTCCTCGCCATTCGATCTTGCTGACGTCAGCCCAATCAAAGTCTTCATCCTGAACGCCGCCTGCCGTTACGGTAAACCCCGCACAATGACCCTGGGTGGGGTAGCATGCGATTGCGACTTCCACATAGTCGTCGGTGTAGGTGCCTCCGCCTCGCTTCTTCTGCTGGGACTGGATCTTGTCCGGCTGTGAGTCCTTGCAGTAGAAGGCGGCGTAGATATTCTTCTGGTCGTAGCATATCCAGGCAGTGGTCGGCTCCTTGGCCTCTGAGCCATCAGGGGTATAGTAGAAGTTGGTGACCGAGGGCGCGGTCTGCCAGCACTCGTCCGAGAGGTCGCCGTCAATGACCGGCGGAGGATCAACCTCCATGGCCTTGATGATGGGTTGGGCGGATGCGATCCCGGCGCATAGTATGAGCAGCAAGATTGTGACAAACCTGCGCATTAGAGCAGCCTTACCAATTTCAAAGCGAAAAAGCTCCTGGTCGAGTCGGCATTCGGGTCGCCGAATATGATGTAAGCATCCATGCCGCTGCGAACCCTCTGTTTGTAGGCGAGGTAGAAGTTGGTCTTCCCATGCTCAGCAACCAATCTGCCTGCGAGAGTGCGCTCATTATCGAAGTCGTACGCCAGCGTGGAGATCAACTGACTGGACTTGTATGCATAACGGCTTGGGGGCTTGAGTCGGGCACACGAGTAACCGGCGTAGAGATTCAGTCTGTCCGCAAGACCCCAACTCTCACCGATTTTGTATTGAAGATAGTCTCCACCCGCCTGATGTCCGAAGCCACAGCCGATGGAGCCATTGTTGTACAGGCTACGCTGTCCCCACGACACGTTGAGGCTAATAAGAGAATTCTGGTCAGGTGGGCGGTATTCCCTATCGAGATAAAGGCTGATTCCTGTGCCCTTGCGCCATTCGACGTATGTGCTAAGGCCGATCGATTTATGGAACAGAGAGCCGTTGATGTGATTCGTCAAGTCACCGGACAGATAAGCGTTCCAGTAGGTCAACGGCCCTTTCGCCAGCTGATCATATATCTGCACGGTACCGCTCAGACTGCGCAAATCAGTCTCTGGCGCGTAGCCGAGATAGGGATCGTAGTTCGGGCTGATCGTTGTGTAGTCTAAGCCGAACTGGGGTGTCTTCGGTCGGCCGTAGGTATACATGCCAATCCCAAACAACTGGCCCCAGGACGACGGATTGTCTGCCATGATGGTATAAGCACCGCATGAGAGCTTGTAGTCCCGGCGATCAATAAGCCGATAGGCAGTGGAGACCATGGTTGATAGATAGTCCGCGCCTGCAACGCTGCTCTGGACGCCGCATAGATATACACTTCTCCCCGGGCCGAACTTCCTGCCTACCTGGAGACAGGTATGGCCCTCGTCGCCGAACTTCTGAGTATTCATGAAGGCGAGGCTGTAGTTGTTGGCCTCGCCGTAGACCTTCATGCCCGTGTCAACGTCCTCTATCCGGCGGGTATACAGGATGTTTTCAACCGGGAAGTACCCGACCCCTTCCTGGAAGAAGGGGCGGCTATCCGGGAGATATCGCTCGTTGTAGGTAAAGTCTATGCTCGCAACCTGCTGCTCGATATCATCGAAGTAAGGGTTGAGAGTCAGTAAACCGGTCAGGCCCGGGGTAAGAGCGTGCTTCGCGTCAAGACCCATGCGCTGGGGTGAATCATCCCTTCCGGTGCCAACCACCGAGTATGCCATCAGCTTTGGCCTGGTGTTCGGCCTGGGCAGTCGCAGCCCGTCCCATAGATACCAGGCTCCATAGTCGCCTGCCGAGCCTATGTTCGGCGAGGCCCAGTACTCATATAGTCTTGCATGAGACCGATAGAAGCATAGGCCGAAACTGGTCTGATCGGCATTGTACTGGAGGATGGAGAAGGGTACCGCCATCTCGACGACATACCCGTCGTCTACTCGCTTCGCGGCTGATTGCCAGTCCCCACGCCACTCGATCTTGCTGACATCCGCCCAGTCGAAATCCTCGCTCTGAACTCCGCCCGCTGTAGTGGTGAAATCCGCCGTATGCCCCTGATTCGGGTAGCATGCGATGGCGAGGATCACACAGTCGTCCGTGTACGTGCCCCCTCCCCGCTTCTTCTGCTGAGACTGAATGGTGTCCGGCTGGGAGTCCTTGCAGTAGAAGGCGGCATAAATGTTCTTCTGGTCATAACAGATCCAGGCCGTGGTCGGCTCTTTGGCCTCGGTGCCATCCGGCGTGAAGTAGAAGTCGGCGACCGAAGTCGCTTTCTGCCAGCACTCGTCCGAAAGGTCGCCGTCAATGATGGGCGAGGGATCCACCTCCACGGCTTTGATGACCGGCTGGGCGAGGGCCATTCCGGCGCACAATATGAGGATCATGAGAAAAGGTGTCTTCATCAAAGCATGCTCACCAGTTTCAACGCAAATGAGCTCCTGGTAGATTCGGCGTTCGGATCGCCGAAGATGATGTAAGCGTCCATGCCCACGCGGACCCTCTGCTTGTACGCCAGGTAGAAGTTGGTCTTCCCGTGCTGAGCGACCAGCCTGCCGGCGAGGGTCCGCTCATTATCCAGGTCGTAGGCCAGGGTCGAGATGAACTGGCTCGCTGAATATGCATTCGGGCTGGGAGGCTTCAGTCTGACGATCTCATAGACGGTATACAGATTGAGCCTGTCGCCAAGGGCCCACCCTTGCCCAACATAGTAATCGGCATAGCTTCCTCCCTTCTGACGACCGAAGGTACACCCGATATAGCCGTTGTTATACAGGCTCCGCTCCCCCCACCAGCCCTCGAGTGCCATGAGCCTGTCACGGTAAGGCGGACGATGGGCTGCTCTTATACTTGCATATGCTCCCCAACCGCTTCGCCATTCCATACTCGTGCTCAGTTTGATCGTATTGTGAAAAAGCGAGCCGTCGGTATGGTCTGTCAAGTCGCCCCCAAGATAGACATTCCAATGGGAAAGTGAGCCTTTCGCCGGACGATCATAGATTTGGACGCTTCCGGAGAGGCTTTGCAGGTCGTTTTCGGGCGTGTATCCGAGGTAGGGATCGAATTGCCTGCCTACCGTCTTGTAATACAAGCCCAATTGCGGTTTTCGCGGCCCTTCGGTGTAGTCTACACCCGTGTCGAACAATGCCCCCGTGCCGGTAGGCTCATCTGCGACGATAGCGTATGCATAGCCCTTCAACTTGCGGTTGGGTCTGTTGATAAAGGCATAGCCTGATGAGATCATGGTTGATAGATGGTCACTGCCCTGAGCATTGCTGTGGACTCCACAGAGATACAAAGTCCTGTCATTTCCGAACTCCCGACCTACCTGCAGGCAGGAGTGGCTCTCCTCGCCAAAGTCCTGAACGTTCATGAAAGCCAGGCTGTTGCTCCCGATCTTGCCATAGACTTTTGCCCCCGCGTCTATATCGCCTATCCGCGTGGTATAGAGAACGTTGCTCCAGGGGAAGTACCCCTCACCTTCCTGGAAAAACGGCCGGCTGTCGGATAGATAGCGCTCATTGTATGTAAAGTCTATACCTGCCACCTGCTGCTCGACGTCATCGAAATAGGGATTCACAGTGAGCAGTCCGGTCAAACTCGGAGTCAGCGAATGCTTGACGTCCAACCCCGTCCGATGCGGAGCGTCCGCTCCAGTGCCCAGTACGGAATATCCCATCAGCTTGGGCTTGATATTCGGCCTTGGGAGCGAGAGGCCGTCCCACAGATACCACTGCTCGAAGTTTCCAGCCGGTCCGGTATTGGGAGACATCCAATACTGATCCGAGCGGGCATGGCTGCGCTGGAAGCATATCCCTAGGCTCGTCTGGTTAGCGTGGTATTGGAGTATGCTGAACGGCACGGCCAATTCAACCATATATCCATCACCGACCCGTCTAGCCGCGGCCTCCCAGTCTCCCCGCCACTCGATCTTGCTCACATCGGCCCAATCGAAATACTCGCTTTGAACGCCGCTGGCCGTGACTGTGAAACCCGCGCAGTGCCCAAGTTCCGGATAACATGCGATGCCCAGGACCACGCAGTCGTCGGTATTCGTGCCGCCCCCTCGCTTCTTTTGCTGGGCCTGGATCTTGTCCGGCTGGGAGTCTTTGCAGTAAAAGGCGACATAGACGTTCTTCTGGTCATAGCATATCCAGGCGGTAGTCGGCTCGGGTGCCTCCGAACCATCCGGCGTGAAGTAGAAGTCGGCGACCGAAGTCGCTTTCTGCCAGCACTCATCGGACAGGTCGCCGTCAATGACGGGCGGCTGATCGGCCATGACCCCTTTGATGATCGGGCGCTCGGCCGCCGATCCGGGTATCATAAGCAATATCAGCAAGATTGTGATGATCAGCTTGTTCATGGCAAAGACCCATATAGAATAGATGCGCTTTTCGGTATAAAAGGTTCGACGAACGGATAGGCGAATACTCTATCTGGGAGGTTAAGAAAATGACAAAGGTCTTTATCGGATTCATGATCATCGCCCTGTTGCGGGGATGCTCGAGCGAGGTTAAGGAAACAGAATCCAGGTCGGCTTCAGGGAATATCATAGTTACTGAGCCGGACGTTGACGAGGCGATCTCGAGCCCCGTGCTGGTGGCTGGGAAGGCGAGGGTATTCGAGGCGGCATTGACCGTACGAGTTCTGACCGAAGATGGCCGGGAACTGGCAAGGGCGAACATAATGGCATCGCAGGGCGCTCCTGAGTTTGGCGATTTCAGCGTTCAGGTCAGTTTTGAGAAACCATCGGGAGTGAGCAAGGGCTTTGTGGAGGCCTACTCCGAGTCGGCGAAAGACGGGAGTCCGATCAACGTCGTCCGCGTGCCCGTGCGCTTCAAGTGAGCGCAGGAACATTGCTTTGCCCGAATGAAGTATAATAGGCAGAATACGAATTCGGAGTGAAGCATGGCAAAGCGCAGGAAAAGCAAGCAAACAGTTGAGGAGGCGTCGAAACCGAAAAAGGTTCACGAACCAAAGCTGACCCGGGCCGGCTATCAGATAACGTTTTGGGTAGTCGTTCTGGGGTTTGTCGCTCAGGTCGTGATGGCGATCATGGTCTACCCTCACCTGCCCGCGCAAATCCCCGCGCGCTGGGCCGGCTTCCTTTTTGAGGGCCAGACCATCCCATCGTGGATCGTGTTTGTGCTGTTCCCGGTGGGCGAGATCGTCCTCTTGCTGGTCACCATCTTCTCCCCCAGAGATGATCAGGGCAAGCTGGTGATGGAATCGGGCAAGGCATGGACTCTCATCCTCCTCGCTCTCTTCTTCACACTTCTTCAATACTCGGCTTTTTTGCTCTAATACTTGTTCAGGGAGGCTTCATTATGAGATCACTTGTGGTTCTTCTTACGTTGATTACTGCTACCGCCTTTTCTCAAAGCGTTGACTCGCTGTGCCTGCTGAAGGACGGCGAAACCAGGCAGGTCAATGCTCTGTGGGGTGAAAACCCGAAGGAGATGCAGTTCGGCGAGGGTAAGTCGAAGGTCGTCATCGCCGATCTGAAGGGCCCGGCCGTCATCACCATGATCCACTTCGCCCTCCCGCAGGCCATGAAGCTCAATCGGGACACGACCCTTCGGATCTTTTGGGACGGCGAGACCGATCCCGGCGTGGAAGCCCCTCTCGTGGACTTCTTCTGCGACCCGAATGGGGCACTCGAGCGAGTGGAGTCCGTCCTGGTCAATAAGAAACGCGGCTGGAACTGCTATTTCCCCATGCCGTTCGCGAAGTCGGCGCGCGTGGAGATTGCCATGGACAACGCCCGTTATCCTAATGGCTCATGGTCAGCCAATCCCTGCTACAGCTATGTCCACTACCGAACGCTGAAGTCCGTGCCTCCGGATGCGGGCTATTTCCACGCTACATGGCGGCAGGAGAAGCTCCTCCTGGGCAAGGAAGACTATCTGGTGTTCGAGACCCAGGGGAAAGGTCAGTGGGTCGGATGGAATTGCACCGTTCGAGGAGTCGGCTCGCCGAATGCGGGATATCCGGTGGACGAGAACGTGAACTTCTACATTGACGGCGAGAAGGAACCATCCATCGAGTGGCAGGGGCTGGAGGACTCGTTCGGCTTCAGTTGGGGGTTCCCCGGCGAGGCGAACGGCTTCACCTATACCGGCTATCAGCCATATTACAACGGCGCGGCGGCATATCGCTTCAACGTCAACGATTGCATTTCGTTCAAGAAGTCGCTGAAGATGACGGTCGGTTTCGGTAAGCAGGAGACGGGCTTCCGGACCGATTTCTCCAAACCCGAGAATCCGTTGGAGTTCTCCAGCGTGGCTTACTGGTATCAGAAAGAGCCTCACACGTCATGGAAGCCGATTCCTTCGGGCCGAGACCGAAGGCCGACTTCATTCGACACGTCCGTCGGAGAGCATGCCCCCGGGGAGACCGTTGTCCTAAACTGCGGACGCATGCCTGGAGAGGATCAGTATTTTGCCGATGGGTGGGATTTCGCGCTCAAAAGGGGCTATGCGTATCAGGGCTGGCCGACTCAGGTGAACCATTGCTGGGCGGATTTCGACTCGCTGGAATTCGATATCGTATGCCCGAAGGAGTCTTCAGGCATCCTGAAACTCTATATCATTGACGGCGACAACCTTGCCGGCGGGCGCGAGGAATCCATATCGGTCGCGGGGAAGCTGATCGGCAGCTATAAGAACTTCCAGTCAGGCCAGTGGATCGAGATTCCCATCTCTGGCGCAGACACCGCCTCCGGGCGAATCTCGGTCGTCATCAAGAACCTCAAGCCCGGCGGGAATGCGGTTGTTTCGCTGGTTCGGTTCGAAGGGAGTTAACTAAACTGGCGATCATTTTGACAGAGCATGCTCGTGAGCGTATGATGTTCCGTAACGTTACCATGGACATGGTGAAGGAGACGATCATGTCCCCAGACAGAGCCGACCGGGGATATGCCGACAGGTACTTGGCCTTCAAACGCTATGAATCAGGCCTGCTCAAAGTTGTCTTCAAGAACGAAGGAAACCACCATGTTGTGATTACCGTAATCTGGGCGGAGGGCTAATCCAAGAATGCATATCACCTACGATTCAAAAGCTGACGCACTGTATATTAGGCTGAAGGAGGGCACATTCAGCAAGAACAAAGAGGTAGAACCCGGAATTGTCCTTGATCTGGGGGCGAATGACCAATTGCTAGGCATTGAGATCCTCGATGCTTCCGAGAAGCTCAATATGTCCGATATCTCGAAAGTAAGCATCGAGATGCCTCTGGATATTACGAGGGCGGCATAACGGTCTTCCATGAGCCCTAGACTCACCAGACGACAATTCCTTGCAGGCACGGTGGCGAGTGGAGTGGCGCTCGGCTCACCGAAGTTATTCGCGAGTCCGAAACTCAAGTCTCTCACGGACCAGGTAAAGCTCGGGAACACGGGGATCAAGGCCTCTTACCTGGGATTCGGGACGGGCACCAAGGGAGTGGGCAGGGAGTCGAACCAGACCAGGCTGGGGATCGTTCAATTCAGCCGAATGATCAACCATGCCTTCGACCAGGGGATCAACTACTTCGACGCCGCCGATTACTACGGCACGCATGAATACCTCCGCTCGGCCCTGAAGCGCATCCCACGGGAGAAATACGTCCTCAGCTCGAAAATCTGGTATCGTACCAGCAAGAGCGCCCAGGAGGACCTCGACCGCTTCCTTCGGGAGTTGGGGACGGACTACATTGACATCCTGTTCATCCACTGCGTCACCGAGCCATCGTGGGCCGCCGATTTGCGTGAGATGGTGGAAGTCCTGGAAGCCGCCAAGCAGAAAGGCATCATCCGGGCGCACGGAATCTCGATCCACAACCTGGACGTCCTGAAGGGCGTCCCTGATAACCCGTGGGTTGACATCTGCCTGGCGCGGATAAACCCGGTGGGCCCCTTCATGGATGGCAGGCCGGACGAAGTCGTTCCCGTGCTGAAAAAGATACATGACGCCGGGAAGGCGGTCACCGGCATCAAGATCCTCGGCGAGGGACGGATCGCCGATCAGCGGGAGAAGTCCATGCGCTATGTCCTGGGGCTCGAGTGCGTGGATTCCATAGTGATCGGTTTTGAGTCCTGCGATCAAATAAATGATATACTTGCTATAGGCAGGCGCATCCTGGCATAGCATGAAGTTGAACGAGACAAGACTGGTCATACTGCTTTGCATTCTGGCGGGGATAAGGGTCCTCATCTTCACGGCTGCGTTCCCATTCTTCAACAATGTGGATGAGGGGGCGCACTTTGACATGATCTGCAGGTATGCGGCCGGGGATATTCCCAACCGTCTGGAGCACTACTCCGAAGAGATAGCCGCCTTGACCCCATTGTATGCCACGCGGGAATACTACACCGACTGGTTTGATTTCATCAGATCAGAGCCGGCAATGCCCTTCTGGACGTTCCCAAATGTGACCGCCAGCGAGCTATACAAAGAGGCGAAGGCTATCATGCTTGGAATGACCAATCATGACTCCACTCAGGCGCCGTTATACTATCTGATGGCCGGCGGGTGGTATGACGTGGGCAAGCTGGCCGGCATACGCGGACTGATGCTGTTTTACTGGGTGAGGTTCCTGAACATCCCCATCTACATGGCGCTGGTGTGGGTAACGCATCTGATCGCCAGGAAGCTATCTCCCGCTAGCAACTGGCTCAGTCTGGGCGTTCCGGCAATGTTGGTCGTATTCCCTCAGGACGTGTTCTACGGGCTGAACAGCGACGTGCTTGCGGCACTGCTCGGAACGTGGTCGCTGTACATGCTGATCGTCTATCTGCTGGAGAACCGGGGTATGGGTTTCTGCCTGCTGACGGGCCTCTCGGTTGCCGCCGTGTTGCTCACGAAGATCACCTACCTTCCGGTGCTTGCGATCTTCGCCGGTGTTTTGGTAGTCAAGATGGCAAGGTCGCGTCGAAAGGGCGAATTCGGGAAGTACGCACCAGGAATGATCGCTATGGTCATGGCGGCCGCGATCCCGGTCGGCGCATGGCTGCTCAGGAATCAACTGGTGCTGGGAGACATCACCGGATGCCATACCAAGATAGTGCGCCTGGGATGGACCGTCAAGCCGCTCGCTGAGGTGTTCCATCATCCGATCTTCACTCCGGGCGGGGCAGTACACTTCTGGAGCGAGGTGACGATAAGTCTTTGGCGGGGAGAACTCGTATGGCACACGGTTCGGATTGCTACCCCGATCGCGGATGTCTTCTATCTCCTGAGTTCATCGGCATTTCTGGTGGCGGCGGCAGTGTTGGCATGGAAGCGGAAGGACAGCCGATTCGCGAGTGTCATGAACTTCCTGGTGCTGGGGATATCGGTGGCGTTCCTGGCCGGGCTCTCACTGATATATGATTTCCACAACTGCCGTTATCCCTCGAGGGATCTGCCTTACTTCACATCGGGGAGGCTGATCCTCGGAGCGTTGGTGCCGTTCCTGATGCTGTATCTGACCGGCCTTGGGGCGATTATGGATTGGCTGAGGGTCGGCAGACTTCGATGGGTCGCGCTGGGCCTCATCCTTACAATTGCGCTGGTATCGGAGATCCTGATCGCCAGGACCGTATTCGCCAGCAACTACAACCTGTACTACCTTCTGAGGCACTGAAAAGAAAACCCCGCTGGCTTACCAGCGGGGTCACCGGGAGGTTGCTTTCGTCATCACCCTTGGGCACCATTTCAGATGATGACTCCAGCTCGCAACGGGTCCTCCGAGAGGAGAAAAAGGGTTTTGCAATCTGTCCTACTTGCTTATACGGACAAGCCCCACATATTGTTCCCTGTTTCAGAATTTTTTTTGCTGTAAACGTTTACACTCCATTTTCGACTGACTCAGCCATCCAATCCGTGCTGAGGTTGACATTTCGGGATGCCGATGATATACTTGAATGCTCAAACGTCGTACCCGGAGCCCAAAACAGGTGGAAACGCCTGTTTTTTGCTTGACAGCAGGACGTGTTATTGCTATACTTCAATCCTGCTTTGGTTTTATCCGAGGCGACGGGCGAATAGCTCAGTTGGGAGAGCGCTTCCCTTACAAGGAAGATGTCGGGGGTTCGAGTCCCTCTTCGCCCACCAGAAGTACAAAGTACTTGAGTACCAAGTACAAAGAGGAAAACCAGATGGCGGTTTGGTCTTTGTACTTGGTACTCCGAGCCTTTGTACTCCGAAGGCACGTGGGGGCGTAGCTCAGTTGGTTTAGAGCGCCTGCCTGTCACGCAGGAGGCCGCGGGTTCGAGTCCCGTCGTCCCCGCCACGAAAGTACAAAGCTGGGAGTACAAAGTACAAAGACCCAGCGGCGGCCCTGGGGCGAACAGATGCGCCAGGAATACTGGCTTTCTCTTTGTTCTTTGTACTTCGGTACTTGGTACTAGCGAAGCCATGCCGGGATAGCTCAGCTGGTAGAGCAGTGGACTGAAAATCCACGTGTCCGCAGTTCAACTCTGCGTCCCGGCACCAGATCAAGCCGACGTAGCTCAGCTGGTAGAGCAGCGCATTCGTAATGCGCCGGTCGTCCGTTCGAATCGGATCGTCGGCTCCAGATTCTTTGCTCCAAGGATGTGTACGTGGCACTAGGTAACCTGGCAATTCCCCCGCCCTTCAGGAGCATCCCATGAATTCCAACCCCACAAACATCTCCAAAGCCGTGATCCCGGCTGCCGGTCTGGGTACCAGACTCAGACCGCTCACATCCATCACCCCTAAAGAAATGCTGCCCCTGGGCCGCAGGCCCACGGTCGAATACATAGTTGAAGAGTTGCATGCAGCGGGCATAAACGATATTATATTCGTGGTTTCGCCGCTGAAGCCCCGGATCCAGGAGTACTTCGGCGACAAGACATGCGGCGGTCGGGTTCGCGTGAGGTACGTCATACAGGAAGAGCAGCTCGGACTGGCGCACGCCATTCTGCAAGCAGAGGAAGCGGTGGCCGGGGAGCATTTCGCGGTGGCGCTGGGAGACTCCGTCATCGTCTCGCGCCGGGAGACATCGCCCATGGCGCGATTGCTCGCGGCGTACAAGACCAATC
>Ga0307380_10002613_pt1 | contig 25402 bp, 31 predicted proteins | sample UN3MG_FD_202239 | JGI IMG/M metagenome (GOLD analysis project Ga0307380, IMG submission 202239) | Soil microbial communities from Risofladan, Vaasa, Finland - UN-3 | ecosystem: Environmental > Terrestrial > Soil > Coastal area > Acid sulfate soil | place: Finland: Risofladan, Vaasa | collected... | reverse complement strand
GCGGATGGGTACATCGCGGATGGGTACATCCATGGCGGAATTCCTATCTGTCATACCTGCCGTACTGCTCGACCAACTGGCCGACTCTGCGAATCCTCTCCCACCTCGTCCCCGGCGGCACCTGGTCGGCCACCCCCAGCACGTAGCGAGGTTGGCTACGCATGACCTCCAGCACGTGGATGACGAAGCGGTCGAACTCCTGATCGCTGACCATGTCGGAGAAATGGAAACCGGGGATGCCGCCCCACACGACCGTGTCTTTCCCGACCCAAGACTGGATTTCCTCGATCGCCAGGTCACCGGCTGGCGCCGGGGTCAACGCTTCGAGAACCGAGAACCCTGTAGAAGCCACTTCTCGGATCAGCCCTTTCAGTCTCCCGTCCATGTGCACAAAAGAGTACTTGCCCGCGGCCTTGATCTTTCGGTTCCAGCGTTCCTCATAATCCCGCATGTACTGGTTGAATCGCCTCTTACCTACCACCTCGGACGAGAGGTTCTCAGGGATCATCAGGCATTCGGCCGGCGAATTCAGCGCGATCTCTGCCGCTTCGTCGCTCTTTTGCTCCATCACGGCGATCGTCTCGACAAACTCATCTGGGGCATCTGTCATCGCATAGGTGACGGCCTGGATCCCACCCAGCACCGCGATCATCTCCATCAAGGGGCTCCTGGGCAGGTAACACAGCACCAGGCCATTGTCACCGATCAATTCGTACCGTGCCTCGGCCAACCCGTAGTCGGGCTGATAGAAAGTGTGCTCATACCAATAACGGATGGCTTTCAGGTCCCGCCAGTCCTTGATATAGTGTTCCTGATACGCCCAACAATAAGACCCGGGCAGGTACTTCTCCACCTGCAAGAGTTCGCCCACCGGCATCTTTACACGGGTGATGCGGACATCGCGGATGAGCCGGATGTACCCATCCGCTACATCCGTGCCGATTTCCTGCTCGACCTGAACACCGTCGTAAACGGGCTGGAAGGGCCAGTAGCCCTGCAAGTAAAACCCGACCCCCAGATCGCGATGCAGTTGGAACATGCCTGGCCCCTGGTACTTTTCTGGCATAAGCCCCTGGGCATTCAGAGCGTTGATCCAATAGTCCAGATCCCCAAACCAGGGTACCAGGTCTGGCTTTTGCTTGTTCAGTATGGCCAACACCCGACTGCGCGCACTCACGTGATCAGGTCCCTCCGGATTCATTGCAACACGAGACCAACTCAATGCCCTTGCCGGTACCGAGGTTGCGTCGGATGTACTCATCCGCAGAGTACTGCTTGTCCGTGGCGTTATTCCAGTGTTCGTGGACACCGAGGCTGGCCAGGCCGCTCCCATTCCCCTCCGGATCGTAAGAGGTGCCAGGAGTAGGCTCCTGCTCTTTCACTCTCATGGATGTACTCATCCACGACCTTATGGGCAGGCAACCGGCAGCCAGCAGGCCTGCGACAGCCGTACCCAGGCCCCGGAGGAATCTACGTCGGGAGATCGGGGCACCGCTCTTGTAGAGGGAAGCGCCATGGCGGCCGTTCATTGTGCATCCTCGATGTGGATAGGATAGCGGCCATACTTTAGAATGGCCTGTTGCATCGCGCGGACGTTCTCAGGCTGGCAGTAGTAGGCAACGCTGTTGGAGCTCCCCGCGATGTAACCGCCGCCCGGCGCGGCGATCCGGATGGCCTCTTTGACCAACCGGTCCACCTCCTGGGGTGTGCCGCGGCCAAGGGTGTCCACGCTGATGTGGCCGACCAGGCACAGCCGTCCCCCGTAGCGGCGCTTGAGTTCTGTCAAATTCATGGCTCCCGGCTCGATGGGGTGCAGTCCGTTCATCCCCAGGTCCAGCAGATCATCCAGGATAGGCACCAGATTGCCGTCCGAATGAAAGATCCAGGGCTTGGTGATCTGCTCCGCCACCCGCCGATAGTGGGGCACAAACAGTTGGCGGAAGATCTTGGGCGAGACATACGGGGCAGTCTTGAACGCGATGTCGTCGCCAAACCACAGGAAATCAAAGTCCAGTTCACACAGGTGTCGCGTGGCGCGCGCGTACCAGTCGGTGTACATCTCGAAGAGATCCTCAACCAGCGTACGGTCATCGTACAGGGCTATGGCGAAGGTCTCAAAGCCCATACCCAGGATGGCAGGATCGGAGCCCAGGTTCAGGAAGCAGAAAAGAGCCAGTCCGGAACTGCGATGCTGTTCGACGAAGCGACGGTAGGGTTCGTACAGTGCGGGATCGTCGGGGTCCGGCAATTGGATGCGGGCCAGGTCGGCGCGCGTCTTGATCCGCCCGCCAGCGACCATGGTATGGCCGTTGACCTGTTTTTGGACCCCTTCGTGGCGCAGGAACAGATACATACCAAAACCGTCGAGCCCCAACGTATGGACCAGTTCGATGGGCTCGTAGCGAGGGCTGCCCAGCAGCGTGCCCCTGAAGACCGGTTCCTGGCCTGCTCCCAGTTCTCCCGTCACCAGGTGCTCGGGCTGCTGCCTGCCCAGCAAGGCCAACGCCACCGGTTCATCCACCACCGACTCCAGGAACGGGACGCGATCCGGCTCCTGGCATCGTAGCGCCGTCAACACGCGTTCTCGGGACGACCATGTGCTGTTCGACGTCATCGTGGATGCAAGGGATGTACTCATCCCCTGCATCCGGTACGTCCGTTGTGGCATAGATCCACGCTCCTCTCCCTACGTGTGCGAACTGAGATACGGCTCGCAGCGTAAGAGCGCCAACGCGCTATGTCCGTCCGCCACCTCACCGTTGCGGGCCATCTCCAGTGCGCGCTCTACCGATACCAGGTGTACCTCGATGATCTCGCCTGCTTCGCGTCGGGGTTCACAATCCAATCGGACGTCACGCGCCAGGATGATGTGACAGACCTGGTCAATGATGCTCACGCCGGGACGAAAAGAGCCCACGTAGAGCCAGTCGTCGCTGGTACCCCCTATCTCCTCAGCCAGTTCGCGTTTCGCCAGTTCGAGGGGGGTACCCGTGAAATCGTGGAACCCGCCAGCGGGTACTTCCCAACACCAATCCGCGATTGTGTAACGCAGTTGGCGGATGAGCACAACTTGCCGGTCAACCGTGATCGGGACAATCCATACGGCGCCGGTGCCCTGGACGTAGGCATAGGGAGCCAGGTGCCCATCGGGCCAGCGTACCTGATCCTGACGGACGCGGAACATGTGGTAGACATAAGGAAAGTCGGTGCTCAGGCACTCCCAACCATAAGTGCGCAAGTTGTGCTTGTCATCCGAGTGGGCCATCTACTGTTGATCCTCCTGTCGTCCTGCCTGCGTGACACAGCGGCACAAGGTCAAGAGCGCCCGCCATTGTACCCTGTTCCATCTGGCCGTGCAAGTCGTTGCGACGCTGGAATGCGAGGCAAGGCGCACTGTTGACTTGAGAGCATGGTCGAGTATGCTGTTGAGTGCAATGACCTCCGAGTCAGACCTCATCCACGAGCCGAAGGGCCGGCTGGTGTACCCGGCGATGGTCAGCGTGGCGGGGCTGCTGGGGCGAGGCTGGGCATCGTGGGCAGAGCACATCCGCAATCCGCAATCCGCGACGAACTATCACCTGGAGGACCTCACAGGAAACGGCCCACGTGAAGCGGGCGTGTTCACATTGGCGGATGCGGGGTTCATCCGCTATCCCATTGACACCCTTCTGGCCAGGTACGGCCTGGAGGAGCGGCCTGTTGGAAGGCAGGCCAGGCCTTGTCGTTGACGCGGTCTCCTACCACAGGAGGTTCCCGATGAGCTGGAAGATGGTGCGAGCACTGGCAGGAGCCATCCTGCTGGTCTTGCTGCCAACCGTGGGCCGGGCAGTCCCACCCACCCCTGAGTTCTTCGCCGATCTGCCCCTACAACCGGCCAGTAGTCACCTGCCGCCCGGCTACGAAGGCGCGCTGGACCGCCTGCGACCGCTCTACCCAATCCGGCAACCGCCGCTGGCCGATCCGCTCGGCCTGGCGGTCAACGCGGCCGGCACATGGGTCTACGTGATCGAAAAAAGGGCATGGCTCAAGTTAGATTTACACTTTTCTCACAGGCCGTATGCCGTCTTGATTCCTACCGTGCGGAAGGCCTGAAACCGGCCATTTGGAGCCAGTTTGCGGCCAGGTTCAGTGCTTTTGGGCCAACTTCACAGGAAAATGTACCAGAAATCCCTGACGCAAAATCAAAGTGTCAATCTAACTCCGCGAGATTCTGAACCATGCCGAAAAAAGCCTCCACCGCCTGAGCCGCATAGACGTCGCCCCTCCCTTGGCCACTTATGCCACTGTCACCCCCATCACCGACGCCCTGCTGGCAACAAAGTGTTGACTCCTGAGTTCGTTTATGCTATAATAGGTGTACAACACAATGCTCGCCAAAGGCCCAGGGGAAAGGAGTTACACGATGAAAGCACGCCTGTTATCCGTGGTTGCTCTCCTCGTATCTCAAGCTGTTGTTCTTACATGGATCGTGCTTGCCCAAGCAGCGCTGTCTGAAACACCGCCCACCAACGAATACCCACCTTCTACTCTGGCGCCAACACTCACCCCGGCCATTATCCCGCAAGGAGCACAGGAAAACCCGCGCAGAAACTTCCAGACCATTCTGCTTTGGCCTAAAGAGCTCTCACAGTTCATGGGTGAATATCCATCTTGGGAAATGTGGTTAGGGAGCAGGAGTGTGTCACCCTGTTCAACTCGAGAAGAGCTATTGGTCTCGGTCCGCGCAATTGCTGGCACAATCCCTGATCTGCAAGTTGGGACAGATGAGCCTCATTCAAATGTCATCATCATCTCAGGCAATCCCGGAGCACTTGTTGCACTACTTGAGCGACTCAGAGATCATCCTATGGTAGAACGAGTTACAGAGGATTCACCTGCCCGACGCAATGAAGCCAGAACGGCTTGGACGAAGTCAGGAGGCAGCAGAAACTGCAACATACCCCGACACTGCCCTGTATCTGTACTCAACATACGAAACCACTGGGTGACCAATGTGGTGTGGGGTTGCACTACTCCAGGTGCTACTGTCGGGGTTACGCTAACTCGCGACATTTCTCACGTCCTGACAACCACAGCGATAGCCAATCCTGAAGGGCTTTATTACGCTTATCTGGCATGGGACATTCGCGATAGCGATATTGTTGAGGTGAACGATGGCACGACGACTCTAGCGCTGCCTGTCATCCCGTTGCGAGCCTCTGGCGACGCATCTACGGCGCTGGTTACAGGGACGCTAGTACCTATGCCCGAGGCAACGGGAGGAAGGTCTGGCGTACCCTATCTCGTGGACGTAATTGTCGGTGGGGCTGGTAGAAGGGTGGGCGCAGACAAGCAGGGCACGTTCACCGCTGATTTTAGCCATACCGCCTTTCGTCCTGGCATTCCCGGATTCCTGCGCTATACGGACAGGGCCGGGAACCGCATATTTGCGCCATTTAGCATATCCATCATCAATATCAGAAGGGACACCCCGTATGGACGCCCCTACGGTGACACCCATCGGGCAGGAGTCAGTTCAATCGTGTGGGGCAGTGCTACACCGGGCGCCACCTTGGTGGTCACACTTACTCGCGCGGGCAATCTCGTGATCACGCGCACCGTTACGACGAATCAGGTGGGAGATTTTGCGGTCTCCGTGGATCGCTTGATAGAAGATGGCGACACTGTACAGGTATCCGATGGCATTTCCGCGAAAACTGTGCAGGTCCCGACACTCACTTTCCACGCCGATACGGTCACGAGAATGATTACCGGCATTGCGCCGGCGGGAATCACGACAACAGAGTCAGGAGCACCGCATTCGCTCGAACTATCCATTGGCAATAATGTACGCCAGATCACTACAACTGCCGTGGGTGGGTTTTCTGCAGACTTTACCTCCAGCTCCTATCTGGCCGGGTTATTGGGAATACTGCGTTATACGGACTCAGATGGGAATAGGGTCTACAAGCCGCTCTTTATAGCAGATCCTCTGGTGCGGGGCCAGCCTGGCGATTGGCGGGCCGACGCGATCGTTGGGCAGCCCGATTACGCCCAGATCACGTTCAACGAGGTCGTGAGCAACAAGGTATTCAATGCGCAAGGGGTATACGTAGATCGCTCGGTTCGCCCCAACCGGGTATACGTCTACGACGCCGGCAACAGCCGAGTGTTGGGGCTATCGCATCTGGGGCTATGCCTGGCAGGTACGCATGCCGGTCAGGATTGTACCACCGACTCTGACTGTCCTGGCTCGAGTTGCCAGATTCAAGAGACGAGGCCGGCCGACATCGCATTGGGCCAGTCCTCATTCTACTCATCCTTGTGCAACAGTGACAGCGGGTACCAGATATACCCGGACGTGCCGATGGCCAATGCCACGACGTTTTGCGGACTTCCTGAAGATGCAAATAGCGTGTCTGAGTGTGGTTCAGGCGCCACGATGGCCACAGATGCTCAAGGCAACTTCTATGTGCCGGATTTCTTCAATAACCGGGTGCTACGCTACAACAACCCTTTCACAACAGATGCTGTAGCAGACTACGTGTGGGGACAGGCCGATTTCTCTGGCATAACGTGCAATCGCGGCGCTGCATTCTACGACTACTCTGACTCGAGGAGTCTATGTCTGGCTCCCATCCCGGGCATGGGTGATCTTCGTGCCGGTGTCGCTGTGGATTCCGCGGGCAATCTGTGGGTAGCCGACAACTTTAACAACCGCGTGCTACGTTTCGCATTCAAGCCCACGGCGGGCATACCTGCTCAAGAGGCCAACCTTGTTCTGGGACAGCCGGATTTTTCGCCCGTGACCTCCGGTGCCGGGCTCAATCAAATGGACAAACCTGCCTCTGTGCGTGTGGACGACGATGGAATTGTGTATGTTGCCGATAGTCTAAACAACCGGGTATTGGTATTTGAACCTCCCCTCTCAAACGGAATGAATGCCACTCGGCTGCTTGGGAGCGGTCTGCAAAGGCCAACAGGGTTAGAGTTTGATCCGCAAGGGGGCCTGTGGGTGACCGACAATGATAACGACAGGTTTGTCCATTTTGTAAACGGCGTGATGCAGGAGACCATCAATGGGGTTGATGAGGAGGCTCAGGTAGGAGTTGATAGTGACGGCAACGTGATGGCGGCCGGCTGGGCACTCCAGCAAGTACTGCGTTTTTCTGCACCCACATACACGTGGGACTCAGCGTTTCTCCGCTCCGAACCAACGGGATCTCCTAACCGAACAGGTCCCCAGGGAGTGATCGGTGGAATCGGCCTGGAAGTGGCCACTGGACAACTGATCTATGCTGACAAATCACGGATTTTGTTCTGGAACAACCCCTGGAGCCTGACGAACTATCAGGCAGCGGATGGTGTTGTAGGAATGCCAGACTTCCAAAGTCGGGAGTGGGAGGCGGGATTTGGAAGAATGCGAGCAGATAACCGAGGGCGACTTTGGGTGATCGGAGGCGATTGGCCAGAGGCTCAAGTATACGGGTACGAACTACCCCTTGAGACAGGAGCCACACCAGTTTTTACCCTGACATCACCGCTTCCCCTTCAAGGTGGGGGAGTACTTACCTGGACTGAGTACCTCGCGATAGGGGGGATCGAGATTCAGCATACCTGTGATTGTCTCTGGTTGTCGGACCCAGACAACCACCGGGTGTTTCGCATCAGGAATGCAAGTATGCAACCTGTCGTGGACATCGTTCTTGGGCAGTTGAATGTGTCTGGGGTACAATGCAACCAGGGTCGTGGGCGTGACTTTCCCTCTCGGAACTCCCTGTGCAATCCGGGAGCATTGACTTTCGACCAGGCCGGCAATCTATATGTGGCCGATCACAACCTTGAATGCAATGGCAACCTCCGGCTACTCGAATTTGACGCGAGCACTATCCCTGATGCACCAACGTCTGCTGTCTTCGGCATCCTGGCCACGCGCGTGTTCGGCAGAAATGGCAGCTTCACTGAGCCCTATTGCCTTCCTGGCGAGCAAGACCCGCTGTGTGGTCCCTGGGAGCCTGCTTTTGATTCTCGGGGCCGCATGGTTATCGGGTTCAATGGTTATTTGGGATCGCGTTTTCCGATGGTTTACCAGAACCTGTGGACGCACCCCCTGCCAGTAGCGGCTTTGGGTGACTTTCACTCTATGCCGCTTTCGGCACGATTTGACCAGTTCGACAATCTGTATATCCTCGACCACAACCGCAGCCGTATCTTGATCTATCGAGACCGCCAGGTCCAAACGTACACAGTGGCAGGTGCAATCAAGACAACAAGAGGGGTCCCAATTCCAGGCGTACAGGTAGAAGCCGCAGGTTACGCTTCCAGTAGTATCTCTGACGCTTCCGGCATGTACACGCTGACGGGACTGATTACTGGAACCTATGAATTACTTCCAAGCAAGAATCATTACCGATTCGTGCCTAATACCCGAACGGTCAGTGTTCCGCCAGATAGAGTGAGGCAGGACTTCGTAGGCTATGAAGAATACAGCGTCTACATCCATCTTCCCCTTGTCATCCGTAACCACTGAGGTACGTCAGATTCCTGCAAACATCAATTACGTAGCCTCGAAATCGGTGGCCCCATATCGGGCCGAAATTGGCGATTCCGCCTCTGATTTGTAGCAGCAATGAAGAATAAGCCGCTTCTCGGGTAGGCCCAGGCAGGTCTGACATATTGGCAGCGCGGTTTCTTCGCGCATAATCCGGCAATTAGGCTGAAGTGGGCCCTTATTCTTCGTCGCTGAATTTGCAGACTGCTGCACCGCATGTTGACCTCCGTGCAAAGTTGAACTATACTACTAAGGAGAGCTCAAGACATGGGAAGAAAGATTCCAGGTTGGGTAGCAAGAGGTACTCTGGGTAGTATCCTTCTTGCTATCTTGGCATTCGTGTTGAAGACAGTCCTTGAGCTCAAGATTCAGAATGCTTATGAAGGAGTCTTGGAGCCTTATTTCACAGCTCCCATTGAAGTACATTTCGTTACCAACAGATTTCAAATGATCCTTCTTGCCCTATCAATTCTGGCACTAGTAATCCTGTTTTCTTTCGTTATCACGAGGCAGGTCAGGAGCTCCATAAGAAGACGGAATGCGACCCCTAGTCGTTTCAAGCCACCCCAAAACGGTGATGACATGTCCCACCTCACTTCTACCGACGTTGTTCATGAGATAGTAATGGCAAGACAAGGAAGGACTAACCCTGAAAACGCGGCTAAGGTTGTAGTAAAGGCGGTCAACTTCAAAGTAATCACACCAGAAGCGGGGGCTGAGGCGCTTGAAGAATTCGGCTACGCTCTGATTGAATTGAGTGATGGGAGATATACAGTTGGAATAGAAAGGGGGAACAGGTGAATATGCATGGGCTAGGAAAGGGACAGATGAAAAAAAGTGAAAAGACGCAAACTTTGGAAAATGTCGAGAAATGGGGAAAAATCTATATTGAACAGGCAGATATCGTCTTGGGAATAGATGATATTGAAGCACTTGAACAATACAGGGTACAGCTCGGGGATTTCATTGATGATGTAAAGAATAGATGGATGGGGAAGCAACAACTACGTCGCCTGAAACATGATAAGCAAGAATGGCTGCGTAGCCTTTTTCGCAAGCTTGCAGATTTGGAGATGGAAATTGCCAGTCACATAGTCGTAGTCCGTAGAGACGAGGAACTACTAATCGAGATGGATCGCCTCGCGTTCCCCGAGAGTGTCGAAGGAATCGGATCAAGGGACCTGTCATGCTGGAACAAGTCACCTCTGTTTTTTCCAGATAGGCTATTAAACAAGTTAGCAAGTGCGGCAGTTCCATAAGGGGGAGTGTCATGGCGAAGATGGAGATAGAGCAACAAACAGGACAACGCCGCCTTGCTGGCAATCTTAAGACCTTTGCAGTGAAATACGAGTTTCCATATACAGACCGCCAGGATGGACAGGAGGCGGAACTCGGTGTTTATGTCAGTGGAGGAAGTAAGCTAATCACAAATCACTATCACTTTGATCCATCTGGAGATAGTTATTCGTTTGGCTGGGCTGAACGTCTGGTAGATGACACCGAAAGAGCTGAGGTTTTACAAGCGGTAAATACTACCCGCCCGATTATAGGATTAACAGAGCGGATAATTGGCAACAGATTAGTTGTCGTGGGGGGGCGAGATAGTCTGAAGAAGTGCTCGGATGTGGAGATCCAGAGATGCTTTCAAGATGATGTCGCTCGTGTCGATACACACTTCAGGCAGACAGACGATATTTTGAAAAGACTGCTAGAGCGGGAAGAGAACAAGCGGCATGGCCAGATCGGATGAGCAGCGAGTAGGCACGGAAGAGGGGGCTGGGTGGCCTCCTGTGGGGAGAGCCGCTCAGAGCATCTGGTTCAGTTCCAAGATAGCCCCTTTGGTGTCATTCTTGTCCAAGTTCGTCTTGCGCTCGGCGGAGCCGATGAGCAAGCTGTTGAGACAGACGCGGTTGAGTTGGCGGGCCACACCGTGGCTGAATTGATAGCCAGCGGCGATGAAGTGGTTGGAAGTTGCGAGTGGTGCGAATGAGGGCTTAGGAGCCCGGGTACCAGAACAGGGTAGTCACGAATATAAGGCAGTTCAATGGGGACATACGGCTCTACCCTGCTGGGTAGTGAGCGCTAAGGACGGTGGCCGAGCCCGTTTCTTCCCATGTCGGCTCCGCTTGGGAAGCTCACTGTCACAGTTGGGATCGGATTGAGAACGATGCCTCGTGAGAGCACAAGACGTCTTTTTCTGTGGATAGGCTCAGTTCGTCTGTGCTGTTGTGTACCCAGGTGGGCGAATAGAATTTACCACCAAGGTCCTCCAGGTACAGCTTCTACGCTGCTAAACTGGTTGCCATAGGACACCCGTCCAAAAATCTGGGACATTGGTCTCCCCCACACAGGACAATCGCCCCTTGAAATCCGCCGGTAACCCTGGTATACTCTTCCCCGACACTCTCACCCTGGACTCCGTTCCAGGCGCACGTTCCAACCCGGAGCTGCCCGACGGCCACCTCGAACGCGCAAGCCCGAGCGAGACCCCTGCTCGCGTCCGGCCCCCATAGAGGCCCCCCCTGCCCCGAGCCCCACGCGGGCCAGTGGCAAACATCGGCGACCAAGAGGCCCTGAAGGTCATTCAGGGTCTCTTTTTGTTTCCCGATACCCAACCAATGGACACACCATCGAGCCTGTCTCCACAATTGCAGGAAGCCATCCATGCCGAGGCCGAAGCCCACGGCTTCGACGAAACCGCCACGCGCTGGCTAACGCTCCTCCTTCAGACCGACCCCACACTCCCCGCCCCCACCGCCGGGGCAATGGTCGCCCGCGTGCGCACACTCCCCCTCGGCGCCGACCTGGCCGCACTCGACGCTACCCTCCGCCGCCTGGGTGGACGTAGCCTCGCCGAACTCACCACCAGCGAGCGACGCGTGACCGCCATGCTCCTGGCCGACCTGCTTGCCCAGGCCCACGCGCTGTTGGCTGCCATAACCTGATCCAGGAGGTCTGACCGTGAAACTGCGCGTCTGGAAATCGTTGACTTTCTTCATCGGGCTGCTCCTCTTCATCGCTGCCTTCGTCGTGATTCTGGTGGCGGGCCGCATCTTCAACCCCCCGCCCTACCGCATCGTCATCGCGCTGCAGGACGTCCCGCCCTACACCGTCCTCACCCGCGAAATGCTGGCCGTGGACGAGCAGACGATGAACATGGGCTTCTGATGGGTACGTTGAGTCGAACAGTCTGCTCAGTTAGTAATGTGCAAGTGGCCCTGTTTTCGGTTATCACATTCTGCGCCGGTGCAGGCCAGTGGCCCTGTTTTCGGTTATCATCTACACGCTGGGGAAGCGCCACCTGCTGGAGGTGCTCAAGCGCATCGAGCCGGCGGGATACGAGTTCATCCTGGAGACCAACGGCATCCCCATCGCCGCCGACGAGGAGTATGCCGCCGACCTGGCGCAGTTCGCGAGCGTGCACGTGCGGGTCTCGCTGAAGGCGGGCACGGCGGAGGGGTTCGAGGTGCGCACCGGTGCGCGGGGGGAGTGCTGGGAACTGCCCTTCGCCGGACTCAGGGCAGGCTCCTTCGTCGCGGTCGAGCGGTTGCTGGCTGCTGGGGCCGACTTCCACGTGGCGGCGATGACCGATCCGCGGCTGATGCCCCAGGCGGAGCGTAGGGCGCTGCTGGTCCGCTTGCGGCGCGCCGGGTACACGGGCTGGGTGGAGGAGGAGCAGTGCGACGCCTACCGCAGCACGGTCAAGCGGCTGCGGGCAGCGGGGGGTGGAACCTGTTTTGAGGAACTGGGCAAGTATGTTCAGGCATTTGATCTTCCAGCCGATCATTAATGGTGGCAGGGTTAGTGACAGCCCTATCTACCACAACTTAGCTGCCACTTTCAGCCAACTAACAGCACCCCGAAGATGGCGGGCTTTCAGTTACTGTATTCGGCGGCTGGGGAATCACATAGGTCTGAATGTTCCCACCTATAAATGGTGCAGGATAGTCGCTTAGTTTGAATAGTGTACCGATGACTTGTACGTTTAGCTCCACAAGTAGCTTGGTTTCATCAATGGAACGAGGGGGCCTGAATGCCCAATTGGGGTTACTCCAGATTCCACAGAAGAAATCATTCATAATCCGCTGTAGAGCGACAAAACCAATGCGTCCTGATGCAAAGCCGTTAACATAGACTTGGTAAGCTCCTGCTCGAAAAGCTCCCATCAGCTTGTTCTTTGGGCAATCTCTCGTCCAAAAATCCTCAGTTACCTGAAAGTTGGGTGATGTACCTGTGTACTCTCCCGTGTTTGGATCTATGCCTGTTACATTCCTGACGAACCAGAACTCCGGATGGGACTTGTTTTCCTCCTCAACATAGCCCGCGATATGCACCATGCTCCCACCGGCTTTTTCGTCAGGAGGCATTTGCGCTTCGAGTTCTTTTCCCAGATTGTGCGCCAAGTCAGAGAGAGAGGAAACCCCTGCCCTGGCTTGCTCCTGGATGAAGTCATTCATCCAATGGTTCATCCTAACTCCTCCAACTGAGTAAGACCCTGCAACAGTAAGACCTGCATTAAGATGCTTGATCTCGAAGGTCTTCTGGCTTTCTCCAGCCGAAGTATCGCCACCTGCCGTCAAGTTGGAGTCGCTTGCGTGGACAATCCCGTGCTTACTTATATGGGTAAGGATAAGAGTCATAGTTTTTGCCTCCTCGTCAAAACGACGAACCGAACGTGAACAATGGACATCTCCACGTAAACCGTATGTTCACCACCTTCCCAACAGACACACTCGCCTCAACCCTGACGCGGGCTCATGCTACAGTTTGCGGCACCAGGGTGCGCCTATCGTCCTGGCCGTTACCCCCGGCTGGACTGAGTTAGGAGGTGATTTCTATTGCGTTGTAGCTTCAGTATAGTGCAACCTGGTGCAAACGTCAATATCCTCGACCGAACAAACTTTCTAGTTTCCTGTCACTTTCTTGCTGAAATATGACGCCATCTGGCAAGTATTCATGGTAGACTTATGTGTGAGGTGTAATTGCGGTGACCAACGCGGGGCTGTTGCCTGAACATCTCATCCGCTTCTGCGGTGCCGACTGGGGCACACTGCCGGAGATCATTGACCAGGCGACCGAGTTTGTGCGGCGCAACCGGCGCATCGTCCCGCGGATGGAGGGCATCCGGCGCATTGACGTGGAAGAATACCCACAGTGGCTTGCGTCCACCAGTCTTTGCCGAAGAACACCACCAGTTTATCATCACGCTCTATGGTGCGGCTGCGGAGGGTGGCATCGTTGCCCCCGTCGCCGACGAGTCCGCACGTTGGGGATTGAATGAGCGCCAGGCGCGGGCGCTGGCTTATCTCAAGGCCTACGGACAGATCACGCGCAGCGAGTACTGTGAATTGACCGGGGTGCAGAAAAGCACAGCGCATCAAGACTTGCAGGATATGGTCCTCAAGGGTATGATTGTGCGGCAGGGCAAGGGGCGTGGCGTTCGTTACGTATGGAATCGTCCGGCGCCGGACGATTTGCCGGACGATTAGAGGACGATTCCGAGGACAGTTTGGTGCTGGCCTGCAACGTGTTCCGCAAGCGGAATGCTCCCGACGACAGGGGCAGTTGAGGTCAGCAGCTTCGTGGACCATTGCCTGTACGACATTTTCTACATCGAAAAGTGGGGCACCGGCATCGCCCACATGCGCCGCTTGATGCGCGAGCACGGGCTGGCGGAAGCATGCCTGGAGGACCTGGGGGGCTTTCTTGCCGTCACGTTCTACGGCCCCGGCGAACGGATTCTGGACTTGATTCCATGAGTTCTGATTCCAATCTTTCGTTCACCGCCCATATACCAGCCACCGCTATACTGTTGACTGAGACTGTCATAATCCGACCCGCCTCACCGTGCACGTGCCGAGGAGGGCCTCGTGGACAACACAGAGCCGACCCCCTGCCAGCATGTACCTTGGCGGCCGGTCGGCTCTGTTTCTATATGATGAGGAGGTGGTTTGCTCACTGTCCCCCACCGTGCTACAATGTTCTCCAGCAGCCAGGTGGGTGGGAGCCGGACCATACATGCCAGGAGATGGAGACATGCCAATGAAGGTCTATCACGTGGAAGGCGTCCGCCGCTGCGCGGTGGTCTTCGCCGCTTCGCCCGAGGAGGCCGTCGCGCAGGCGGTCGAACGTAGCCTCGTGGGTGATTGGGAGGGGCTCGACGCCGTCGAGGTGTCACTGCCCCTGGGCTACTACCTGGCGTACGATCCGCACCTCGCAGCAGAGCAGCCAGCGCTGCCGTTGTCGCTCGACGATCCAGACTCAGAGAGGCTCCACACGGTTACCCGATCTGGCGTCAAGGTCTACGACGACTGGCGCGACAACGTCGTCGTGGACGCCGACGCGCCTCCCCTGGCCTGGAAAGCCGACCTGGATACCTTCGGGGCAAACACGTCCGTCCCCGACCACCCCCGCCTGGCCAGCGAGAACAGCGAGGATGCTCTCTCCTGGAACCTGTTCCGCACCCTGGAGCGCAGCGGTCACCTGAATGTGGTCGCCCGCGCGCTGGGGCTAGAAGACGAGTTCCAGGTGCTCTACTGGTATCGGCCTTGGGACAGTGCCAGGCCGCTGCCGGAGATCAAGCTGGCGCTGGACCGGGTGGAGCCGTGGGGGAAGGTCGGCGGGCGCTACCAGACCGAGACCGACGTTATTCTCAAGGGTCGGCGCTACCTGGTGATGGTCGAGTGCAAACTGGGCAAGCCGGGTACCCACGTGCACGCCTGGGAGCGAGGGAGCAAGGGCCACATCCCGCCGACCTACGAGGGGCCGCTGCGCAGGCTGCTGGCGGATATGAAGGGCTGGGAAGCAACGATGCGGCGCTTCTACCAGTTGCTGCGCCACCTGGTACTGGCGAACGAGCTGTGCTGGCCGGGCGGATGGCCGCTGGAGCCGCACCTGCTGGCGATCGCGAATGCGCTCAACGTCAACCGGGATGGGAAGCCTCACGCCGTCGAGTTCGAGGCCTTCCAGCGCGCATTGCAGTTGTCAGCGGAGCAGACGCATCTGCTGACGTGGCAAAAACTGCTGGCCCACGCCGAGGCGACATTCGATCCCGGCGTGCGGCCCCTGCTGGCCCACGCCCGTCGGCTACGGTATCTCCAGCTGGCGAAAGTTTAGGCCGGCCAGGCTCCGTGAGGGCCTGTTCAGGGCGTTGCGGTGGTGAGCACTCCTCCTGCCGGCCCGGTAGGGCCCCCGCCTTGCCTGATTTGCACATTGTGATACAATCTCCATAGAACAGAGAAGCCTCGCAGTTCCCAAGGGCTCGAGGCCTGGCCAAGACGTGGGAGTGCGCTCTCCCCGCATGGCCTGTCCCCGGTCAAGGTGCAGTGGACGATCTGTTGATATGAACAGCAGGACGAACGATATGTCCTTCGATACAGTCCTCATTGTTGGCCTCTACGTTGCCTGCGAGTTGATTGCTAACACCACCGCTGGCAAGCCGGTGGCCCTCCCAGGAGGCATCACCGTACCTGCGGCAGTCTTCATCTATGCCCTCACCTTCACCCTCATTGACCTCGTCAACGACCGGCTCGGGAAGCAGGGGGCGCGGTACGTCGTCTACGCAGCCTTCCTGACCAACCTGTTGCTGGCTGCCTATATCCAGTTCGCCATCTGGCTGCCGCCTGCCCCGTTCTACGGTGAGGAGGCGCAGGCGGCCTTTGCCGGGGTGTTGGGCTCGACCTGGCGCATCGTGACGGCCAGCCTGAGCGCCTACCTGGTCAGCACGCTGATTGATGTGCAGGTGTTTGCCTGGTGGCGGGAACGTATCGGGCGGTACCGCTGGGCACGGGTACTAGCCAGCAATGCGGTGTCCACGCTTATCGACAGTGCAGTCTTTATTACCATTGCCTTCTTGGGTGTGATGCCGGTGTTGCCTCTGATCGCTGGACAGTATTTGCTAAAGATGATCGTGACAGTGGTGAGCATTCCGCTGATCTATGCGGTGAAGGTTCGACGATCCCAAGCTGCTGATCAAGGAGTCGCGTAGTGGCTTCAGACTATCGTTTGCTGGTCATGTCCTGTTCGCAGCGTAAACGCCAGACCCCGGGCTTATTGCCGGCGGTCGAACGATATGATGGTCCTGCTTTCAAGGTGCTTCGCCGCTTTTTGCGAGAGCAGCCGGAAGTTGCTGAGCATTTGGAGGTATTCATTCTGTCTGCTGCCTATGGACTTTTTCCAGCCAAGCATCCAGTGCGAGACTACGATCGGGTGATGACTCCCCAGCGAACCGCTGAATTACACAAAGATGTACTTGCCACTTTCACCGACGTAGTTGGTAATGGTACTTGGGCTGAGATCTGCTTGGCCCTGAGCAAGAGGTATATGGCGGCACTCGAGGGGTGGAATAGCCTGATACCTGCTGGCGTTTCTATTACAATGGCCGACGGTCCTCAGGGAATACGACTGGCCAAGTTGAAGCGCTGGTTGTGGGGAGAGAATGTTTCGAGTCAACGCCCCAAGCCAGTTCCCGAACGTCCGACGTCAAGCCGAGACAGGGTGGCTCGTCTTCGAGGAGTGAAACTGGAGTTAGGCCCTGATCAAGTGCTCGTGTATGCAAGAGAAGCCTTAGCCAACGATGAGGCCAATGCCGGCCGCTTCCGAGAGTGGTATGTCGAAGTAGACGATCATCGGGTGGCACCCAAATGGTTAGCGAGTGTGTTGACAGGGTTGCCAGTCAGTGGTTTCACGAGTGGAGAGGCTCAGCGTGTGCTACGACAACTTGGCCTTGACACTCAGCGCGTGTGAGGGAGACAGCTAATGATCATCAGGTTACTTGAGCATAGAGATGAGGAGCCCAAGGTTCTTGACGAGATCGAAGTCGAGGGAGTTGATCCTCTGCGGGTTGCCCCTATTCATGAACAAGTAGGGAATCTCATTCCCATTCGGCAATTATCTGAGATGTTGAGGGAAATTCAACCTGTTGAGACAATGAACCCAGAGGAATTTGACAGCTACTATGCGCAGAATATCTCTGTATGGCGAGACGGGGACACCTCGCCTGTTCGGATAGAGATTCCACATCATATGGGACTGCGGATTGCTCTGATGAGCATTCTGCACAAGTATGGTCTATCTGACCAATTGCTGATTCAGATAAGTTGAGGTTGCAAGATGCCCATACTCTCTCTTGATGATTTCAAGTCATTACCTATTGGCCAATTCGCCCCAGGTTCTTGGACTGTGGAGTATCACGATCGGACACATCTGGCAGACAAGACATATGTGCCCTTAGGAGAGGTCAAGATTGAGGAGGTTAGTCGTAAAGGAGATGTTCTCTTTTCTTTCCGACCAACACCCCGCAAGCCAAAAAACAAACAAACTACTGAGCACACTCCACAAGAGGAGAATTATTTAGAGTCGTTGCTTGAGAAGGCTTGGGACCAAGGAGCCATTGAAGGGAAGGTGAATCCAGCCGATGCAGCAGATTACATATCTGATCAGCTAGAGGAATCAATGGCTAGGCTTGGCCTTGTGCAGTTGACTTTTGAGATAGACGATCCAGAATTCAGCGAGCGTAGCTTTGCGGTCATCATCTTGGATACCAATGCGCTGCGCGGCGGTGCGGTCCGTCACTTAAGAGAGCAATATGGCTCTGTGCAGTTATGGACGATTATTCCCCTTGTATCGTTGATGGAGATCGGTGAGCGAACCGCAAACATTACTCAAAAAGCAGCAGATAAGCCTAAGAAGCAGAACTGCTCTCTGATTCGTGTTCGACCGCAAGTCACGATTACCCCGCAGGAAATCAGATGGTTGAAGAAGAACTTTCCAACTGAAACCCTGGAACTTGTTCCAGAACTGTTTCGCACATTTCGGGGTTACGAGGCCAGTCGGGAGAGAGAACCTGACCGAGTTCTCATCAATGATCGTCTGATCCTGGAGGGCATCAAGGACCTGCGACGGCAACGTGGCCTTCCCGAGGTTGTCTATCTGATGTCAGGCGACAAGGATATGTCACGACTGGCTCGACTTGAGGGAATCCATACGATCTACCCTGCTAGACCGGGCATTCGGGAATCCCCTGAAGGCATCTGTTCTGTCAGATATTCACTGGAGGCACGTACCTATATTCTATGTTCGATCCATCGCTTTCTATGGGATTTGACCCATGTGTTTAGCAGGATACGGTTACAGTGCTTGGAGGGCCCACAAGCAGGACGCATTGTAGAGTTGTTCTACTATTTCCCGACCAAGTTGGTGCATGACTGGATAGCTGACAAGCTGGAGGTGACTGGCCTTGGACCCGGTCTTACTACCAACGTTATTTGATGTACTGGACTTGCTGGCGAGTAAAGCTGGCCCTGTCACCCTCGACGATCTAAACGTCGCACGGCGCGTTACCTCAAGACGCTTTGCCGAGATTGGGCGAGTGCTGGAAGGTTTCCAAGTTGCGGAGCGTAAGGACTTCTCACTGGTGCCCAGTGTTAACTTTCAGCAGTTTGTGGAGTGCTGGGAAGTTGCAGGCGTTGCACGCCTGGATTGTATAAACGCTTTCTTTCGTCATTATCGGCCGTATGACAATTTTCTGTGTTTTTTGGAGACACAGAAACACATTGAAGTACCTCCTAGACAAGACTCGGAAGCGCGTCATAACCTGGGAGCCGAGTTGAAGGAAAAAGTAGGACTCACTTTTGTGGCAGTAGATACATTCAAGTGGTGGGGAATGGCTGTCGCGCAGGTATACCTTTCCCATATTGGCGATAGAAACATCCACTGGGGAGGCGCAAGGCCGGATATTGGCGCTTTTGAGAATAGCTTGCTTCGCCACTATGCTCAGGTCAAGCCCTTGGACGGGTTTGCCAACATTGCACAGCTTGCTGATAGAGTCTGTCGCGAACTCAATATCGCATTTGTCCGCTTTGAGAGCCTCTTTGAGCAGTTGTGTTTTCAAGAGCCTCGTAGGTATGTCACAGCGACTTCGCTAGCACGCCTGCCAACCAGCAAGTCGCCTGTTCAGACCATCCTACCACGCTCCAAAGCTAAGCAGATTGCCGATAACTTGCGACCAGGAAAACCTGTTGAGTGGACAGAAAAGAGACTTATGGAGGACGGTGTATTTGTCGGAAGGCGAAACGTGAAAATGGTAAGAATTCTGCTGGAGGTGACCAATGAGCAGCAATAACGAGAAAGATGACCTCACCTTGGCCGCGTTGTTCGAGGAGGTTAGCGAGAAGCAACCCAAAAGTCCATACGAGGATTTCTTTCTACCGTCCAACCCCTTCCCCGCAGTGGGGCAGTTTATTCCGGGCATCTGCGTTGACCAGGATGAGATCAAACAAGAGTTCGCACGGACACTACGGGAGTTCTATGTAGATGAGCGAGCAAGACGAATGACAATCGTAGGTTCCACGGGGGCAGGCAAGACCAACTTGCTAAGATTCTTTCAACAGCAACTTGAGGAATGGCGTGAACCACAGCCTGGGCGTCGACCGATCACCGATCTGTTTACACTCTTTATTCACCAGCCCCAGGGTAGCTACTTCGAGATACATCGGCAATTCATTAGTCAGCTGGGGGCACTGTTCTATACCAAGTTCTTTGAGGCCGTGCAAAGCGGCAAGGTCGACCTCGCGACACTCCCGGCAGAATTGCCCGGACTCAGCCCGGAACTGGTTCGTGTTCTAGCCCAGGTAGCCTCACGACGTCAGCTTCAGTTATCTTACTTTGGACCCAACTTGCAGTCTGTCAGGATACTGGATGACTGGTTGCAAGGAGTAAAGCTCTCGGCAACCGACAAAAAGTATCTAGGCAGCATTAGCGTTGAAGTTGGAAAATCTTCCACGATGGCCGTCAAGTTCCTTGGAGATCTCCTCAAAATCTTTCGACATGCCGGGTTGTTCAAAGGCATAGTCGTATTCTTTGATGAATTCGAAGAGGTTCTTTCTGGTCTATCTCGCGTTAATCAGGCTCAGTATGCCCAAGACTTGCGCAACTTATTTGACACTGTAACCGAAGGCGTCGTGTTTGTCATTGGTACAGCGCCTATCTCAGATTCCCTGAACCAGATATCACCTGCCCTGAACCGTCGGTTGGGTGAAGGCATCTCCATAGAACCGATTCGAGATGAGGAAACAGCTTTGACATATGCACAGGCTTACATCCAGCTGGGGCGAACGAACTTCAGAAAACATATGCAACGCGAGGTTGTTTTGCCTGAGAATTGTCCTGAAGAAGATCGTCCCTATTACCCGCTCATGTATGCCACGGTTGTTGAGGTTTACAGAGGGCTTCAGGAGAAGCAAGTAGATATAGTTCCAGGCGATCTTCTTCCAGAGCTGAATCTCAGACTCTATAGGCGTGTATATGAGGGGAGCTAGGTTGTCGCTTCGCACAACCACAATTGGTGCGACGCAGTTGGAGACTCCGGCGCTACTTGCCAGCTATCGTGTCCGGGATTACCCTCGGGCTGGGCTACGCTACCATCCGTGGCAAACTACTGGCACGCAGGCATTGTTACTCAACGCCTTCGACCTGCTTGCTAACAAACGCACCAAGATGTTCACTGACGAGATACGCCAGTGTGAAGGTAAGCTGCATGAGTATGTCGAGTTCGAAGGCCCATTAGTACTTGACTCAGGGGCCTTCAACTTTCTGCAGCACGAAGAGATCAGCATCACTCCTGCTGACGTGCTTCGTATTGGTCTTGAGCTGGGAGCAGACATTTCTGTTGCGTTGGACCATCCTTTCCCGCCTGATGCTACCCCCAAAGAGATCGGCGCACGATGGGCTAATACACGAAATAACACACAGGTCATGGTGGAGGCGCTAACAAGCTACGATGGTGAAAGGCCAAATAGTTTCTGCTTAATGCCAGTACTCCATGGTCATAGTGCCGAGGTATTGGAACGTGCCTTAAATGATGTCATCTCTATTCTGGGCCGGCAACCTCATATCGTTGGCATTGGCAGTTTAGCACCCCTGGCCCAGAACGGTAACACCAGTACAGCGATAGACGTGCTTCTCGAAGTACGTCGATTGTTGCCTGAGGCTCATATCCACTGTTTCTCAATGGGGTCGGCTCTATTAATGCTCTTTGCCTTCTATTGTGGAGCTAATACAGTAGATTCGCAGACTTGGATTATGAGTGCAGCTTTCAAGCAGGTACAGTTGCCAGGTTATCACTTGACTCGACTCTCTCCACAAGAAGCCAAACGTGACCCGGTCAAATACGAACGCGTCCGTCGAGCTTTCTCTAAACATCTGCTCTGCTTGATCCAAGGCGAAGGGTTTGCTGTCAAGAATTGGGATACGGGGGAGGATTGGCCTATCACCAGGGAGCGTGAGGCTCTGGCCTATCTAAGCTACTTGGAAGATCGAGATGGAGTCAATCACATCCATCGCCGTGCTTGTCACAATCTTTACTCGTTCAATTTTGAGGCAGGTCGGGTGCGACAGGCTATAGCCGACAACACATTGGAGGCTTTCATTGAAGGAAGAATGAGAAGCACTGTCTATCGCAAGAGGTTTGAGTACGCTGTCAAGAAGAAATCACAATCGGGACAAAATCATGTCTACTGTCTCTCAGATCTACACCAGTTACAGTGAAGCGCTGACTTTCTCTCGAGAAAAATACACCGAGTTGTACCATGCACGCGCCCGCAATGCTTGTGATTTCCATCAAGCCTTTTTCCACAAACTAATTCTCCCTCTTGCTCCCCGTTTTGCTGATCCTGCAGCTAGGCGCCATATTCACCGTCATATTGAGCGTTTCTTCGGTACCGACAAAATCGACTTTGTAGCCGTAGATGGCACAAGCAGGAAGATTCCATTTCAGGATTTTATTGTGTTCTTTGCTTGCGCCCATGGTGCTAAAGGTCAGGTCAGCTTGATGGATGACCCGCCTACTATTCGCTATCAGAAGTGGTCGCTAGACAAAGACGTTTCTATGGTCACCTATATCCCTGTGCCTTTTGCCGAGTTCGTCGACGTGGCTGATCAGGACCGGCGAGAAACATTCCTTGTTTCCGACAGTGATCGAGTGGATCTTTCGACCATCGGCACGCGCATCATGGAATTGGCCGAAATCTACTTGGCCTATAACGTCGCTACCTCGTCGGCTCTGGAATCCCCGCGGCTGATTATGATAGATCGTTCTCCGAGCAGTGTGCTGGCCGATGTCGCTCTGCAACCCGAGGACATTCCACTCCTGGGGTACCCTTACGACCGCCGACGTCTATCAACTGTTGATGCACAGATTGCTCTAGCCCATCCCTTCAATCCGACATTAGGTATTCCGACTCTCAAGAAGTTGCGCCAGTACTGGGCACTCATCGCCGAGTTTCATCACAGGCGAACGCAAGCTATTGATCTACGTGAATTCGCTGCCCAGCGAGGTCCCTTCTGTGCTAACATGGGTGAGACAACTCTGCTCTGGAAATTAGTGTAGAATATAGAGAGCAGAGGAGACCATAGGATGATATTTCACGATTCACTAACCGACATTTCTGACCCTGAAGTTGTGCCCAAAGCCAAGCGCCGCCAGTTCTCGGCCCAGTACAAAGTGCGCATCTTGGAGGAGGCCGACGTCTGTACAGAGGCCGGCCAGGTCGGCGCCCTGTTGCGCCGGGAAGGGCTGTACTCATCCTACCTGACGACCTGGCGGCGGCAAAGGGAGCAGGGTCTCCTGGAAGCCTTGAGCCCCAAGCGGCGTGGACGCAAGGGAGAGGATGAGTTGGAGAGGGAGCTGGCCAAGGTGCGGCGGGAGAACGAGCAACTGCAAGCGCGCCTGGAGCAAGCCGAGGCGATCATCGGGGTGCAAAAAAAAACTCTCGCAGCTGCTTGGTCTGGCGACGGAGAGGAACGGGGTAGGACGACGCGCATGATCCAAGCAGCCGAAGGACTGAGCGAGCACATCGGCGTTGCGCAGGCCTGTGAGGTGCTGGGAGTTCCGCGGAGCAGCCTGTACCGGGCGCGCCGATCGCCACAGCCGCCAGCGCCACGACCCACGAAGGCCAGCGGCACACATCGGCGACCAAGAGGCCCTGAAGGTCATTCAGGGTCTCTTTTTGTTTCCCGATACCCGACAATGGACACACCATCGAGCCTATCCCCTCAATTGCACGAAGCAGTCCAGGCCGAGGCCGAAGCCCACGGCTTCGACGAAACCGCCACCCGCTGGCTGGCGCTCCTCCTCCAAACCGATCCCACCCTCCCCGCCCCGACTGCCGGCGCGATGGTCGCCCGCGTGCGCACGCTCCCCATCGGGGCCGACCTGGCTGCACTCGACGCTACCCTCCACCGCCTGGGTGGACGTAGCCTGGCCGAACTCACCACCAACGAGCGGCGCGTGAACGCCATGCTCCTGGCCGACCTGCTTGCCCAGGCCCACGCGCTGCTGGCTGCGCTTCGTCCGGCGGCTGCTGGACCTGGCCGAGCCGGCCCATGACTTCGCCGTGTTCGACCTGGGCCAGACGTACAACCACTGAGGACCACCCGCCCGCCGGCGGTCACCGGCACGACCCACACCGCGCCGGCAGCCTGGACGCGGGCGTAGGGGGCCACGTGGCCGTCGGGCCAGCGCACCTGGTCCTCCCGTATGCGGAACGTGCGGTAGGTGTACGGGCAATTGCTGGCGCAGGGGCGGCATAGGGATGGGGATGCTATAGGTCTGGGCACCCACGCCCACTCCGCCTTCGCACGTGTTCGGAGGTGTGGTGTCGTGCTGAAAAGAAGCACGGGGCGACCCTTGGGTGGGGCCGCCCCGCGATGGCGGAGAGGGCGGGATTTGAACCCGCGGAGCCTTTCGGCTCACGCGCTCTCCAGGCGCGCGCGTTAGGCCAGACTACGCAACCTCTCCGAGCCTACTACGTCGCGGATTATACCATCCCGTGGCGGGGTTGGCAAGGAAAAGAGGGGAGAGGAGGGAGGGGAAGGAGGGAAGGGAAGAGAGGGGAGAGGAGGGAAGGGAGGAGAGGGGGAGTGGCTACTTTGCTTGTGGGTGGTATAATGGGGATGTGGGCGAGATTCCAATCCTGGCCCTCATTCCTGCGTGGAATGAGGGGACGCGCATTGGGCCGATCCTGGAGGGGACGCGGGCGTACCTGCCGGTCTTGGTGGTGGACGACGGCTCGCGCGACGATACGGCAGCCGTAGCCGAGGCCACGGGCGCGACGGTCGTGCGGCATCCAGAGAACCGGGGCAAGGGAGTGGCGCTGATGACCGGCTTCGCCTGGGCGCTGGAGCGGGAGTACGGGGCGGTGCTCACGCTCGATGCCGACGGCCAGCACGACCCGGCCGACGTCCCCAAGTTCCTGGCGGCCTACGACGCCGGTGCAGGGGATTTGATCGTCGGACGGCGGAATTTCAGCCAGATGCCCTTCCCCCGCTTTTGGACCAACCCCTTCGGCTCGTGGTTGCTCTCACAGGCGCTGGGGACGCGCATCTACGACAACCAGAGCGGCTTCCGGCTATATAGCCGCCGGTTCCTGGAGACGCTCGACCCGACGACCACCGGCTTCGAGTGGGAGGTCGAGGTCATCATCCAGGCGGTGTGCGACGGGGTGCGCATCGGGTGGGTGGACATCCGCACCATCTACGGCATCAATAAGGTCAGTTACTTCCATCCCATCAAGGACACGGCCATCTTCTTTGGGATGGTGTGGCGTGCGTGGAGGCGGCGGCGCGCGATGCGCAGTACCTAGACTGTCTCACCACCCACTCGCCGCGAACGCCGCACTCAGCAGCGCCTCCCGCTCCTCGGGCGCCATCGGGCGAGGGCGGGCATAATCCTCCAGGATCGCCGTCAGTACCTCGGTGCTGAGGTGCCGCCCGTCGTAGAAGACGTGCCGGTCCACGAATTCCTGCCGCGTCTCCAGCGACCACATCTGGTCGAAGAACAGGTTGCCCAGGCCGTAGTGGATGAAGGCGCCGTCG
>Ga0307380_10002612_pt1 | contig 25404 bp, 28 predicted proteins | sample UN3MG_FD_202239 | JGI IMG/M metagenome (GOLD analysis project Ga0307380, IMG submission 202239) | Soil microbial communities from Risofladan, Vaasa, Finland - UN-3 | ecosystem: Environmental > Terrestrial > Soil > Coastal area > Acid sulfate soil | place: Finland: Risofladan, Vaasa | collected... | reverse complement strand
TTCTGAGCAGGGAATTATAGAACGGCTGGTCTGCCTTTTTGATCGATTTCGTTTTTTCCGGCGTCAGGACAAGCATATTGACTTCCGCGCCGACCATTGCACTTATATCTCTCTGCAAACGCGCCAGTTGATATTCGGTTGGATAGGTATCTACTTTTATCCACAAATCAAGGTCGCTCTCATAGGTATTTGTTCCCTGCGCCCAGCTTCCGAATATACCAATGCCTGTTGTCCAGTCGATATCCAGCGATTTAATATTGATTTTATTCAGACTTAAAAGCAATTTTAAAGCTCTGGTATGAGCGCAGTCCTCTAGCTGGTATAATTGTTTGGACTTGGTAAGAAGTCCGGTTCCATGCACGTATTTAAGATACCGGGAGACTAGGCCTTTTGTAACACCTGTCTCATTTGAAACCTGATTTACAGTAAAATTTTTCTGATATATGATATACGAAATGATTCTAACTCGTTCTTTTGTTTTAAAAAGCTCGGTCAGCATAATTAGAGGATGTGAGTTTACAGACTATAAACCTTTTGTTTACAGAATATAAACAATGAGTTTACAAATCATAAACTATCAACATTTCGAACTCAATGATTATTAGGCATGTCAGAATCTTTCATTAGAAGAAGGCGATAATGTAACAAATGGCATGACCGAAGCGACGTCCGGGGTCGTTGACTACAGAAATAAAAAATTACTATTGTATTTTGTTAAAGATCAAAAACATGGACATAACTAACAATACTGCAGATATCCCAATAGATCACATCTTGCCACGAAACCCTTAATACCTATCAATCGTAATATTTTTTTTAATATTTCTAACTGGGGTTAGATGTTGGCGATAGAACAACACTCAACATCCGGACTGAAAATTACCATTCCTGGAGGACTAGCATGGTCTCGGTACAGATACTGACCACTCCCTCCTGCTCAAGCTGTGCCACTGTCGAGAAGATGCTTGACAAGCTGGGCGTGGAATATGAACTGATCGATGTCACGGAAAAACCCGAGATACTGCAGAAATATTTCATATTGAGAAAAAGTAAAGGGGTGAATGCCATGGAAAATACCGGCACTTTTGAGAATGCGCAGGCCCAGTTGGAAAAAGCCATGGGTCATATTGAGATGAGCGATGATGCAAAAAAGGTCCTGAAACGACCCATCGAGATCATTGAGGTTTCTATCCCGGTACGAATGGATTCAGGTGAACTGGAAGTTTATTCCGGGTACCGGGTACATTATAATAACTCGAGGGGGCCGTGTAAGGGGGGAATACGATATCATCCTGATGTTTCACTGGACGAGATCAAGGCCCTGTCCATGTGGATGACCTTCAAATGTGCTGTGGTGAATATTCCGTTTGGGGGAGCAAAAGGTGGAATCACAGTCAATCCCAAAAAACTTTCCAACCAGGAACTTGAACGGCTGAGCAGGAGGTACATAGACGCCATCTACGAATTCATAGGTCCCAACACCGACATTCCGGCCCCTGACGTGTATACCAACGAAATTATCATGGGATGGATGGCAGATGAATACAACAAGATCGACCGGGGGATCAATCCTGGCGTGATCACCGGCAAACCCCTGACCCTTGGTGGTTCACAGGGCAGGGATGCTGCAACCGGTAAAGGTGGATTTTATGTATTGAACAAAGCAGCTCAGATGCTAGACATGAACCCTCCTGATACTACTGTGGCCATTCAGGGATTCGGGAATGTTGGCTATAATATTGCACGGTTTTTACATAATGAGGGATACAATATTGTAGCCATCAGCGATTCCAGGGGAGGGATATATCACCCCCACGGGATTGATCCTGACATTGCCATGGATATAAAGAAAAAAGACGGGATGATTGATGAATACATCTGCTCCGGCACGGTGTGTGCTGTGGTGAAGGCTGAACAGATATCACCTGGGAAGTGCAAGTGCCAGGAGATAAAGCAAATCACAAATGAGCAACTGCTGGAACTGGATGTTGACATCCTGATCCCTGCCGCCCTTGAAAACCAGATCACCGGAAATAATGCAGAGAATATCAAAGCCAGGTTGATAGTTGAACTTGCCAACGGCCCCATCAACCAGGATGCAGATGGGATATTGAATAACAAAGGTGTCTTTTTGATCCCTGATATATTGGCCAATGCGGGTGGTGTAACTGTCAGCTATTTTGAATGGGTGCAGAACAGGGTAGGATTTTACTGGAGCCAGGAAGAGGTTTTTGAAAAACTGGAAAAGATCATGCTCAGGGAATTCAGGAATGTATACGAGATCAAGGAAAAAGAGCAGGTGGATATGAGGACTGCTGCCTATATCCTTGCTCTTAAGCGAATCTCAGAGACCATTGGTGCCAGAGGCACCAGGGAATATTTCAAGAAAGCGAATACAAATCGAGGTTGAGATGTCTGATAACGAAATAACCCATAAATCCGATGCACAGTTCATGATGGACCAGATGATCCACATGCAGTATGAAAGGATCCATACCGATGACCAGAATCTCTGCAAATTATTTATGAGCGATTTGGATGATATTTACAGGGACCTTGATCTTTCAGCAGATGAAGTTGACCTGCTGGATATGCCCAGACGGTCCTTTACAGTCCATTTTCCTGTTCGCATGGATTCCGGGAAAACAAGGATGTTCGTGGGGCACAGGGTCCAGTATAATGATGCCAGGGGTCCTACCAAAGGAGGTATACGGTTCCATCCTGAACTTACATTGGACCATGTAAAAGATCTGGCGTTTTTAATGGCATTGAAATGTGCTGCCGTTAATATCCCTCTGGGAGGGGCAAAAGGCGGAGTGGTTGTCAGTCCCAGGGAACTGAGCTACAATGAACTGGAAGAGATGACCAGAGCCTATATCAGGGCTATTGCCGACCATATTGGGCCTCATAAAGATATCCCTGCACCCGATGTCTACACAGATGAAAAAATCATGGTGTGGATTCTTGACGAATTCGAGCGAATAAAAGGAGAACATGTTCCTGCCGTGGTCACAGGAAAACCCATAGAGTTGGGTGGCAGTAAAGCACGTAACTACTCCACATCCCTTGGCGGGATCCATGTCCTGGAAGAGGCAATGAAAATAATGGGATTGAATAAAAGTGAAGTAGGTATTGCAATTCAGGGATTCGGGAACGTGGGAGAGAACGCTGCACGCATTCTCTATGATAAGGGATATAAGATAATTGCAGTAAGTGATTCAAAGGGCGGGATATTGCGGCAGGATGGTCTTGATGTCCCGGGAATTATGAAACATAAAAGTAATATGGGCAGTGTCGTTGATTTCCCTGGTTGTACTAACATCACCAATAAAGAACTGCTGGTATGCGATTGCGATATTCTCATCCCGGCTGCACTGTCCGATCAATTGAAAAAGGACAATGCAAATGAAGTGCAGGCAAAAATAATTGTGGAACTGGCCAATGCACCTACCACAAATGAAGCTGACAAGATATTTTTTGAAAGGAACATCATGCTCCTCCCTGATATTCTTGCCAATGCAGGTGGTGTGGTGGTGAGCTATTTTGAATGGATCCAGAATATTAACAACGATTACTGGGAGGAAGATAAGGTCCTGGAACGATTAAAAGACATCATGGTACGTTCCTTTAATGAAATTAATGTGATATGCCAGGAAAAGGATTGCACCATGAGACGGGGTACGTTACAGCTTGCCATTACGAGGATATTGCATGCTGAAAAATTGAGGGGGAATTTGTAGATAATATTTTTTTCGTTAGGGGACCGCGCCCCATTGTAGTATATTAATAAAAAATCCTTGTGCTTATCATTCTCCTTAAGTTAACAGAATCGAAGTAACAATAGTCTTATATATTATTATACGGAAGTAAGATAGTGCTAACCTATAAATTTTAGAGGTAATGCGATGACAACAAATGAAGAAGTATTACAAATTGTTGAAGAAAAAGATGTAAAGTTCATCAGGCTGTGGTTCACTGATATCCTGGGAACTTTGAAGAGTTTTGCTATAACCAAAGAAGAACTGGAAACTGCCCTTGATGAGGGTATGGGATTTGACGGTTCATCTATAATGGGTTATCGTGATATCGAAGAGAGCGACATGGTCGGCATGCCTGACCCTGACACTTTCAAGATACTGCCATGGAGACCCCAGGAAAAAGCAACAGCAAGGATGTTCGTAGATGTCCTGAATCCTGACGGCAGCCCCTTTGAAGGCGATCCCAGGTATGTGCTGAAGAGAAACCTGAAGCGTGCTGCGGACAAAGGATATACTTTCTATGTGGGTCCTGAACTGGAATATTTCTATTTCAAATCTTCACAAGCACCTGAGACGATAGACAGGGGCGGTTATTTTGACCTGACACCACTGGATCTGGCCACTGACCTGAGAAGACAGACCGTGTTCGCACTTGAAAACATGGGAATAAAAGTGGAATACAGCCACCATGAAGTGGCACCTAGCCAGCATGAGATAGACCTTCGCTATAATGATGCTCTCCAGATAGCAGATGACAACATGACATACAAGCTGGTAGTCAAAGAGGTTGCTCAGCAGAAAGGCCTGTATGCTACCTTCATGCCAAAACCCATCTTCGGGGAGAACGGCAGCGGTATGCATGTCCACCAGAGTCTTTTCAAAGGCAGCAGAAATGCATTTTATGACGCCAATGAAAAATATAACCTCTCAGCCATCGGAAAAAGTTATATCGCAGGTATCCTGAAACACGCATACGAGATGACTTCAGTCCTGGCACAAACAGTCAACAGTTACAAGCGACTGGTCCCTGGATATGAAGCACCTGTATACATTGCATGGGCTAACCGCAACAGAAGTGCCCTTGTGCGGGTTCCCATGTATAAACCTGGTAAAGAACTTGCCACCAGGATAGAATTGCGCTGTCCCGACCCTGCTTGCAACCCGTACCTCGCATTCTCTGTAATGCTGGCTGCCGGTCTTGAAGGTATCGAGAAAGGTTATGAGATCCCTGAACCTGTGGAGAAGAACATCTTCGCCATGAACCCGAAGGATATGAAGACCAATGGGATCAAGTCATTGCCCTCAAACCTCAAGGAAGCCATTGATGCAACTGAGCAGAGCGAACTGGTCCGCAGAGCCCTTGGTGACCATATCTTTGATCGCTTCATTGAGATCAAGAACAGGGAATGGGACGATTACAGGATCCAGGTTACTCCATACGAGATAGATAAATACCTGAGTGTATTGTAAAACCAGTATCAAAGTCATCAATCCAGGTAGTGCTCACCCGATAAGCCATTTACCAGATACACACAGTTTTGGCTGATACACATCCCGGATAGAGATCCGGTTCAAAAAACGTGGTTAATGTGCATATTTGATGACCATGCAAACAACATCTTTTTATTAACAATATCCTTTTAGGTTTCAGGAGAAAGATTTTATGTGGCGGTTCATTGATGTGGACAAGGTAGATGGTGCATATAGTACTGCCCTTTTCCAGTCCATTGGACGCCATGTGGGGTCCGGCACCAGTGATGAGACCATCCTGTTCTGGCGAGTAAGCAATCCTGCACTGTATCTGGGTTATCACCAGTATGTGGAAGATGAGGTCCATGAAGCATACTGCCAGGCCAATAATATAGATGTGATCCGCAGGATTTTAGGAGGTGGATGTGGATACTGTGACAGCGACCAGATATTATTTGCTGTAATAGGCACATCTGGCGGGATTATATCGACCAATATACAGGAAGCTTACAAAAAAGTGTTGTTGGGTGTGGTTTCGGCATTAAGTATCCTGGGATTGGAAGGGGAATTTGACCAGACCCGAAATGGAGTGTTTGTAGGGGGTCGAAAGATCTCAGGCAATGCGCAAGGCCGTTTTGATGGTTCGGTTATGGTAAATGGCAGTTTTTTACTGGATTTCGATTTTGAGACAATGGATCAAGTGTTAAAACATCCCACAAAGAACCTGAGACCTCATGTTAACACTGCAAGACAGGGCATGATCACCTTATCGGATCTTATGGAATTGCCTGACCTGGAAGAAATAAAGCAGGCACTTCGTGCCGGGTTTGAGGATGCACTGGGTATTGGAACGTATGATGGTCAGCTATCTGAAGCAGAAATTATTTTGGCACAGGAACTAACCACACTCTACACATCAAGGGACTGGATATATCGTATGGACGATAAAAGGAAAAAAAGGAGAGAAAAGGAAATGGTTTTAGAAGATTATTTGAAAGGCATCCATAAATCCAAAGGAGGTATTATCCGCTCATTTTTAAAAGTGGATAATGGTTTGATATCTGACATCAGTTTTTCAGGTGATTTTTTCATGTTCCCTGAAGACGCAATTGATGTGATCTTGGCACGGTTGAATGGTACGGCTGCTACTGAAGAAGCTGTATTGTCGGCTGTAAAGGAAGTATATGAATCTGAAGGGATCCAATCTCCAGGCACTACCCCTGAAGATTTCACTATCTCAATTATGCAGGCCATTGGAAGGAAATAAAATGGAAGCATGGAGATTTATTGATTTTGGCAAACAGGACATACGGTATATGATGGCCATGAACGAGGCCATACACCGTTGTGATGAAGGTAATACCCTGATATTCTGGGACCCGACCAGATCCATTATACTGGGATATTTCCAGAAAGCTGCAGTTGAACTTGATCTTGAGCAGGTTGAAGATTATACACTTGTGAGACGTACCAGCGGCGGCGGGATTGCATTTTCAGACGATCTGAACAGACAGATCAATTACGGTGTGTTCGGGACAGTTGACGAGATCAATTTCCCCTTGGACATTGTGGAATCGTATAAACATATCCTGGGCATACTAATTGATACGCTTGAAGAATACGGACTAAATGCAGCGTTTAGACCAATTAATGACGTGGTTGTGGATAATAAGAAGATATCTGGCAATGCCATGACCAGGCTGGACAACAAGACCCTGCAGCACGGTACATTGTTACTGGACTTTGATATCAAGGAAATGCTTCGCATCCTGAATATCCCGAAAGAGAAGTTCATGGATAAGCAGATCGCGTCAATTGAACAGGGTATGACCTGGATGGATAAGGAACTGGGTTACAAGGAAGACATGAATGTTGTCAAGCAGAAGATCAGGAAGAATTTTGAGAAACGGTTTGGCGTGAAATTGGTGGAAACTGTACCTTCTGAGCAGGAGGAAGCTTTGGCCCAGGAACTGCTGCCCAAATACCATTCTGATGAATGGACCTACAAGCGATAGGGGGACTGGAACGTTAACGAGTTCGACCTGGGATTAGTTGTGGATCCCGGATTAAGGAAGCGAATGCAGACGTCCAGAGCTTTGACTATCAAACGCTCAGGCAAACGGCTGAACTTCTATATCACGTCTGAGATGTTCCAGTCCGTCTCGATAACCGGAAGCCAGTGCGGTCTTAACTGCAAACATTGTGGAGGGAAACTGCTGGAGCGCCTCATCCCGTGTATGAACCCTGATACGTTGATAGATACAGCAAAAAAACTGGATAGTAAAGGTGCAAAAGGGATACTGGTAACAGGGGGATGTGACTCAGCTGGCAAAGTACCTGTAACAGGCATGTCAGATGCTATCAGGACTATCAAGGATACAACAGACCTGATAGTGATCGCGCACACAGGTTTCATAACTCCTGAAGAAGCTTATGTGCTTAAGGATTCAGAACTTGACGGGATCGGGTTCGATGTGGTGGGGGATATGAATACTGCAAACCGGGTTTATGGTCTGGATGTTGACGAGAATGATTATATATCAAGCCTGGATGCTCTTTCAAATGCAGATATCATGTTGTTCCCGCATATTTGTGTCGGACTGGACGGTGGTAGAATGAAAGGAGAGCTCCATGCTCTTGAAATGATAAAAGGCCACAAGGTTACTACTATAGTTATTACAGGTCTCATGCCTGTTGCAGGTACCGAGTTCTCTGAAATAAAACCTGACCCAATTGATTTTGCCAGGGTGATCACTGAAGCAGTAAAGATATTCCCCGAAACCCCAATCACACTGGGCTGTGCCCGTTCATCAGGCAGGGATCGTGAGCTTATTGACCACCTGGCTATAGAGAGCGGGGTGGAGAATATTGCCATTCCCACTCAATATGCAGTGAGATATGGTGCCAACCACGGTTATGTGATGGAATATTATGGTACATGCTGCGGGCTGCCTCCTTCTGACAATACACGCATACCAGGGGTGGGCTCATGAAGAAGGTCAGGGCATCACTGGGCACACTTGCGGTCCTGGGAATGGAGCTTATGATAATGGATGCCCCTCCCACTACTGCGTATCTGCAGATATATACTGATGAGCACTGCCATGCAAACTGCCTATTCTGTTCCCAGGCAAAGGAATCAAAAGGAGAATTAAAACACATTGCCAGGGGCCAGTACATGCCTGCTGACCTGGATGAGGTGGTGAGAAGGCTGGGTATTGCATTTGAGAAGGGATACCTGCACAGGGCCTGTATCCAGACTGCCATGTATCCCGGGATGTGGAATGATACCACACACCTGGTAAGAGAGATCACAAAAACCTGCAGTATACCGATCTCATTATCTGTATTTCCACTGGACGATCCAAAGTATAATGAGCTGCAGCGTATGGGTCTGGAGCAGCTGGTCATCCCCCTGGATGCAGCTACTCCCGCGTTGTTCGACAGGATAAAAGGTGCCGGTGCAGGAGGTCCTTTTACATGGGACAACCATATTGACGGGCTTAAAAGAGCAACCAGGATCTTCCAGAATGTGGGCACGCATATCATAATTGGATTAGGTGAGACAGATAAGGATGGTATTGAGCTGGTGGGAAAGTTTCAACAGAGTGGTATTGGCTCTGCCCTGTTTGCATATACGCGGCTTCCTGGTACCAGGTGGGTGGATACTAAACCTGATATAGGACATTACAGGCGGGTACAGCTGGCATCATATCTGATACGGGAGGAACTGGTCAATTTTGAGGATATGAAATTTGACAACGGGATGATCATGGATTTCGGATTGGATGGGCCTGGTCTGGAAGCTGTGATCTCGAATGGAGAGGCTTTTATGACTACCGGGTGTTCCCACTGCAACCGTCCATATGCCACCGAGACCCATGAGATGGTGTATAATTATCCCAGACCTGTCGAGGGATCTGAAATAATCAGGATAAAAGCTCAATTGGAGGAAAAGAATGGTATTTGATATTCAACAGGTGTTTGAACGGATCCTTAGTCTTGGGGTGGATGAGGAGTTGAAAGAAGACATGATATCGGCCTTTGATATAAGGCACAAGAACTTCTCAAATACAGTGCGATTTTTCCCACAGCCATTTACTCCGGTCTCAGTTACTGGTACTGATTGCGAGCTTGAATGTAAGCACTGCGCTTCACATTACCTGAAACACATGGTTGATGCCAGCTCAAATAACCTGGAGAATATTGCTGCTGATCTTTCTAACAGGGGGGAGCAGGGAATGCTGCTGTCAGGCGGGAGCAGGCAGGACGGGTCAGTACCTACCTATGAACAGGCAGATATGATCAGATCGATCAAGGAAAAGTACAATTTATTGCTCAGTGCTCATACCGGGATATTGAACAGGCAGCAGGCATCGGAATTGAGATCATACGGGCTTGATATGGCATTGGTGGATGTTATCGGGAGTGAGCAGACAATAAAAGAAGTGTATGGCTTAGATAGAACGCCTCTTCATTACGACTGGACCCTGGCCCATCTTTCCAATTTCAATATTAGACTGGCCCCCCATATTATCGTGGGATTGCAGGGAGGGGAACTGGACGGTGAGTTTAATGCCCTGGAACTGGCGAAAAAGTATGACCCCGAAGTGGTGGTGATAGTGGTCTTTATACCCACTGATGGTACCGGATATGAAAAATCACCAAAACCAGCTCATAATGATGTGATAAGGGTGATAACCACAGCACGACAGATGTTCCAGAAGACACCTATTTCATTAAGCTGTGTAAGACCGGGAGGTAAATACCGCTCTGAACTTGATGAATATGCATTGTTGGCTGGTGTGGACAGGGTGGCTGTGCCTTCAAGGCAGTGTTACCAGACAGCAGAAGCAATAGGGCTTGATATTGTTGAGGTTGAAAAAAGCTGCTGCTCTTATGGGGGAGTGAGTTGACAGGTGTGTCCATGAGACCTGTGGCATCTGCCAGGGGTGTGGATATTTTTTGTCCTGAAGACGGCAAATTCGCTTTCTTGAAAAGCCCGTTTGCTGCACATACTACGTTAAGTGCAATTGATATTTATTCAGGTGGTACTTTCGGGGATATAGCTCCTTCACCTGTTGAAGGAGAAGTGATAGATATCAGGGAATATCCATCACCCACCCCATTCAAGGACCGGGATTTTATGGAATATATTATTGCCATACGACAGGATGAGAGTGTGGTCAAGATCCTGCATAGTAAACCTGTAGTTGAGGTGGGAGATACTGTGGATGTGGGTGACCCTTTAGGGATATTGATCAAGAACGGGTATTTTTATTTCTGGAACGAACCACCGCTGCATGTGGAAGTACGGAACGCAGGGGATTATATCCGCGCAAGCAACGACAATCCTTTATCAACAAAATTCAGCTATTCAGGTTACAATTCCATGGAATCCAATATTAAATGCAGGGTGGTATTTTGTAATGAAAAGTATGCCTTGTTGAAAGGGGATTATAAGGGAGCCGGGGTAAAAGGATATGAGCTGGGAGGATGTTTGCTGGATGGGATTATACGTTTAGGGGACTGGGATGCTATTGATTATTTCGGACTTATCGGGACAGATGTGCCTGTGCCCTGTATGAGATCAGTAGGTAATCGATTCATGATATCTGTAAAGTATGTGACGGCAAGTATCTCTACTGAAAAACCGGTGGACTGCCGGGCATTAGGATTTTCATTATCGTTTACTGAGCCTGCTATCAAATTGATCCCATTAAAGTATGGTGAGAAACTTTTTGATGTGGGGGATTGTGTGGATATCAAGTTAAATTTATTAAATGACTGAGAGGTGAAAGTAACATGAAGGTTGAAGATTTTGAGTTCCCTGATGATAGATTATATCAAAAGAACCATGTATGGATATTGGAAGGTAATCCTATTACTATCGGCATTACCCAGCTTGGACAAAGCCTTTCAAAGGAGATCGTGCATATCGACCTGCCTGATGAGGGTGAGAATGTCAAAGCCCATGATCTGTTGATCGCATACGAGACAATTAAAGCGGTAAGCCAGATATCGCTGCCTTTTGATTGTGTGGTGGCCGAGGTGAATGATGCATTGTGGGATAAGCCTAATAAGATCAATGAGGACCCATATAAGATCTGGATAGTAAAGGTCAGGGGCGAGATAGATCGGGAAGCTTTGATGGATGTTGGGGCTGCATGTACGTTCTTTGGTGATCTGATAAAGAAAGAACGGGAAAGATATGCAGGATACTGAATATAGACTGATCAGGTAACCGTAAAGATTACTATATTGAAAGTAAGTAAATAACATATTATTAAAAATTAAAGAGGTTAGTGTATGGTGGAAATTGAAGGATATGAATTGCCAGATGAATTGTATTATACTAAAGAACATACCTGGGCGAGAGTGGAAGATGACGGTACTGTGACCTCAGGGATCGATGCTTACGGTGGAACTGCTGCAGGTGAGATTGAGTTTCTTGACCTTCCCATGGAAGATGATGAATTCGAGGCTGGAGAGGCGTTCGGATCCCTGGAGTCTGCCAAATGGGTAGGAGGTCTGCAAATGCCGGTATCAGGGACAGTGCTCGAAGTAAATAGCGAGGTTGAGGAAAACCTTGAGCTACTGGCTGATGACCCATATGGGGAGGGGTGGCTGATCAAGATCCAACCTTTTAATATGGATGATGATCTTTTGAAGTTGTTCTATGAAGACAATGTTGAAGAGTGGTTTAAAAAAGATCTTGCGGAAAGGGGATAGGGTTTTAGGTTCCCTTTTTCTCTTCTCCACTCTCCTGCCGCCCCTTCTCGCTTCACTTTGCTAGGGTGCCCGTCCTGATCTGACTCCGCCTGCCCTTGTGGTGTGGAGGGAGGTACTTTTCGATTAAATCAGAGGTTTATGGGATGTAAAATTAGATGTTATGCCAGTAAGCATCGGAGCCACTTGCCATTCTGATCTGCTCCACACGTCTTTGTAGTGAGTGGGGTAAATATGGGAATTACTCGGATTAAATATTCTCTTTTTCGAGAATGATTTTAATTTGATCCTTGAAAATTTCAATATCATTAGTAGCTGTTTCCCAAACAATTGAATTACTAACACCAAAGTATTCATGAATGAGCTTATCCCTCATTCCTGTAACAGCTTTCCACTCTATTTCTGAATATTTTTGTTTAATTTCATCAGGAATATTTTTTGCAGCTTCCCCGATTACTTCCAGATTTCTTATTACTGCATCTCTGGTCTTTTTATCATCTAAAAAATCCTGAAATCCCATATTTTGAGTAAATTCTTCAATATTCCCTATTGCTTCAAGAATATCTTGAATAAATAGAATGAAATTTCTTTTTTTAGGCATAGACTGTTTCTTCCAAAATATTAGATTTTATCAATGGTTTTAATGCGTCAGGTGTAACAAGATCTACCTTTAGACCCAATTTTTCACTAAGGTAATCTTCCAGTTTCATAAATTTGAAAAAGCCAATAGGACTCTCAAATTCAACAAGTACATCGACATCACTGGTTTCTGTCTGTTCGTCTCTTGCATAAGATCCAAATATACCTATGGTTTTGACTTGATATTCTTTTTTAAGAAGGGATTGCTCTTCTATTAATTTATCAAGAATTACTTTTTTGGGTTTCATCGTATTATTCTCGTTGTATAAGTTAGGAATTCAAGCCTTAAAACTTTTTCATTGTTATACTTGAAAGTAATAATAATAAAAATACTATCATCCCTTCTTCTACTCTATTATTGTAAAGTGAAGTTGGATGTTATTTTGGGAAGTGCCGGAGCAGCCCGAAATATATTAATGATGTTATTTAAATAGTCAAGCCCCCCCTCTCGTCTTCACTTAGTTAGGTGCGGCACTATTCCAAAATCCAGTTATTCCAACGAATATATCAGATGCAGATGCGACTACAAATCTGTGAAATCCGTGAAATCTGTGTCTTTTAATTTTTCCTGACACGGATTAACACTGATTAACACCTATTTTACCTTAAGTCGGTGTTTAAAAAATAACTGGAAAATGGGACTGTGTCGTTAGGTGCCCCGTCCTGATCTTACTCCGCCTGCCCTTGTGGTGTGGAGGGAGGTACTTTTGATTGACTGGCTGTTCAGGGGTGTAGTTGTGTATAGCTGTCCCTGCCACAGATGCCCGATAGGGCAGCAAGGTGGCAGCTAATTTAGGGGATTTTTTGTGACTATACAAATCAATATTTCAGGTAGATTTTACTCCGGTGACCTGTTTCAATCACTATAATTAACAGACTATCATCAATGATGTCCAGGATTATCCGATATTCACCAACGCGGTGAGTGTAAAGGGGGTGACTTTTTGTCCTTTTAATCTTTTTTACATAAGAATAAGAATCATTTTTAATACCATTAATCGATAGGATTATGCTCTGTGCAACATCCAGAGGGAGTTTTTTGAGATCCTTTTTTCCCTTGGATGTATAATTGACCTTATAGTTCATGACAGGTCAAACTCTTTCATAATTTCTTCTTCGGAATGCAGTCGCCCCTGTTTGATATCTTCTAGAGCCTCTTCTATACCATTTATAGCTTCGTCACTAAGTGGTTCATTATCAATCGCCAAATTCGCTAATCTCTTCACAACTGAACTATATGATTCACGGGGGTAACGCTTTAGAGATGTCAAAATATCCTTAACTTTAGGATCAATGCATATTGTTGTTGATGCCGCCATATATGTACATATAGGCTTCTATATATTAAATATATATTGGTATATGTAAGATTTGATAATTTCAAACCTGGGACCCGATTTATCGTCTTCACTTTGGCCGGGTGCCCGTCCTGATCTGCTGCGACTGCTATTGTGGTGGGGTGGGTGGGAGGCAGGCGCTTTGCATGCGGATAAGGTGAATGGATCTCGTTATCTGGGTTTGAACGAAAAGAGTTCATTTTCGATTGTTTAATAAATGTTTTCAGTGATTTTGACAATGATTATGAATAGTGCCGGATATAATTAATAAATTATTTTTATTTCCATACACATCGAAACTCTACTTGTTGCTAAGTAATCAGCCTGACAAAATAGAAGACATTTTCATTAAAAAATTAAAGGAATCTGTCAAACATGGGTTAGATATTTCTCACATTTCGATAAATTTAAAAGAATCGGGATGGTACTTATAAATTTAGTGCTAAAGTATCATAAGAGCACCATAAATGACTAGTCTTTTCTATCTTAAAATCCATTATCCACCGAACAAATTATACTGGGGTAGAAAATTTTGGAAAAGAATATACTATATTTTACACAACCCGGAGAAGAGAACACCGAAGCTGTAATCGAGGCAGCCAAAACCAGGGCATTGGAACTTGGGATATTGGAAGTAGTAGTTGCCAGCACTTCTGGCAAGACCGGAGTGGCAATGGCATCAGCATTAACAGGCACAGATATCAAAACCATTGTAGTTACCCACCAGTTCGGATCCCATGAAAAAGGAAAATGGGATATGGAAAGTGAATATGTGTTACAGTTGAATGAAATGGGAATTCCCATCGTGTCCCAATCACATATGTTCTCAGGCATTGAAAAATCGCTTTCAAAAGAAACCGGAGGCGTTAGCAGGGTCGAGATCATTGCTGATACCCTTCGCAAAATATTTGGCAAGGGCTTCAAAGTGGCTATAGAAGTGGTCTTAATGGCCGCAGATTCCGGTGCCCTGACAATGGAAGGTGAAGTGATCGCCATTGGTGGTACTGCACACGGAGCTGATGTCGCATGTGTAATAAAACCTGCACATTCAAACAACTTCTATGGTCTTCAGGTACGGGAGATCATAGCCATGCCGAGGGAAAAATAACCGCAAACTCCTTAAATGCAGAAGAAGCAATAATATGATTCAATATAAGAATAGATTATCATAATTAAAGAGGTGTTAATAAACATATGAGAAAATGGAAAACAGATTGGGGATTGCAAAGCAGGATGCTCTTTACCATGTTTTTGTTGTTTTTAGTGTATATGTTCTTCCTGGTATTTTTATCATTCCAGGGGGTGGGGATGAATGTAATGCTCATCTTCATAGCAGGATTCATGTTCCTCCAGTTTTTCATGTCAGATAAACTGGTTCTGTGGAGTATGAAAGCCAAGATAGTATCTGAGAGTGAAGAGCCAAAACTTCATGAAACTGTCACCCGGCTGTGCGCTATAGCTGATCTGCCAAAACCAAAAGTAGCTGTGGTCCACAGCTCAGTGCCAAATGCCTTTGCCACAGGCCGGAGCCCAAGTAAAGCCGTGGTAGCTGTTACTACCGGTATTATGCAGACTCTAAACCAGAGTGAACTGGAAGCAGTGCTTGCCCACGAACTGAGCCATGTAAAGAACCGGGATGTAATGGTTATGACCATTGCGAGTTTCCTCTCAACAGTGGCTTTCTTCCTTGTGAGGTATTTGCTGTTCTTCGGAGGAGGAAGCAGGAATAGAGAATCCGGTGGCATTATGGCAGCATGGTTCGTCTCGATCCTGGTCTGGATAATAAGTTTAATGCTTATCAGGACACTTTCAAGATACCGTGAATTCTCAGCAGACAGGGGAGCTGCCCTAATAACAGGTACACCGTCCCATCTGGCATCTGCTCTAATGAAGATCAGCGGCATTATGCCCAGGATACCAAAGGATGATCTTAGAAAAGTGGAAGGTATGAATGCGTTCTTTATCATTCCTGCCTTATCGGGATCGTCTCTAATGAGCCTGTTCTCAACCCATCCATCTGTAGAGAAACGTATTGCAGCTCTGGAGAATCTTGAGAAAGAGCTGGAGCGTTAAATGGGATTTTTAGATGCTTTAATGGGAAAGAGCAAACTCCCTAAAGCCAAGACAGATAGACTCTTTGCCATTTCTACTGCCAGTATTACCCTGGATGCTAATCTGGGACTAAAATCCCAGGGTTCCGCAGGTATTTGTTTTAAACCTATGGAATCTTCCAGGTATGCAGCTGCACGTTTAGAGATAGAGGAACTGCTTATTTATAGCTGTAAGGAGACCGGTACCGATTATAAGGTGCAGAAAGATGAATTCAATTATCTATGGGTAGTACTGAAAGACCCTGACTTTGAGGATCTGGTCACTAATATCCATCTGATTACCCAGACCCTGATCGAGCATGGTTTCAGCGAACAGTTATTATGCGCCATTTACCGTTTTGAGGGTGAAAGTACAGTGTACTGGATATATAATTATAAACAGGGAGCGTACTATCCTTTCATACCCAAAGGTGACCACAACAGGGACAATAACCTGGAATTCAGGCTCAGGTCGGTAATGGACAGCGAGCTGCCTATTGAAAAAAATGTGGAAAAATGGTACCCCCTCTGGGGGATTCCCATTTAATTTGACTTTTTAATCCTCAATAAGCCCTTGTCCACTGAATATTTCGGTGGCTTCTTCCAGCGTCATATCTTCAGGGGGTATAATGATGTCGGATTCCACGATCTCAGCATCGTCGATAGGCGTGCCATTATTTTTTACAGTGGCAATAAGTTTGGTGAGTTCAGATCTGAAGTCGCTCTCACTTTCTTTTCCTACGTAATTCACTATCCTGTTGTCAATTGCATTCAGTTCATCCAGTAAACTGCTGGACACTTTATACTGTCCTTCACCCATTATCCTGACAATCATTTCCCCACCTCCCTTTTCAGGGATGCCAGCTCGGATTCAATATTACTTGTTGCACTGATCTTAGCCAGCTCTTTTTCGATATCATCTTCTTTACCTGTAAAGTCTTCCAGCGTGCCCTGTTCAAGAAGTTCGTCCAGTGCGGCCGAGCGTGCCTTCATATTCTCAGTCTTTTCTTCAGCTCTTTGTATTGCCAGCCCCACATCTGCCATTTCTTCACTGATACCTGTTACCGATTCAGTGATCTTGACCTGGGCTTCTGCTGCTGAGTACTGGGCCTTGATGGTCTCTTTTTTGGTCCTGAAAGACTCGACCTTGGCTGAAAGTCTCTTTTCAGTGGCCTGGAGTTTTTCCTGGTCCTTATTAAGCCCCTCGATCTGTTGATCAAGGCTCTGGATCTGGCTTTGCAGGCCGTTCTTCCTCTCCAGGGCCAGACGTGCCAGGTCTTCCCTGTCGGCCTTGACAGCGTCCCGGGCCTGGGAGTCCAGTTTATCTATATTCTGTAGTAGTTTACCCTTCTGCAATTCCAGCCGTTTCTTGGAGGTGGTAACTTCAGCTACACCCCTTTTTACGTTCTGTAACAATTCAAGCTGCTTCTCATAGGAATAATCCAGGGTTTCCCTTGGATCTTCCAGCTTGCCCACTAACTTGTTCATTTTAGCTTTTACTACCGTCCCCATTCTGTTCAATAAACCCATTTCATTAACTCCTTTTTTCATTTAATACTTATTTGTCATAATATTTGAATTACATATTCCTTTTATTCTGGAATGCTCCCTGATTATCAATGATATGATTTTTAATCATATTAATAATTGTTATTATATTAATTATCAAAAACGAAATTAAATAATCTTATAAACTTCTCTAACAATATAATATAAATAAAATATTGGTGATATCAGTTGCGTGGAAAGATATTCAAACAGGACATCCAAATGTTTGCACTATTTGGATTTATGCTTCTTGCATTTTTCTATCTAAGTTATACAGAAACACTGGGACGACAGTGGCAAATCAATTCCATAGTACTGTTCTTAATATTAGCTGGCATGCTTGTGTTTTCTGCCACTGAGATACCTGTGTACCATATCAGGACAAAAAAACCAAATTTTTCTGATGAAGAGAAAGCAATGTTAAGTGAATTCTATACGGTTCCAGTTGCAAAAGAGCTTGAAAATGATAATGAACTGGTTTTCAATTCTTCAATCACACTAAATCTGGGTGGATTTATTCTGCCTTTGATCCTGGCAGCCTATGTGGCAATTTACGAAACCCTTAAAAGTCCAATCTTTGCGTCCCTTGAAATTCTTCTAATTATTATTGTTGTAACCCACCTGTTAATAGAATTCAAAAGCGGTGTTGGATTAGTAATTCCTGATTATGTGGGTCTGGTGGCAATTCCTTTTGCTTTGATCCTGGAACCTGAAAATGCTGCATCCATTGTACTTGTTTCAGGTGTATTGGGCATTCTTATTGGGATTATTACATCTCTATTTAATATAGACGAGAATACCGAAGGAAGCGCCTTTATAAATCTGGGTGGTGTGGGTAACTTCAGAGCTATTTATATTACAGTGTTGATAGCATCATTGTTGACCTATGGACCTGTATAATGATCTATATCCTCATATAAAACGCGGCTTCACCTAACTCTTCTTCAATACGCATTAGCTGGTTGTATTTAGCTGTGCGCTCGCTTCGGGCCGGTGCTCCCGTCTTTATCAGTTCTGCACCCAGAGCCACAGATATATCTGATATTGTATTATCTTCTGTCTCGGCAGAGCGGTGACTTACTATTACGCTGTATCCATTTCGCTGTGCAGTAGTAGCAGCATCAAATGCTTCACTGATACTACCTATCTGGTTCACTTTTAGCAGTAAGGAATTGCATGCACCCATTTCAATACCATGGTTTAGACGTTCAACATTTGTAACAAAAAGATCGTCGCCCACGATTATTGTACCGGGCAGTTCCATAGTGAGGGCAGCGAAATCATCAAATGCCTCTTCATGGAAAGCATCTTCAATAAGTATTATCGGATAAGTATGTACCAGGTTGACATAATAATCCAACAATTCAATACCTGTTAATTCTCCTTCATCGATATGGTAAATACCATTTTCGTAGAATGAAGAAGCTGCAGCATCAATGCCTATGGTAATATCATCTTCGGTGTATCCTGCTTCTTCGATAGCTTCTAAAATTGCATCTAATGCATCGCTTGTCTGATTGATATGAGGTGCGTATCCCCCTTCATATCCCACATTGGTTGCACTACTTCCATATTTCTTATTCAGGATATCACCTAAAGCATGATATGTCTCAGATGCCCATCTTATTGCTTCATGAAAGGTCTCAGCACCTTTTGGCTGGATCATGAATTCCTGGATCGCAAGATCATTACCTGCATGCTGGCCGCCATTTAGTACATTAAGGGTAGGTACAGGCAGTGTAAATGAATTAGTACCTCCCAGATATTGATATAATGGTATTTTTAAGGAATCAGCTGCTGCTCTGGCAACTGCCATACTTACACCTAAGATAGCATTAGCACCCAGATTGGATTTGGAATCAGTGCCATCAAGTTCGATCATGGTCAGGTCGATCTCCCGCTGGAGCCTGACATCCATGTCTATGATCTCGGGGCCAAGAATAGAGTTTACATTATGGACGGCAGTTAATACTCCCTTTCCTCGATAACGATTATCTTTATCTCTTAGTTCAAGGGCTTCGTTTGAACCTGTAGATGCACCACTTGGAACACTGGCTCTGCCGAAACCCCTGGATCTGGTATCATTGCAATATGTTGAAACATCTACCTCTACAGTTGGATTGCCCCTGGAATCCAGGATTTCCCTTGCATATACCTGTTCAATCTCAAAAACCAAAATATCACCAATAAATGAATGTATCAGGATATATTTAAGTTTAGACGGTTTTTATTTGAAAAATAAAAAAGGGTTGAGCCGAAATTACTTTGCAGGTAATTTCGAACTCTTACATATTAAAAATATTTATTCAGATATAAGACTGGTCAATGCATCTTTGGCCATTTGTTTGTATACTGCTGCGTGTGTATGATAATGCTCCCTAGCCTGAACTGCATTTGGATTGGTGCCATTCAGGTTCTCAACCCGTTCCAAGGTCCTCTGTGCAGTCTCAGCGACCCAGCGGTCCCTTGTGGATGCATCAACCACAGTGATATTCTCTGGTCTGACTGAGGTCAGGACTGTTCCATCCTCTGTCTGGTATGTGCTGGGTTTTCCAACTATTGCCAGGTACTCTGGAGGGTTTACTTCTGCCATTACCCTTGCAGCTTCTGGCTGGTATTGTCCGGCATATATCAGATAAGCACCTGTGGGGTCTACAATTCTACCTCGCCAGTATTCAGCATCTGTGCCGATATCCTCTTTTTCGGTCAGTGTCCCTACAATGAACAACCTGTTAATTTTTGCCCCTGTCGGAGTTAATAGATATTGAGGGGAGTATTGATCGTTGCTGTCCTTGAACGTCAGGTTGGAATCCCTGAATTCCTGGGCAAAGATGCGATATGCCACTTCTCTGGTGTATTGTCCAGCCATGATCTACACCTCCATGGATGATAATAATGCTTCTACCTGGCTGCGTTCAAGAGGCGGCATAGGTGATATGGTCTCTATAAGAATATATCTGTCAAGTCTCGGACCTGTCACTGTATAATACCTACCAACCAACTGTTCTTTTATCTTGTCAACGACCACAGATTGCTCAAGGGCTTCTGTCGCCATATGAACGGCTTCTTCCAGGGTGATATTGGTAAGTCTTTCAGACACTTCCCGGTTCAATAATGTGTCCTGGACGTTGTGTCCGTTATCCAGGACTGCTTTGATCCGCAGATCATAGGTCCCTTCAACCTTGCCGTGCTCCCCGCAGACTCCTTTTATAAGGGCACGGTTGCACTGTGGACAACGTTTGATAAGACCTGAACCTGCCTGGATATCTACCATGGCACCGATAAACTCAATCTCTTCAGTCCCGATCTCAATATCTTCCTCGATCTCCTCGATCTGGCTTGACTTATTCAGATTGATCTGAAATCGTTCCTGGTAGCTGTTTGTCACTACATTCTTGAACACATAGCTCTTGCCTTCTTCTATTATTGGCAGCTCGGCACTGGCCCATTTGGTGAATTTTATTGTACCTGTCTCATCCCCGACCAAACCAACCTGGCCTATACTTTCGTGGTTATTATCCCACAGTTGAGCAACTTTGGCTTTAATATTGATCCATCTACCGTCAGCGTTAATGTCCTTAACTGTAACAGTAGGTGTATTTCCCTGGCTTGTATAGAAATCTCCACGGGGGATATTGTATTCTTTCAGAAAATAGTTGACTACACTTCTGCGTGCTTCCTCGGCCGGAACCTTGAACTCGTTCAAGAGTTTTTCAAGTCGGCTTTCGATCTCGCTATTTGGTATTTTGAACCCGATCTCAATGAAACGGTCTTCAATCTGCTTTGCTGTCTCTTTTATCATTTCTTATTCCTCAAGCCTCCAGTTTGTTTTGTTTTGAGAGGCAATTGGAGATTCTTCAGGAGCTTAATATACTTTACTAAAGAGTGGGGTGAAAGTAATATATTAAGCAGAAAGTAAACCATAATAGTATGAAATGATAATTAAGATAAGGAGATAAATATGTCAAAAGACCTGTTAGAAAAAGGAGCCATCGTGCAGCGCGATAAAGAAACCTATGCTATAGCTCCCCACATTCCCGGGGGAATAATTGATGTCAGTACACTTAGAAAGATCGCTGACGTGGCAGAGAAATACAATGCAGCAGCGGTTAAGATCACATCAGCACAGCGAATGGCTATTGTAGGATTAAAGGAAGCTGACATCGATAATGTCTGGACTGATCTGGGAATGCCTGCTGGGGCTGCTATTGGATTGTGCGTACGAAGCATTAAGATATGCCCTGGTACTACCTTCTGTAAACGCGGTCAGCAGGACTCAGTTGGTGTGGGATTGAAACTGGATGAAAAATATCATGGAATGGAGCTTCCAACAAAGTTAAAAATGGGAGTCTCAGGCTGCCAGAACACCTGTGCAGAATCGAATATCAAGGACATAGGCCTGATAGGGACCACCAAAGGATGGAAACTACTTGCGGGCGGGAGTTCTGGTATCAAACCCAGACTGGCAGATCTAATTGCAGAAGAGCTTGATGATAATGATGCACTTAAACTGGTGGAAAATATTGTCAATTTCATAAAGGTAAATGACCAGAGGAAACGTCTGGGATGGGTAATTGAAGAGATGGGGTTAGAGGAATTTAAAAAGAAAGTGCTGTAAATATGAAATTAATGCCAATAAAATCAATTGCCATATTGGCATTTGTTTTTTTCCTGATAGCTCCCGCACACGCAATTCATCTGGAGGATGGAGTAACTATTCCGATCGTAGCAGCATTTTCTACCGAAGAGGGAGAATCTGGAATTTTACTAAATGCTACAGTGATCGTTACTGAAGGTGATGGGAGAGTGTTCGTGGATACTCAACCATATACCCAGGTGGACCTGCAGGGTTCGACCAGAATTGCAGCATTGGTGGCATCTGATATCACAGGTATAGACCCAAGTAAATATGACTTCTATTACATTATTGAGATCACATCCCCACTTATTGGCGGACCTTCTGCTGGTGCTGCACTAACAGTAGCCACAATAGCAGAGATAGAGAACTGGCCATTAAAAGAAGGTGTGGTAATGACGGGTATGATCAATCCTGATGGTAGTATTGGGCCTGTAGGAGGTATTCCTTATAAACTCGATGCTGTTGCAGAAAATGGGGCTACATTATTTATTGTTCCTGAAGGTCAGACAGAAGTTGTAATTATTGAAACTAACTTCGATCATAATGGGTCCATTATAGTGAAGAAAGAAATTCCAATTACTGTGGATATTGTGAAGCGTGGCAAGAAACAAAATGTGAAAGTAGTGGAAGCAATTAATATCGAGGATGCAGTTGAATTATTTACCGGAAAAAAGATCCACAGGGAAATACCTGCTAAAGGGGTCTGGTCTGATGAATATCTGGATGTGCTGAGGCCTCTAAGCAGGGATGTGATGGATGAAGCCGCACTTCTTTATCAATCAATGCAGCACGAAACCACAAATTTTACCGATTTGCTTGAATCTCAGAATGACCTGATAAAAAAAGGAGAGGAACAATATGAAGTGCAGGAATATTATGCTGCTGTCAATACAGGTCTACTGATCCTTAACAATTTAAAATATATACAGTGGAGCGAGGAATACCAGGCATCAGAAAATAATGAAACTTACCTTAACAACCTTTTTGAAAACGTAAGCAGAGAGGTGAACCAGAGTCGTCAGGAACTGGAAAATTTCAGTGCTGATGGAATAGTGGATGTGGACTGTGTAGGCGCAGCTGAGATCAGAATAGTAATGGCAGAAAGGATGTTGGATGGGGCCAGGGAGACTGATTCTACTGACCAGTTCATTTTTACTTTAGCTTCTGCTTCCAACAGAGCTGAGACAGTAACCTGGTGGTTATCGTTAGCTAATTCAAACCACCATACTTCAGATGATATATTGAAATCCAGAGCAGGGTGGTATCTAGGTATGTCCTCTTCTGTTGTTACTTATTCCCGAACCGTAATTGGTGAAACTGGTGGTTACCATGGAGTGTCATTTATTTTAAATGACGCTGAAGAGGCCCGCGAAAGGGCTCAGATCGAATTTGACAGGGGATATTATAGTGGAGCCATATTTGATTCGTTATTTGCAACCGTTCAGGCCAGCACTGCGATCAGCTTGATGGGTGCTGCTAACATTGAGACCAAGATCTCACGCAGTGCCGAAGCTGCCAGAATAGCTATTGAGGATGCCAGAAATACTGGCATTGAACCAGTGTTGGCAGTGAGTGCCTACGAATTTGCCGATTCATTAGAATCACCCAGCCAGAAGATAATTGAATATAATTATGCCAGGGTGGCGGCAAAGACTACTGTGCAACTGACCGAGTATTCTAATGAGGATGGAACAGTCTCCAGTGCGACACCAATTCCATTGAAGAAGCCCACTCCCATGTCCACGACCCCAGTGATTCCAGGAATGTCGTTTTTGATAGCGATAATGGGATTGATGATTGTTGTTATTATGTTAAGGCGTTAAAAAAAATGGTGATCACAGATGGATATTGTTAATTTATGGGATAAATTTCAGTGGATCGCACCTTATTTAAAGGTAATACTGGCAGTCATATTAGCTTTCATGGTAATTGGTTTTATTAATCGGATATTAAAAAGATATATTGCCAAAACCGTGCTGCCAATAGATGCGCAGTTTTTTTTACGAAAATGGATCGTTTATTTTCTTTGGTTCAGTGTCTTAATGTATATTATGGCTGAACTTAAACTGCAAGAGCTTCTGGTTCCTCTTTTAGGGGCATCGTTTTTAGTTGGTGCTGCAGTTGCCCTGGCTGTCAAGGATATCCTGGCCGATGCAATGGCAGGGATTTTCCTCCTGGCTGATAAGCATTTTGATATCGGGGATCAGATCGAGACAATGAATCATAAGGGAGAAATTATTTCGGTATCACTTAGAAAAACGCGCATAAAAATTGCGGATAATAAAATAGTTATTTTACCCAATGGAAAAATAGATTCTTCCGGATGGGTATTGAACGAAAAAAGGAAGGTTGTTTAATTGTTTATTTATGCAAATGTGCCGAAAGTATGGCAGGTACAGCCCCGATAGCAGTACAGGTCTCAAGCGGAATACCTTTACCTGTAATATCAAGATGATACTTAGCGCGTTCAAATAGGTCCTTTGGTAGTCCTTTATGCCCCAATCCCACCAGTAGAAGATACGATCCGCCTTTTGTTATATCGTTTGCTAAAGCTGCCGGAGTAATAGCCTTCTTCAGATCAGGGCTTGACGTGGTAACCACAGGAATGCCAAACTGGGGCTGGAAACCTTTTTTTGGCAGGTCGAACACAAAGAAGCGGTTTTGTTCAAGCATCTCGTTCAGGTATAGTCCTGATCTTCCTATGGTGGTCTTATCTGCCACGAAACTGCACAGTTCCTCTGCATCCATCTTGAAAGGGTAATCAAATAATGCCAGTGCGAACCCGAAACTGTATGCAATAGGTGCTGCCCTGGCAATTGAACGGTAATGGGCATCCAGGATCTTGATCTTGTCGTAGGTATTCACCAGTCCCAATGTCAGCATGATCTCAACTCCAGAACCATGGGAACCTGAAGGCACACATCAATTTTATCACACTCAGCACAATCCTGCCAGATCACTGGTTTTTGCGAATAATCCAATACCGTACATCCCATTTTCTCGAAAAAACCTCTTGAGGTGGTCCTGATATATAACCGGTCCGTCATACTTTCAGCCATGGCCTTCAAATATTCGAACAACATGCGACCAATACCTTTGTTTTTCGGCAATACTGCAAGAGACCTTAATTCAATTATTTGCTGAGAGGTATCCAGATATGCACAACCGACTATTTTTTTGCCATCTTCTGCTAC
>Ga0307380_10002610_pt1 | contig 25415 bp, 19 predicted proteins | sample UN3MG_FD_202239 | JGI IMG/M metagenome (GOLD analysis project Ga0307380, IMG submission 202239) | Soil microbial communities from Risofladan, Vaasa, Finland - UN-3 | ecosystem: Environmental > Terrestrial > Soil > Coastal area > Acid sulfate soil | place: Finland: Risofladan, Vaasa | collected... | reverse complement strand
CAGACAACCCAGTTCGTTGTCGGCGCCGCTGAAGAAACCGATGGCCAAATCGTAAAGTATATGGCTGCTCTTTATGACCGCCTGAATGTCAACAGGATTTACTTCAGTGCCTATCAGAAACAGCAGGGCGATGAATCTTTTAAAAGCAGCTTTTTTTCAAACGAACAATCTTCAATGCAGAGCAAAACTACCGGCTTCGTAAGGGAACACCGCCTCTACCAGGTTGATTTTCTGCTTCGAAGATATGGTTTCAGGGCCTCGGACATTCTTTTTGGCCGTGATGGCAACTTGTCGCTTGATATTGACCCCAAACAAACCTGGGCTTTAAAACATCCGGAGGCCTTCCCCGTAAACCCTAATTACGCCTCACCTTCACAGCTTTTGAAAGTCCCCGGAATTGGACCAATTACCGTAAGGAAAATCCTGCAACGCCGAAGAGGAGCCCGATTAACCTCTTTACACGATATTGCCCGCTACTCAGCCACGCTCAGAAAAGCAGAAAAATACCTCGTTTTCTGAAAATTGGCTATGCTCAATGGCCAACAACTTCACTTTATGGTAATATGTCCGAGCGTTAGATGCTGATTTGATTTTCATAGTGTTTGTCCCGGCAACCAATATATGGAAAACTAAGCCTATGAACGACAAACAACAGGATTTAGCTTCGGGAAAAACGGATAACAAGGCGGTTCGACCGGCACTGATTACTTCCGTCGAAACCTTCACTGAATTCCCGGCTTCACTCAGACATCTTATGGTCGGATTTGCTGACGAATCTATTCCCGCCGCCATCGTTTGTTCCACGAACCAAAACCTTAACGCTGTTGTCTCCGGTGCCGTCGATATTATTAGGCATCCGTCTTTTAACATACCTCTACTATGGAAGTGGAACAGAAAAATACTCGTCGAGCGCCTTGAGAATTTTGCGCCCACTGTTTTGCACTGCCTGTGCCAGACAAAAGCCGAACTTACCAGACGACTTGCCAGGCAACTGGATTTACCTTACGTCCTTACGGTAAATTCCCTCCAGAAACGCTGGGCCCAGTTTTCAATCTCGTCGAAACGCTGTGTGAAAATCATCAGCCCGGCAAAAAGTATCTCCGCCAATCTGGCCCAAGTCTATCCCCGTTTTGCAGACCGAATCGAACATATAAACATCGGCACATTTACTGAAGAGGGCCCCTGTTGTTTCAGCAGACCGGACCAACTCCCTTCGATAGTAACCGTGGCTCCGGCGGATAATTTTGAACGCTTTGAAAATCTACTCACCGCCATAAGACACCTTGCTATTGACGGCTATGAATTTATGCTTGTGGTAATAAGTGCAGGAAAAGCCGAAAGACGTCTCCGCCAGGCACTTACCGCGCTGGGCCTTAGTCAAATTGCCGTTATAATCCCGCACCTTGAGCCCAGGCGTTCAGTTCTTGCTGCCGCCGACATCTTCGTCCAATCTGCACCGAAAAAGCAGTTTAATACCTGGCTGCTCGAGGCGATGAGTGTTGGAACCGCCGTCGCCACCTGCATCGGCGGTGTTGATGATTTAATAATTGACAGCCGGACTGCGCTTGTCTTTGACACCGAAGATGAACTGAGCATAAAGGCCGCACTTCAACGGCTGCTCGATGCGCACGATTTCGCCAGAAAACTTGCAAAGAACGCGCAGAAAACCCTCACGCAAAATTACTCCGTAAGCTCTATGATTTCCTCAACCCTCAGAGTTTATCGTAACGCAGAATACTGATTGATTTCAGCTCAAAAGTCCGTACTCGCCGAGAGTTTGTTTCAAAATAACCTTCTTGCTTTGCTCCATAGGTACCATAGGAAGCCGCATCTCCTCCGAAGCCAGATTCAGTATCGACATTGCTGCTTTAATCGGTATCGGGTTCGTCGCCAGGCTAAGAAGGTTTTTGCATAGCGCAAACAGCTTGTTATGCCACTTACGCGCTGAAACCAAATCACCCGCCAAAATAAGGTCCGTCATTGCTTTCACGTCCGCAGGCACTATATTGGCCACTACGCTGATAACCCCTTTACCTCCGATAGACGCTATCGGAAGCGTAAGTGAGTCGTCGCCCGACAGAATAGTCAAATCGCACTGCGTCGCGACCTGGCTCGCGTGGTCCAGGCTGCCCGTCGCTTCTTTCAGCGCGACAATATTTTCTATCTTTGACAGCCGGACAATCGTATCCGGTGTCATCCCAGCTCCGCAACGACTCGGTATATCATACAGCACCATCGGCAAATCCACCTCTTCGGCTATCGCCTTGAAATGCTGATAAAATCCCTCCTGCGTCGGCTTGTTGTAATAAGGGTCAACCTGCAGCGTAGCGTCCGCTCCGACTTTTTTCGAAAATGCCGCTAATTCAATCGCTTCAGCCGTTGAGTTCGAACCTGCGCCTGCTATAACGGGGACTTCGCCACCCACTGCCTTGACCACCCTTTCAATCACCTTCTTGTGCTCAGAATGGGTCAAAGTCGGTGATTCTCCCGTTGTGCCGACCGGTACTATTCCGTCAATCCCGCTTTCCAGATGAAAATCTACCAGCTCATCAAGCGTGCGAAAATCAATCTCCCCGTCCTGAAAAGGCGTTATCAACGCCACCATCGCGCCTGTAAACATTTTTAATTCCCTTTAAATTTACACGCTGTATTTATCTATCAACTTTATCATTTCTGCGGTCGCTTCACGAATCCCGACGAGCACCGCCCGCGATACGATACTGTGGCCGATATTAAATTCACAAAACCCCTTGATACTTGCCACCGGCCCGATGTTGCGATATGTCAAACCATGACCTGCGTGGACTAACAGTGCCTTTTCCATCGCGAAGTCTTTACCGCTTTCCAGTTCGCTTAATCTTCGCTTGATACTTCTTTCAGTCTTCGCGTTGGCATACATCCCCGTATGCAGTTCAATCGCATCACAACCCGTATCAGATGTAGCTTCTATTTGAGCTTTCTCCGGCGTGATAAAAGTACTCACCAAAATCCCTTTATGGTGCATCCGCCTTACCACCTCCGCAAGGCGCCTCTTGTACTTTACACAATCCAGACCGCCTTCCGTTGTCAACTCCACTCGTTTTTCCGGAACCAGCGTCACTTGTTCGGGACGTATTCTTTCCGCGATTTTCACTATCGGCTCTGCCATGCACATCTCGAGGTTCAGCTTGCACGCCACCGTTTCTTTCAAAACCTCGACGTCACGGTCGCAGATATGACGACGGTCCTGACGAAGATGTATTGTAATCCCGTTCGCCCCGGCAAGCTCACACTCGGCCGCCGCCCATACCGGGTCCGGCTCATCCGTTCGCCGCGCCTGACGAACTGTCGCTACATGGTCTATATTTACGTTCAAAAATGCCATTGTTAACCCCTTTAAGCCATCCGACGAATTATATCAACACCAAAATCTACATCAAGAAATATTCTGCGTTATTGACAAATTTACCTTTTTCTGCTAATATATTAAAATCTGGATGTTGTTTCTGACCGACAAGAACAATAAAGAGTGCGAACGGATATTTATCGCATACGTAATATATTCAAGGTTATCGTTTTTGAATATTTAACTCGGAGAAAGAAATATGGAAAATAACGAACAAAATACCCCGCAGGGCCAGCCGGATTGCCCCGATTCGACACAAAGTTCCAGCCGGGCAAAAGTTCTCAAAACCGCAATATTCGTTGTCGTATTACTTGCCGTCGGTGCTCTCGCTACACATTCGTTTATTGCCGGCAACACTTCCTGCAGCATACCCTGTGGCACGAAATCCGTTTTAACACCTTGCCCCTCAACAACCACTAACCCTGAGATTTCCGGCTGTCCCTTTAAACAAAGCACCTGCACCAAGGACAAAAGCTGTGCCAAAAAACCGACCTGCCCCCTGGCAAATCAGGCCGATAGCTCTGCTTCGGATAATCCGGACGCTACCGCAGCTGCAAGTTGTCCCAAAACCTCCGCAGAAAAATAAACCGAATAATCCTTGAGCACCAAACCCGGAAAACAAACCGCTGTCTTTGGGGCAGTAAAAGTCCTTTGGGCGTCTATAACGCTGGTTCACAGCTTCCGGATACCTGGCTGTTGTTAAAAATCCACCTGGCCGATATATTATTGTGGCTTTTTTCGTGCTTAATCTAAGGTGCGGCATATGAAATTGAACTGGGCAAATCGAATAACCATACTTCGGATACTATTCACCGTCCCCTTTGTAAGCTGCATGCTGAAAATGAACGACCCTGCTCTTAGCCCGGCAATGAGCAGTGTTATGCGATACCTCTCGATTTTTATCTTCCTGATTATGGCCGCCAGTGATGCTCTTGACGGTTATCTTGCTCGAAGGAATGGCCAGGTCACCAAGCTTGGTTCCTTCCTGGATCCGATGGCCGACAAACTGCTTATGGCTTGTGCCTGCGTCCTGCTGGCTCTACCCGGAGCGGGCGTGACCGGTTTTCGACTGCCCCCGACCGTTGCCGTACTGATTATCGGAAAAGACCTCTTTCTGCTCATTGGCTTTATTATTGTTTATTTCGTAACACTGCAGGTGCGACTTGTATCTGTATTCATTGGGAAAGTTGCCACCGTTTTGCAGTTGTCAATGGTTGCCTCAGTTCTACTGGCCCCCGAAATTTCTATGTTTATTCCCGGCTGGATTTGGTTTTTGAGGGTCCTCTGGTGGTCCGCCGCCACTACCGCTATTCTCGCAACTCTTATTTACATCCGCACCGGAAGTCGCTATATTGAGCAATATGAGCATAATATGAACCAAAACGCCGCTTCCTGACTAAATAATGGCTGTATAATTAAAAAGTGGCGGCGAGCAGGAGCATCGAACTCAAATATGGCTGTAAAATTTAGCGAAATACCTCAAGTCCTCGAGCAGCTCCGAAAGGGCAAAATGATTGTTCTTGTCGATGCTGAAGACCGTGAAAATGAGGGTGACCTCGTCTGTGCCGCTGAAAAAGTAACACCCCAAATCATTAATTTTATGGCCACTCACGGCAGGGGGCTGATTTGCCTGCCTTTAACCGCCGAAAAATGTGATTCGCTCGGACTATACCCACAGACTACCGAAAACACCGCGAGGTTCGAAACCGCATTTACCGTCAGCATCGATGCTGCCGAAGGAATCTCAACGGGAATCAGTGCTGCAGACCGCGCGAAAACAATATTGGCATCTATTAAAGATGATGCAAAGGCGCGTGACCTTGTCCGGCCCGGCCATATATTCCCACTTCGTGCCCGGCAGGGCGGTGTCCTCGTCAGAGCTGGACAAACTGAAGGCGCCGTCGATTTAATGAAACTGGCCGGCCTAAAAACTGCTGGTGTCATCTGTGAAATCATGAATGAAGATGGTTCCATGGCAAGGGTCCCTCAATTGTTGAAATTCTGCGAAAAGCACAACCTCAAAATTGCTTCCATCGCAAAGCTCATCGAGTACCGCCTCCAGCGCGAAAGTCAAATCAAACGCCTCGAGACCGTAAAGCTGCCCACCGATTACGGCGAATTCAAACTCATCGCATACCAGAGCACGACTTTGCCTGAACCGCATTTGGCCCTCTGCAAGGGTGATGTCGGTAATCTCGATGCTGACTCCAGACCGATTGAGCATGATGGGCCCGTTCTTGTACGCGTCCATTCAGAATGCATGACCGGCGACCTCTTTCATTCGCAAAGGTGTGAATGCGGTTATCAGCTTATAACCGCAATGAAAATGATTGAACAGGCTGGAATAGGGGCCCTTATTTATCTTCGACAGGAGGGAAGAGGTATTGGGCTGACAAATAAGCTGCGGGCTTACAAACTACAGGAGCAGGGGCTTGACACCGTCGAAGCAAACCTCAAATTGGGTTTTATGGCCGACAGACGAGATTATGGCATCGGGGCCCAAATCTGCCGTGATTTGGGACTCAGAAAAATTAGAATATTGACTAATAATCCGAAGAAAATAAGCCGACTTGAGGTTTATGGTATTAAAATTGTCGAGCAAATCCCGTTAATTGCTGAGCCCGGGAAACACAACGTAGATTACTTGAAAACGAAAAAGTACCGCCTGGGACACATCCTGGACAGGGACTTATAGCTTATGAAAAAAATCGCCTTAACATTGCAAATATTTCTCATCTTCGCTCTTTTGCCTTTTGCTGCCTGTGAGCCGAACACTCACAAAGAACCTTTTGAGGATGAAAGCACAACTGACTTGATTCAGGCCTACAAACCTGAAAGAATCGAAATCCTCCCTCTGACTTATTTCCTCTGTGAGGGAAGCGGAGAAGACATCTGCCAAATAAAGGCATATGTCAGCCTGCTTGACAGGTTTGGTTGCCAGGAGAAAAACCCCGGTGTCTTTCGTTTTGAACTTTATGAGCCTGTCGCCCGTTCCGCCGAGCAAAAAGGCAGGAGAATTATGCTCTGGCCCGATTTCGATTTGACAGACCCCGACAAAAACAACCGGTACTGGAGAGATTTCGTAAGGGCCTATGAATTCAATTTGCAGATTGACTCACTCAACGGCCGAAGCTTCATACTGCAGGTGACGTTCATGTGTCCCACTGGTAAGCGACATTATGCCGAAATGCTCCTAAAACACCCCGAATAAACCGCCTCATTCTTCGAAAATCTAACAAAAATTACGTCTCGCAGTTGTCATGTGTAATTACATTTCAGAACCTGCGGCGTTTTTGTGCTTGATTAGTGTGGACGGACTTACTATAATATTACTGTTTTAGAGGAGAAATTTACTGCTTATTGTCGTCGCAGCTTAAAAAATATTGTGTTATTTTTTGTTTTTGTGGCTTATTGGTTTAATTCGGAGGAGTTGTACTTTGAACCGAAAATCGCCGTACCTTGTTTTTCCCCTTGTCTTAACCATGTTTTGTATCTGCAAAGCTGCCGGTATTTCAGTCGAAAACCACAGTTTCGAGTTTCCGCCCGGCGGCAAGCAGAGCCTTGTTGTACCCACCTACTGGACCGTCGACGGCTCTGATTTCGGCATCGAAGCCTTAGCGACTGATGGCTCGCAATGTGCATACCTCGGGAAAAACAGTTCTCTGTATCAAACCCTCGACCACACCATCGCCGAAGGTGACCAGTACCTCCTGACATTTGACGCGATTAAAACCTGGCCGCAGTCTGGCATTGTAAACTATGAGGGGTGGTTATATTATGACGATAATGGTACTGCCGTTGAAATTACCTCAATTGCAGGTAGCGATTCGGACAGGAGCTGGGACGAGTATCAACTCACCTACACCGTCCAGCCTGCGGACCCGTTCATCGGAGAAAAACTGGGCGTTCTGTTTATTAGCACTTCTACGTATAGCCAGGGCATCTGGGCCGGTTTCGATAATGTAAGGCTTGATTTCATCAACTTCTTTTTCGCCACCAACCCAATGCCTGCTGATGGTCAGAGTAATCTGCTCAAAGATTTGACCCTTGCATGGACACCTGGAATCAATGCTGACTCTCAGGACATTTACATCGGCACCGACTTTGACGATGTAAATGATGCCAACAACACCTGGCCAATAGGCACAAGTGTCTACAAGGCAAACATCTCCGCTGATATTAACACCTATGACCCGTGCGAGATCCAGTTCTCGACGACTTATTACTGGCGAATCGACCAGGTTAACGGCCCTGACCTCTGGAGGGGCGACATCTGGTGGTTCACTTTAAGGCTTGCCGCCGATTTTGACGCTAATGGCATTGTTAACTTTGATGACTTGGCAATAATGACCTCCGACTGGCTAAACACCGGCCCTGACGTAATTGCCGATGCATACGAGGACGGAAATGTTGATTTCAAAGATTACGCGGTTCTCACCGGTACCTGGCATAGGGGCTATTATTACATCGACAGCGAAAACGGAGATGACAGCAACCCCGGCACCTCTCCTAACGAGCCCTGGCAGTCCCTCGACCCTGTCAACGCTCAAACTTTTTTCCCCGGCGATAGAATCTTTTTCAAAGCCGGAACCACCTATACCGGTCAGTTGAAACCACAAGGCTCCGGCTCAGCCGCAAAGCCAATTATAATCGACATGTACGGCGAAGGCACAAAGCCGCGCATAGATGGCGAAGGTGATGTGCTCGACACACTACTGCTCGAAAACGTCGAATACTGGGAGGTAAACAATCTTGAGATTACAAACCTCGGACCAACCCGAGTGAATTGGAGAACCGGCGTAAGGGTTTCGGCAAACGGTTCCGGAACACTTCATCATATCCATCTAAAGAATCTCTACGTCCATGATGTCAACGGCAGCCTCGACAAATCAACCGAAGGCTGTGGCATCTTCTGGGAATGCAAAGGAACCGAGCTTTCTCGTTTTGACGACCTGCTGATACAGGACTGCCACGTCGTCCGCACCGACCGAAACGGTATCTGCGGCCGCTCAACATTTACCGACCATTCTTCCAATTGGTTCCCAAGCTTAAATGTTGTCATCCGGGGAAACCTTCTCGAGGACATCGGCGGCGACTGCATAAAACCCTGGGGTTGTGATGGATGCCTCGTCGAATTCAATACCGTACACGGTGGACGGCAGCGATGCGAGGATTACGCCGCGGGCATCTGGCCCTGGAGTTGTGATGACACTGTCATACAGTTTAACGAAGTCTCACACGTCAAGGGGACAAAGGACGGCCAGGGTTTTGATTCCGACTACAATTGCCAAAACTCTCTCTTCCAGTACAATTACAGTCACGACAACGACGGTGGCTTTATACTTATTTGCGGGCCCTCACCTTCATCATCGAACATTGGCACCTTAGGTACCGTCGTCCGTTACAACATAAGCCAGGACGATGCCGAGAGAACTTTCCATATTTCCGGTGGGGGGGTTCAAAACACTCTCATATACAATAATGTTATCTACGTCGAGCCTGCTCTTGACATACCGCTTGTTCTGTTCGGCAGCTGGGACGGCTGGCCCGACGATAGTCAATTCTACAACAATATCTTTTATGCCGACGGAACTCTCCGTTACGCTTATGCCTTAAGCCGCAATGACGATGGAACATATAATTACGCCTCCGGCTTCGGTTCCGCCACAAACATTGTCTTCTCAAACAATGTCTATTATGGCAACCACGTCGACCCACCGTATGACCCTAATGCCATCACAGCAGACCCAATGCTCGACGCTCCCGGTTCCGGAGCAGATGGTACTGATACTCTCACAGGCTATATGCTTACCACTGGTTCTCCATGTATCGATGCAGGTGTGTATATTCCCGATAACGGCGGCTTCGATTTCTGGCAAAATCCCCTCCCGGACATGAGCGTCCCAGACGTTGGCGCGCATCAGTACTCCGATTGAAACCTGTTGTTGAGAGCAAATCACACTTTCTAAAGCCGCGATTGGTTGATTTAGCCTTTTAGTTTGGGTCTATGCGTATAATTATAGGACTCTTTTTGATTGCCCTGAAAATCCCCTTTTTGTTGACCGGCAACCCTTTTTCTGCGATTATATCCTTTGGTCTATACGAATTTTATTTCTTTAATTGGAACTTTTGGGCCTGACTCCGGTCTAAATAAGGAGATAGAAGGTGGCAGGTGCACCGAACATTAACATCGATGATGACGTCCTCGTGCAGCAGTGCCGGCAGGGTGATTCTGCCGCCATGGAAAGGCTCATTTACAAGTATCAGAACCGGATTTACAACACTATTTTGAAAATGTGTGCTAATCCTGATGATGCCGCGGAACTTACACAGGATACATTTGTCAAAGTAATTGAAAACATAGATAAATTCGAAGGTAGAAGCAGCTTCTATACATGGGCTTTTAGAATAGGAGTCAATTTGACGTTGAACCACTGCAAGAGAAGCTCAAAGGTTGCCTTCACGAGCCTCGAAACTGAAAGAAAGGAAAATAACTGGCGACCAAAACAAATACTAAAGGAGTTCTTAAGAAATGATGCCTCGCCTGACCCAGCAATCGTCGCCCAGAACAAAGAACTCTGTGATTTGGTACAGAAGGCACTGATGAAACTCGATGATACGCAAAGGACTGTAATTGTTTTAAGGGACATTGAAGGAATGAACTATGCTCAGATTACAAAAGTGCTCGAACTCGAATTGGGAACCGTAAAAAGCAGACTAAGCCGGGCAAGAAATAATCTGAGAGAAATTTTTGAGGGGTTTTTACGATGAAATCGGAAAATATTGATGAATTGCTAAATGGTTTCATTGATGGTGAGCTCTCACCGAGGCAGTTGACCGAAGTCCAGCGGCTTATTGCACATGACACGAGAATCCTCGAAAGACTTCAGCGATTGCAAAGAGGTAGAATGCTCCTTAGCTCCCTGCCTGTCGAGCAGGCTCCCGCCGATATGCCTGACCGCGTTAAGACCGCTCTCGAAAAAAACACCCTCCTCGGACAATATGCCGAGCAGTACAAACAGATCAGGGGAACAAGGCACTTGTTCGGTCGCAAACTCGCCACCATTGCCGCGATGATTGGTCTCGTGGCTGTTTTGGCGGTTGTGGTCTATAATATTATCGCTCCGACCCCTGTGCCTCAAAAAAGCGTCGCCGTTCAAACACAACCACCAGCCGAAATGACTGCTCCTCCAATACTCGCCGCAAGTGAAAAATCAATTGTCGCTGCTCCCGGCGAGACCGTCTTAAATACCACAATAGAATTGAGAACAGATAGTCCAAATGCTGTTAATGCTCTTATCGCAAACGCTCTTAATGAAAACATATTGCAGGAACAGTGGCAGGTGGAAATATCTCAGGACCGCAAAGCAACATATACTCTAAACGCTGGCAGAGAAAATTTGTCGCTTTTCCTGGCTGATATACAAAATAGCTTCCGCGGCCTGAAAAACGCTACGATGTATATTGATACCGAACAGTTCGATGAAAAAATAGTCGTTGAAAATGTCACCATTAACCAGCTTGCTGAAATTATCAACCAGGATAATACGCAAAAAAGTGTTAAATTGGCCGCCGACTTCGCCGCCTTGAACAAAATCAGCTCCGCTCTACCGGGCAAAGAAGTCTTCGCTGCTATCGATAACACATCTGCTGATTTGATTTCAATACCAAAGCCGGTATTGACTTCCGGTGAAAAAACAGTTAAAAAATCTGCCGCTCAGATAAGGGATGACCGGAAAATTCGGTTGACAATAGTAGTTGCAGAAGGCAAATAATCGCCCAGCTCAAACAAGTTCGAAAACTCATTAAGTAAACATATTGGACCAGGCATATCTAATCTAAAGCAACTGGTTTTGTTATGACGCCATGCTGCGAGATGGTAAAGAAGAACCACCCGACTAAATACATCGCTGCACCGCTAACTAGCGCTGTGCGGAAGCCGAACAACGTACTGACCATTATGCAAACGATAGTTCCCATTACAGTGGCACAAGCATTAATCCCCCACGCCCACGGATTCAACTCTGACCGTGACTGGTCCACATGCCGAAGTCCTGCTGGAAACGGAATGCCCATCAGCAGGCCCAGCGGTCCAATTAAAGCCACCGTTGCCACGCCCCGCAGAAAATGTGATAGGTACATTAGCTTTGGTATCATATAATCGAGTAACAGCGATTCACCTATAATGCCGACTACCAGCAGAGGAATCACAACCCTAAGGACTCGAAAGGGTCGACCTGACCAGTGTCGCGACAAAAAGCTGCCGATGCCCGACGCCAAAAGAATAGTAAATAGTGTGATGGACATAGAGTACGTGGGCCCGCCGAGAAATACCGTCAGTTTCTGCAGCAGGGCAATTTCCACCATTATAAATCCGAAACCCAGTGACGCAAAGTAAATGAAAATACCTGCCCGCCCGCCGTGCTTTGCGCAAGTCCCTTGACGGTACAGCGGATAAATAATAAATACCCCGCTCAGGATAGTGACTATGCCAAAGCTGCCAAGAAGTATAAGCAGTGCCAGCGGCGGGCGCACCCCTCCACCCCCTTTCAAGCCCATCCGCAGCAAATCTCCCCAACGATAAAACTGGAAGAAGAACGGCCTGTCGTCTGTCGCAGGCTGGATATTAAGACGATGTCCTGCAATAAATTGTGCTCGCTCCTTTGGACTCAAATGGATTATCGTCTCTAACTCGTTTCCCCTTTCTGTATATGGGTCGTAATTTACGTCAAATCCCAGTGATTCCGTCCAGCTTCTGAGTGTCTCAACTTCGTCTTTACTAAACGGCGAGCGCTTCACCAGCGTTTGTGCCCACGACATCGATGAACCCTGTCCTTTACCGCTCAGAATCATCATGTGGCTGTATGGTTGTTCGGCGCCTGTACGCTCCAATGCTTCCACCCATGTTGCGACAAGTTTAAGCGTTTCACGAGGTGGTGTAAAAAAACCACGTGATATATTGATAATACCGTCCTCTTTCAGGTGGGCCAAGTACTGGTCCATCGCCTCTGCGGTATAGATGAAGTTCTCACTGAGGGCATATGCCCCTGTTGATAAAGCAGAAAAGGTATCTACGCCGCTAAGTTGTATCACGTCGAACTTGCGCTGTTCGCGACTAAGATAATGTCTGCCTTCCGAGACAATCAACTCAACATCATTGCCTTCATACGCATGCCCCGCAAAGTCGCTATACTCTTCACTAATCAGTTTAATCATGTGCGGATTGATGTCCACGCCTACTATCTGTCGGGCTCCGTAGTATTGGGCGATTAGAATGTCCACCCCGCCCCCACATCCGATTACAAGCGATTCAGCTTCCGGCTTGATTTTGTATGCTGCACCCTGAAGATAATAGCCCAAAGACTTTGTCTCTTGCGACGTCGGAGTTGGTTGAATAATGCCGGTCCATGCTGCTGCGTCCTGATATATCAAACGGACTTTTTGCGGCTCCCCTTTGTATTTATGTGACAACGCCCCCGCGAATGAGTAGTAAGACTCCTCCGGCCGCGTAACGTCGAGCCGCGTAATAACATGCCACTTAACCAACTCGACCAGGTGCTCCTTCCCAAACATCGCTTTACTCGATGGCACATACATTGGAAGACACTCCGTCTGCGCAACTCCCCCTGTTAATGCCAGCGTTACTACCGCCCCAATCAGATAACGCTTCCGCCGATACACGCTTGAAATGGCCGCAACCAGCATGCCCACTGCCGCTACGGCAAAGCAAGTCGCTATCCCGCCAAGCCAATTAATAAGTAGTATCGCTAGCAGACAGCCGCTCGCAGCTCCGGTCAGGTCGGCGAAATATATGCTGTTTATACCTTTTCCTGCTCGGCTGATAATATATGCAATGCATGTCCCCCCGAAAAAGAAAGGCGTAGCGGCTAACACTAAGATAACCATCAGTGACAACAGATTGCTGTAGTCGTGGTGGTAATAAATGTCCATTGGATAAAAATGGATCCGCGGAATAAAAACCACTGCTGCTATTGTCGTCAACCCAAGCAAACACGCGCTTCGAGCGATGAACTCATTACCTGCTGAAAAATCGTTGTTGGTCTTACGCGTTGTCAAATAGCTGCCCGCTGCACCGAAACCCAGCATCGCTGTGCTGATTACTAAGTAGGTAAAATGATGAAACATGATGAACGAAAAAATACGCGTAAACGCTACTTCCAGACTAAGCAGAGCGCCTGCCAGTAGAAATATACAAAAGGCACGGCTTCTACCATCGTTTGATGCGATCATTCTTGACTCCCTCTTTTAATAAGTAAAGACCGACCGAACGAATTTGGTCTCCGAGTCTTCACATGCACCATTCATTAAAATAATCAATGCTCCCGGCAAAGTCAATTATTCAGGCACTTTTTTGCCAAAATTGTGTTCTCAATATGGACTTTTTTAGATGATTAAGGATTGTTTATGGTTGGGCGGGTACTTGGGCCTTAAAAAATGCCTGATTTGTCACAGATACTGTTACGCCGTTTTCTTCTTGTCTTTACCTGGCTTTTCTTTCTTCTTCGGCTTTTTGTCTTCGCTTTTGGCGGTGTCTTTCTTCTTTTCAGTCTTTTCTTTCGCGCTCTTTTCCCCGTTCTTATAATTTTCACTGCGGTAATCCGTCTCGTAAAACCCCGCCCCCTTAAATAGCACCGCCGAACCAGAACCTATAAGACGCTTCAATCGGCGCTTGCCGCACTCCGGACATTTCCTTAGCGGCTTGGCCGTTATCGGTTGAAATTCCTCAAACTCGAGTCGGCAGTTCTCACATATATAATCGTACGTCGGCATTGTTACTGTTCCGTATCCTCTCCTGGCTCGGCTTGCTCCTGGGGCTTGTTTACTATCACCCTGCTCGGGCGAATCACTCGACCGTTAAGCGTGTACCCCTTTTGAAATTCCTCCAGAATTGTGTCCTCTTCTTTGTCGGGTTCTGCCCGCTGCATCATCGCCTGATGGAGCGATGGGTCGAACTTCTCACCCGCGGCTTTTATCTGCTCAACATTGTGACTTTTTAGTATGTCCAGCATCTGGTCGTATATTATTCGTACGCCCTTGACGAATACTTCCACGTCTTCTGCCGACCCCGCGCTGGCGAGTGTGTGTTCGAAATTGTCAATCGCTGGGAGCAGCGACTTTATTATCTTCTCCTTCTCATACACTATATCGTCCGTTACCTGTCTCACCGAGCGTTTCTGAAAGTTTGCATAATCCGCGCTGACTCGCTGAAGCTTCTCGAACAGTTCGGCCTTTTCCTTTTCAAGCTCCGCTAACTGCTGCTCCAGCTTCTCTGCCTTCTTCTTGGCATTTTTTTCTGCCTTCGGCTTTTCTGATTTCTTTTCTTTCATCTGTTGTTACCAAAATACTTCTTAAGTCTCTCGAAAAAGCTCTTACACTTCGGACTGATATTCTTGTTCCCGGTCTCCGTAAATTCTCTGAGAAGCTCCTGCTGTTTCGAGTTCAGTTTCGTCGGCGTCTCTATCATAACCTGCACTAACTGGTCCCCCCTTCTGCCTGACCGGATGTCCGGCAGGCCCTGACCTTTAATGCGGAAAACATTTCCATATTGTGTCCCTGCCGGTATCTTCAATTGCTTGGGTCCGTCAAGACTCGGAACGTCAATAGTTGCACCAAGTGCAGCCTGTGTAAAACTGATTGGTACCACCGCTATCAGGTTGTTCCTGTCTCGCTCTAAAAATTCATGTGGTTTAATCCTGACATAGCAGTATAAATCACCTCGCGGCCCGCCATTACGCCCTGGCTCACCCTCATTTGCCGCACGAATGCCCTGACCCTCATGGACTCCAGCGGGTATCTTTATCTCAACAACACGCTTCTTTGGCACTTTACCTGTGCCCTTACATTTTTTGCACGGGTTTGTTATCACTTTTCCTTCGCCCCTGCATTGTGGGCATGTCGAAATCATCTGGAAAAAGCCCCCGCCCTTTGCGACCTGTCCCGTGCCGTGACATGTCGGACACTGTCCCTGACTCGAACCTTTAGCGCTCCGGCTGCCGTTACATTCCGGACATAAATCCTGACGAGTAAATTCAATTGTTTTTTCAGTGCCCTTCGATACGTCTTTGAACGTAAGCTCCACCGAGGTCTCGAGGTCATACCCGCGGGCTGGCCCCGTCCGTCTCGCTGTCCTGCGGCCGCCCATCCCGAACAAGTCCCCCAAGTCGCCTAAGCCACCACTGAAAATATCTTCGAATATACTGCTGACGTCCTGCCATCGCATATGCGTATAATCACGCATACCCATCCCGCGAAGGCCGTCATGCCCGAACTGGTCGTAACGCTGACGCTTCTCCGGGTCGCTCAATACTTCGTAAGCTTCAGCGCATTCCTTGAACTTGGTTTCAGCTTCTTTGTCACTTGGATTCTTGTCGGGATGATGCTTCATCGCAAGACGGCGATACGCACGTTTGATGTCATCCGCAGATGCGCTTTTGCCTACACCCAAAACTTCGTAATAGTTGCGTTTCGCCATTGTAATACTATCTTATATCTCGCGCCGCCTGCTTGGCGATGCGCAATTCGATATACTAAGCGGTTAGCTTATCGCGCCTTGTGCCGGCTCTTTGTCCTTATCTAATTCGGTTACCAGCACATTCGTAGTTAACATTAATCCAGCCACAGATGCCGCATTTTGAAGCGCTGTCCTCGCAACCTTCGCAGGGTCGATAATGCCCGCCTTGAACATATCGACAAATTTGCCCGTGTTTGCGTTGTAACCGACATTGGCTTGTGCTGCCGGCTTCTCAAGAAGACCCGCCACGATAACGTCACCCTGACCGCCTGAATTCTCAACAATCTGTGCCGTCGGTGACTTAAGGGCATTGACCAGTATATCAAAACCGATTTTCTCGTCGCCTTTCGCTTTTGACTTGGCCTTCTCGACCTGGCTTATAGCTCGTAGAAAGACAACACCGCCGCCCGCGACAACGCCTTCTTCCGTCGCCGCACGCGTCGCATGAAGAGCGTCCTCGAGTAGGTCTTTCCGTTCTTTCATCTCTGTTTCTGTCGCTGCGCCCGCCTTGATTACCGCCACTCCCCCCGTCAGCTTTGCTAATCGCTCCTGAAGCTTCTCACGGTCGTAATCGCTCGTCGTCTTTTCCATCTGGTTGCGGATTTGCTCGCAGCGCGCTGTCACATCTTTCTTCTTGCCTGCTCCTTCGATTATCGTCGTCGTTTCCTTGCCCACTATAATCTTCTTTGCCTGACCTAATTGTGAAAGCTCCACACCTTCGAGCTTAATTCCTAAATCCTCCGTTATTACCTGACCGCCCGTCAAAACTCCTAAATCGGCCAGCATCGCTTTTCTACGGTCACCAAAACCCGGAGCCTTAACTGCACAGACTTTCAAAACTCCCTGAAGACGGTTGATAACTAATGCCGCTAACGCCTCACCTTCCACATCTTCCGCTATAATCAGCAAAGGCTTTGCAACCTGTGCCACCCTCTCCAGAAGCGGAATAATCTCACGAATGTTTGATATTTTCTTCTCGTGCAGAAGAATGTAACCATCTTCGAACACCGCCTCTAATGTATTTGGGTCCGTCATAAAATACGGCGATATGTAACCCTTATCGAACTGCATCCCCTCCACAACATTCAGCTCGTTCTCCATTCCTTTGCCTTCTTCAATCTCTATCACCCCTTCTTTGCCGACTTTATCAATCGCATCTGCAAGAATCTCGCCGACCGTCGGGTCGTTATTGGCGCTTATCGTTGCAACCTTTGCTATATCGCCGTGACCTTTCACCGGCACGCTCACCGATTCGATAAATTTCGTCGCCACTTCCGTTGCCTTGCTTATGCCTCGCTGAATCGCTGTCGGATTCACACCCGCCGTAACGTACTTAAGACCCTCGCTGTATATCGCCTCGGCCAGCAGAGTCGCCGTCGTCGTACCGTCGCCGACAACGTCACCCGTCTTGGTCGCCACCTGGTTCACCATCTTCGCCCCCATGTTCTTGAACGGCTCCGGAAGCTCTATCTCCTTGCTCACCGATACCCCGTCTTTGGTCACTTTCGGTGAACCCCAGCTCTTTTGTAGTATCACGTTCTTGCCCGTCGGCCCTAATGTCACCTTGACCGCCGCCGATAATTGCGAGAGACCTTCTTTCAGCTCTTTCCGGGCTGTATCGTCAAACATTAATTGCTTTGCCATTTCTCGTACCTCATATATTCTTAAAATTACTTAATGCTTTAGTTTCTGTTTTCTGCTTATTTTTCTACAATTCCCAAAATATCATTCTCTTTAAGAATCACATATGTCTCGTCGTCTATCTCAACGTCGTTGCCCATATATTTCGCGTAGATAACTTTGTCTTTTGATTTTACACTCATCTTTCCCCGCTTGCCGTTATCTAAAAGTTTCCCCGGCCCGACCGCAACCACTTTTCCTATCTGCGGTTTTTCCTTCGCTGCATCCGGCAGGATAATACCGCCCGATGTCTTCTCCTCCGCTTCCAATTGCTTAATTACTACTCTGTCATCTAAAGGTCTAAGTTTCATAGCCTGCTCCTTATCTGTTCCTGTTCTTTTACAATCTTGTACTTTACTTATTCGTTACCCTTATAATCTTCTGGTGCTAATGAAATAACGCCGAAGGTGGGACCTCTTGCATTTCCAAACCTTCTCCGGAGTAAAACAATTCAAGGTTCAAACCGCCTGTTTTCTGAAAAAATGTCACTGTAATCGGATGCGCTCCTTCTCCGAGCGCTATCATGCCCGACTCCACATTGCTGCCGTGCAATCCGTCATTGTCTATAATACACTGCTCACCGATGAATAATTTACTGCCGTCGTCAGACTCCAGATAGAACGTGTAAACACCGGTGCGGGCCACTTTGATATAGCCGCTGAAGCGAAAACCGAATCTCTCGTTGCTTTTTCGCGGCGATATATCAAAACCCTCTGCGGTACCATCGGCCTGATTCTCGAGACTGTCGAAATCCGGCAGTTCATCCCACTCACCCTCATAGTATTCATAACGAAGTGACGGGCTCAATCCCTCAACATCCTCGGGCTCTCGCGGCTGTACCTTTTTGAACGCACGTTGACTTATGTGGCTGATTGCTTTGTCCTCACGGAAAAGTTGGGCTTGAACCGTCGTAGTTTCGCTCAGTTGTATCGGCTCATTGTACAGCGGTGAAGCGGATGTCGGCTCGCTGCCGTCAAGAGTGTAACGGATTTGGCTCCCTTTTATATCGCTCTTGAGCGTAACAGCCATCGTATCAATAAAGATATCCGCAGTTCCGCTGATATCAGGTGGCTCAATGACCACGGCACTGCCTTCAATATCCACCGCAACCACTGTATCAATAGAATCCGGCGCCTTGGAAGCAACCTCAATAATAACGTCGTTGCCTTCGCGCTTTATAGGTAGAGATGAGTCTTTACCCTCAACCAGTACAAAGGCTGTCAATACCTTATTGTCCAATCCACCCACGACCAACCTGCCGTCACTCGGCCAATCAAAAACGTGCAGATAAAGCCTCGTCTTACCATCCGGCAGTGCCTTTTGAGTGCACCGACCCCACCCGAGGTTCCGGAACGGGCTCGCACTCGTGCCGTAAATGCTTTCACCGTTGAATCGTATCCATCGACCTATGTCACGAAGTCGTGCAACGCTTTCCGATGGTATCAGACCCTCAGCCGTTGGCCCTACATTCAAAAGATAATTCCCGCCTTTGCTTGCTATATCAACCAGATTATGAATTAACTCTTCAGTCGACTTCCAGTTATGGTCGTTTTCCTTAAAACCCCAGCTGTCATTCATCGTCATACAGGTTTCCCAGTCGACCCCGGGCAGCCCTGTTGCCGGTATCTCCTGTTCCGGCGTGCCGTAGTCACCACCGAAGAATCCCTCTTGCGTTGTCCCCTCCATGCCCTGGCGGCCTTTGCCCACTCGATTATTTATGATAATGTCAGGCTGAAGACTTCGAACGAAATAGTATGTCTCTGTTCCGAATTCCTCATTCCACTCAGGTATCCATTCACCATCAAACCACAATACGCCGAGAGGGCCGTAATTCGTTACCAGTTCTTTCAACTGCGGCTTCATGTACTCTTCCACATACCGGCTGAAATTCGGATTCTTTTTTTCGTCGGTGTTATATGTCGGCCAGTGTGGCCCCTGGGCGTCCGGATGGTGCCAGTCCATTATAGAATGATAAAAACAAAACTTTATCCCCGCCTTCTTGCACGCATCCGAAAGCTCCTTCAGTATGTCACGCTTAAACGGTGTCGCGTCCATCACGTCATACTCACTAACCTTCGAATCCCAGAGGCAAAATCCGTCATGGTGCTTGCTCGTAATCACGATGTATTTCATCCCGGCTCGCTTGGCCATGCGCACCCACTGCTCGGCATTAAACTTTACCGGGTTAAACTGCTTCGTAAGCGTCTCATATTCCGGTATTGGAATCTGCGCGCTGTTCATAATCCACTCGCTGATGCCGCCTATCTCCTTGCCTTCCCATTGGCCTGCAGGTACCGCGTAAAGACCCCAGTGGATAAACATCCCGAAACGAGCCTCTCTCCACCATGTCATACGCTCGTCACGCTGCTCCTTCGTCTCATTCAAAAAGGTTTTTTCTGCTGACAGGCATTCCATCGCCGGTAAAAGCAATGCAATCAGAACGCCCACAATCAAACACCTGTGCAAGTTTCTTCCCATTTCCATAATTTTTCCGTTTTCTTTTTTTCTTACATCATTCCCATGCCACCCATGCCGCCCATGCCTCCCATGCCACCTCCCATACCCCCCATTCCGCCGGGACCTCCTGGATGCATCATCTCTTCTTTCTCTTTCGGTTTTTCCGTAACAAGACAGTCCGTCGTCAACAGAAGTCCTGCTATACTTACTGCGTTCTGCAACGCTATCCTCGTCACCTTCGCCGGGTCAATCACCCCGCTCGCAAGCAAATCTTCATATTTGTCTGTATTTGCGTTGTAACCGAATCCCCCTTTGCCTTCGGATACTTTATTTACCACCAGGTTCGGTGTGGCTCCCGCGTTCGCCGCTATGTAGTAACACGGCATGCTCAGCGATTTAGCAACTATATCTACTCCTGTCTGCTCATCACCTTCCAGTTTTAGTTTCTTCACTGCATCAATGCACCGAATAAGAGCTACTCCGCCGCCGGGAACTATACCCTCTTCGATTGCCGCTCGAGTCGCATGAAGTGCGTCCTCTATTCGTGCCTTTATCTCTTTCATCTCCGCCTCGCTCGCCGCGCCGACGTTGATTTGAGCAACACCGCCGGTCAGCTTTGCTAACCGTTCCTGAAGTTTCTCCCGGTCATAATCGCTCGTCGTCACTTCTATCTCATTTTGTATCTGGCTGATTCTTCCGCTTATCGCCTTATTACTTCCAGCCCCCTCCACGATAATTGTATTGTCGTTGTCGATGGTTATCTTCTTTGCCTGGCCTAACTGCTTCACACCCACGCTATCAAGCTCTGTTCCAAGGTCCTTCAAAATCGCCTCGGCGCCCGTCAGCGTCGCAATATCAATCAGCATCGCCTTCCGACGGTCTCCGTAACCCGGCGCCTTCACCGCCGCTACATTCAGAACGCCTTTGAGCTTGTTCACAACTAAAGTCGCCAGCACTTCACTTTCCAAATCTTCTGCGATAATAAGCAGTGGTCTGTTGCTCTGTGATATCTTCTCGAGAAGCGGAATTAATTTCGCAACGTTACCGATTTTATCTTCGTGCACCAGTATGTATGGCTTCTCGAGTTCACAAACCATCGTCTTCTGGTCCGTTACAAAGTGCGGCGATAAATAACCCCGGTCGAACTGCATCCCCTCCACGAATTCCACAGTCGTCTCGAGGCTCTTGCCTTCTTCGACCGTAATAACGCCGTCCTTGCCGACGCGCTGGAACGCTTCGGCCATAATCTTGCCGATTTCCATATCGTTGTTCGCCGATACCGATGCAATATTAATGATGTCGTCTGCTTTGCTGATATCTATTGGTTTGGCAAGTGATGCCAGCTTCTCCGTCACTACTTTGCTCGCCTGCTGCATACCCCGGTTCAGCGCCATCGCGTCCGCTCCCGCCGCAAGATTTCGATATGCCTCCTTGAACATCGCTTCGGTCAGGACAGTCGCCGTTGTTGTCCCGTCACCTGCTATCTTTGATGTTTTGCTCGCAGCCTCTTTAACTAATTTCGCACCCATGTTCTCCTTCTTGTCTCGAAGCTCGATTTCTTCGGCTACCGTCACTCCGTCCTTTGTTACCGTCGGACTGCCCCACCCCTTATCTAAAATTGCGTTGCGGCCTTTAGGCCCAAGGGTCGATTTCACCGCTGCCGCAAGCTTCTCTACGCCTGCCAGCAGACCCGCTCGTGCTTCGGATTCGAATGCTAAGTCTTTTACTGACATAATTCTTTGTCTCCTTTTGTTAATGTAGGCTCAAATTGCTTCTCACGACTGATTTTTGCCTCTAATTTCAACTTAAAGTATAGTTCAACTAAACCTCTTCTGGGCAAAACATAACCCTAAATCATACTATGTATGCAAAGCCGGTGCCAGTTTAATCAACATCGACCCCTTTGTTCGTGCAAAAGTGTCCTAACATCCTGTTAAACAAACAATTACGCAATGTCCAAAGCCGAAGAACACCCCTTTAAACCCTCCTCAGACCGGAAAAATATGCCATTTTTGGCATAGTCAAACACAAATTCCACGCCATCTTGACAGGCTGAAAGAACCCCGCCCACACTTCTTTGGCGGCATTTTATGAATATGTCGAGTTATGAATATGTCAAGAAAATTTCAAATTACACGGGAAAATCTCTTGACAAATACTGTGAAAATAGGCTATTATATTTCCATAGTTAGGCTCTTATACTTTTATAATAAGGAAAGTGGATAATTAAGGGAACAAGAAGTTTTGCGCGAAAAGGTAGTTTTTTTGCGCAAAAAGGTCTTGCAAAGGGAAGTTTTACCGAGTATAATAATATTAGTTTACACGAGAGCAGAGGAACAGGACAGCGAAAGGAGTTTTTTGGATGAACAGGAATTGTAAAGCTTTTACTCTTGTTGAGCTTTTAGTGGTTATTGCAATAATCGCACTTTTAATGTCGATATTGATGCCCGCACTGTCAAAGGTTCGCAAACAGGCAAAGGTTATTGTTTGTCAGTCCAACCTCAAGCAGTTGGGCACCTGTTTTCAAATGTACCTGGGCGATAACCAGGGACATTTCCAGGAAGGCTTTATGGGGGATAAAAGCTGCCAGAGTCACTGGTGGCTTGAAGCTCTCAGAACATACCATAATAATGATGATCTCTGCCTGTGTCCAATGGCAACCAAACTCAGTTGTGCGGAGGGATTAGGTGACGTTGGCCGCACCTTTGTTGCATGGTCTGACTGCGGAGGCTTTCTGCCCGAAGGTACGCATGGAAGCTACGGAGTAAACGGCTGGCTCGAGGACAGGCAGTGCGATAACGGTGACAACATGTGGATGGACCCCCTGCGGTGGAGAACCGTCAATGTCAGGGGTGCAAATAATATTCCAATGCTTCTCGATGCACCCTGGATTGACGGCTGGCCCAGGTCCCACGATGACCCCCCGCAGTATAGTGATGAGCATTACTCGGCAAACTCCCAGATGGGCCGATTCTGTATAAACAGGCACAATGGCTACATCAACGGTGTATTTTTGGACTTCACTATCCGGAAAGTAGGCCTTAAAGAGTTGTGGACGTTTAAATGGTACAGGACTTACAAACTGGACGGTCCGTGGACCCCGGCCGGCGGCGTAAGTCCCGCCGATTGGCCCGAATGGATGCAGATGTTCAAAGACTACTAAAGTATCTGATTCTCAAAAGAAAGGGAACAAATCCTTCTGCTATGTAGGTGGAAGGTCTTAATTGACTAATCCTGATTGTATGGAGGAGTATCATGTCAAGAAAACTGTATTTTTCCGTTTTTCTTATTCTGTTGCTTGGTCTTTCAGGTGCTTCAAAGGCGGCTTCGGAGTATATAGGACAGCGTGCCTATTGGAGCGATCTGGACCCGGCTAACCACAACTGGAACGAGCCGAACAACTGGTGGACCTTCGATATCTATTACGATACCATATCCGAGGAATACAGTTATCCCAAAGCCGATAGTAACCAAGTCCCGGACGTAAATACAAGGGTCTTCATTGGAAAAGGTGACCCACACCAGGACTATCCCGCCTACCTGAGAGACTATATTTTGGATGGTGGCGTGATGACCGACCCTACAATTGATTCTGGAACGTTCGATGTGAATGACCTTATCTGTGCCGGCGGTGACAACGGTAACTCGGTCATAGGAGACCCGAATGCTAATCATTATCTGACCGTTACAGGTGGAACGCTGAACGTTGGCCTCCCGCAACTGTGGGAAAACTACCGTGACCACTACAGCATATTCTTTGTGGGGCAGTGGAGCAGCGGAAGAGTCTGCATTGGAGTCGTAGGTGGCGGAACCGGGACAATGAACATGACCGGAGGAGTTGTGAATATCGGTGGACACATGCAGGTAGGCGCCTGGGGAGGTGAAGGTGAACTTAACATGGACGGGGGTGAGATTAATATTACACAGGGATTCTATTCAACAGCCTCATCATATGGCGCTGTCGGACGAACTTATCTTCGGGGTGGGACTATCAATGCCAATTACCTCGATATGTTTACGGAAAACGTATGGACCGGCGAAGAGGCTTCCAGCGGAACTATAGATTTTTCAGGCGGTAAAATGGTCCTGGATGGAGACGAATCTGATGTGGTGCTTAACTATGCCGCCGGAAACGTGGCTGGAGCTATAATTACCGCATACGAAACCGCTCTCGGCGAAATCGTAAATGATTCGTCCAGTCCAATGGATGGAAAGCGGGTATTTTTGAGTGTTGCTTATGGCCTTGACGGAAAAACCACCGTTCAGGCCGCTGGAGTTGACCGTTATCAGGCATGGGACCCGCGTCCGGCTGACGACTCGGCTGAGGTAATGGGGCCACGGGAGACTATCGCAATACCCACACTCATCTGGTCCCCCGGCGATAGTGTTTTTACTCATGATGTTTACTTAGGCACCGATTTCAATGAGGTCAATGATGCCGATATTTCAGACACGAACGTTTTTATGGCCACACTTTCGGTAGAGGATGTAAACTACGTTCCAATCGTAAACCTCAAACCCTTAACGACTTACTATTGGCGCATCGACGAGCTCAGAAAGCCCAGCACACTCACGAAGGGCCAGGTTTGGACATTCAAAACCGCCAACTTTGCAAAGGCAACTTATCCCGTACCACCTGATAAAGCAACAGGCGTTTTTCCGGATGAGCTTACATGGACGCCCGGCATTTATGCAGAAACTCATGATGTCTACTTTAGCTCCGATTTCAATGACGTCAACGACCGCATAGGCGGCGGTGTTAATATTTCCACTAATGTCTACCCCGTGCCGGGGCTTCAGTTGGATACTACATACTACTGGTGCGTCGACGAGCTCAGCGGTCTCGATATATGGCCCGGGGACCTCTGGACCTTTACCATTACCGACCATATAAACATCGACGATATGGAGGCATATGAAAGCGGCGTCAACGAAATTTCCGCTACATGGGAAGACTGTTGGGATCCCGGCAACGACACCGCTGCGGAGGTCTTCGTCGACAGTGCCGTCGTTTATGATGGCAACCAGTCCATGAGATTCAATTACGTTAATGAGTACTCGGGCGGAAATTATTATTCCGAGGCAAGAGCTGATATCGCTGATTTGGAAATCGGCCCGGACTGGACAAAAGGTGGCGCAGAAGCCGTGGTAATTCACTTCTACGGCGGTAAAGACAACATCGTTGATGCTAATAATCATATGTACTTTGCTATTGAGGATGCATACGAAAATACCGCTGCTGTACAATACCCCGGTGATATGACCGACTTCCAGGACCCCGAATGGCACGAGTGGAATATAGCCCTGGAAGACTTCAACGACATCAACAATGTGAAGGTCACAAATGTCGCAAGGGTATAT
>Ga0307380_10002609_pt1 | contig 25424 bp, 27 predicted proteins | sample UN3MG_FD_202239 | JGI IMG/M metagenome (GOLD analysis project Ga0307380, IMG submission 202239) | Soil microbial communities from Risofladan, Vaasa, Finland - UN-3 | ecosystem: Environmental > Terrestrial > Soil > Coastal area > Acid sulfate soil | place: Finland: Risofladan, Vaasa | collected... | reverse complement strand
CCATAGCTTGCAAGGATCGAATATCCTTCGAATTTTCCTATGGTCAATGATTTGTTTCGTATCGGCTGAAATATGAGTCGATGGATCACCCAACCGAGGATATACATGGTAGGAATGCAGATAATCAGGGACAGGAGCGGATTGACGCCATACAGCGTGAACATCAGGAATCCTATGAATCCGCCGACCATGATGAATTCGCCGTATGCCATGTTCAAGACCCGAACCACCCCGTACTGCAGGTTCAAGCCGACCGCTGCGAGAGCGTAAATCCCGCCCATAACCAGGCCGGCAATGAGTATATCAAGGATGGTTACTCCCATGTAGTATCCTCCGAACAGGTTTGATTAATCTATCCCCGGGTGAGTCTGGCACGCAGAATAGAGCCGCCTCGCCCGGGGGAAGGGGTCATCCAATCTGGTTCGATTGGGTGTCGGGATATAAATTACATCGGATTACGGCCATGCCGGTTTCGGGAAAACGAGCGGTGCAGATACGATTTCTTTGGGCCACACGACCTCAAACACGCCGTTCTGCCACTGACCGAAGACCGGAGGAGAAGCTCCATTCGGGTCCCCGGTGAATACGTTTTCGCCGTACGTGAATTTTACCTTGCCGTCGATAGTATCAAATGTTGTGTTCGCAATATAATCGCGCTGTGCTTCACGATCCAGGCCGACTTCTCTCAGGACATCCTCCCACATCTGTAGAGAAGCCCATGTAATCGCGGTATCCCAGGCGGGTTCTCTGTCGAACATTTCCCAGAAGTCTTGATAAAACTTCTTAGATCCGCGGGTATCCCAGTTCTCATTCCAAGCTCCTTCACTGATCATGCCCTCGGCTGAATCAGCACCTAGCCTGTCTCTCTGCAGCGGGTATCCGGACAGAGAGTTGTAGAATACCTTGGGATTGAAACCGATCACCTGCAGCTGCTGCTGAATCAGCATGGCGTCCTGGGGATAGGAAATAGCCAGAAGCGCATCCGGCTTTGCATTCTGAATTTTCTTGAGCAGGGGTGAGAGGTCAGTCACACCAAGCGGGTAGCTTTCGATGAGCTGTACTGCAATTCCCTCTCTTGCAAGCAGAGGTGTCGCCACGGCCGACTGATCGATACCGTAGGTTGTGCCAACGAAGATTACGGCAGCGGACTTGACGCCGACATCTTTGAGGAGCGCGACGATTTCTGTCCCCACAACAGAAGCCGAATTCCACATTCCGAAATAGTATTTGAACTTGCCTTTGCGCAGGGCTTCCCTGAGCTGTTCGCTCGATTCCGTGGTACTGATCAACGGATATTTATGCTGCTCGATGATCGGAACAATCGCGAAGCTGTATGCGGTGGCCCATGGGGGAAGCAGTATATCGACCTTGTCCTCCAGAATGAGTTTCTCATACATTCTGACGGTTTTCCCGATGTCGCTCTCAGTGTCGTAGACGATCAACTCCACCGGAATCCTCATATCATAATCTTTGACGTAGATTCCTCCCTGCTTATTCAGCTGATCGATCCACATTTCGTACGGCTGAGTATGGGCCAGTTCAGCGTCCCCGACGGCCCAGCCTGAGAGCTGCAGGCCCGCACCGAATTTAATCGTCTCGGGAGGAGGGCCCATCTCTTTTTCTACCACTTTCCCTTCAGCTTTAGGTGCAGGCTCGGGTTCAGCCTTTTCCCCTGTACCCGCTTCCAAAAAAAGCGGTAAAAAGACAAAAGCGGTGATCAGGATGAAAAACAGAGTAAGAGCTTTTAAATTTTTGTTCTTTCGCATTTTCAATTCGCCTCCTTATTTTAATAGCACAATTAAACCAGTTAAAAAAACTAATGTCAAGATTATTTTAATTAAAACAAATATGATAGTTTTTTTTACTCACTGATAGCAGTTAATACTCCTCATCTAAACGAAGACACTGTAACCTTGTTTTCTATTCAATCGTTTCGGCTGTAGATCGTTCCATCTTTCATTACCAGTTTTATATTTTCCTTCCTGGAAACGAGGCTGATATCCTTTGTCACATCGCCTTTTACCACAAGGATATCCGCTTTCTTACCGTTCTCAACGGTACCCGCTTTTTCATCTGTCCGCAGGCACTCTGCCGAATTCCTCGTTGCTATGGAGATCGCCTCGATGGGATCGAGCCCCAATCTCACCATACATTCGAGCTCTTCCGCGTTTTTTCCATGAGGAAAAAGAGGCACCCCTCCCGCGTCACTGCCCAGCGTGATTTTCACTCCCATCTTATAATACTTTAAAAAGCTTTTCTGCAGCGCCTCAACCGCCTTTTTCGCCTTTGCGACATAAAACTCCTCGAGGTTCTGCGCCTCACCGTATTCGGCTATTTTCCACACGTAGCGAATAGTAGGCTCCCAGAACACATTATTTTCGATCATCGCCTCGGCGCACTCGTCATCCAGCCAGAAGCCGTGCACTATGGAATTGATACCCGCCTTGATCCCGGTCAGTATCGGTTTCGGGCCCATGGCATGACCGATCGCCAGTTTCCCTCTCTTGTGGGCCTCTTCTACCGCTGCTTTGGCCTCATCGAGTGTCACTTCCTGGATTCTTGAATCATCCGGTTCTTCAAGTCCTTTTCCCAGCGTGACCTTTACAGAGTCCGCCCCGTAGGAAAGCTGCATCCGGGCACCTTTTCTGAAGCCGTCGGCACCGTCGCAGCGCATTCCAACACAGTTCGTCAGATTAGACCAGGGGGGAAGGAAATAGGCGTGCCCGCCAGTGGTTGTCAGATGGTAGCCAGTTGCAAATAGTCGGGGCCCGTCCAGAATCCCGTCATTGATACCGTCTCGCAGCGCCATTTCAAACCAGTCGTTGCCGTCACCACCGGACCTTATCGTTGTTACACCCATCAAAAGCGTCCGCCTGAGGTACTCCACCGCCTCGACGCAGCGCCTCACGCCTGATTTGAAGATATCGATAAACACATTCGCGTGACCATCATCTATGAGATGTATATGCGTATCGATGAGCCCTGGCATGATGGTACAGTTATCTGTGTTGATTACCTCCACGTCTTTAAGAGAGAGGCCGTTCTTATCACGAGTGCCCACGCTTTCTACAGTTGACCCGTTAATGATCACTATCGGATCGTGTACGACTTCCTTCTCTCTGCCGGTAACCAGCAGACCGCCGTTCAATGCAAATCTTTCTCCCATTTTCACATTCCTCCCGCTTCCGTTTTTGTAATAGCTTTGTTCCTCTACTGTCGCTTTTTTTAACTCAGCTTACGATTCTTATGGGTCAGTTGACCTTAGGCGCCATAACTCTAGATTATTTTGAAGGGCCCATCCGAATCGTACTCTGCAAGACACAAGTTGAGACAGGAACTCTCTTTATCAGCCTATCATCCTTTGCTGCGCGTGGCGGATCATGCTTTTCATGGCAGCGGCAACCTGTCTATGCCATGTACCGGTTACCACCCCAGCAAACGTTTTTTAGTAATGGGCTTTCAAAACGTACTCTTTATTTTTTACCAAAAACAAAAAGCTGCTTCTTGAGAGCAACGATATTGTTACCCGGAATATAGTACAGTAAGCCGCCCGGGATCGGCTTTCATAATGATCGTTACCGCCGGTGCAGTCATCATCTTGAAGATTTCTATCCTTTCAATCTACCTGATTATACGTATTTGCATCTGTTTTGCAAGAAAAAGTAGAATCTGTATGTTTTTTTTAAATTCCACCCGACAGTCCGGGAAAAAGCTTCGGTCTTCGTTTGGATTGTGAAGCCGTCCTTTAAAAGGAGGCACGATCTCCCGATACAGAGCTGCTCACGAGGATCTTTTTGATTACAGGCTCATGTCAACTACCTGAGTTACGATCTGTTGGTAAAAAAATTTTACGGCAGAACCCTGAATCGATCTTATCATCAATGGGTCGAAAAATATTCTGCTTTCAATATATCGTACATGATTTTTCCACCGCCCTAGTGCGATTTTCTCACAAATTGCATATCAACGGAGCTTAGTGATGATATGATAGTGGGTTATATTTTCATGTAAAAAATAGAGTTTACAGTGAGAAAAGCACTAAAACCCCCATTCCTGTGTGAGAAACGGGGATTAAAGCCCCGTTACTTTCAGTTTGCTGTTGGTCATGAGAAACGGGGATTAACCCCCTATGAGGCAGGGGGCCCTCACAGGTGGAAGCATAATAGATCTGCACAAGCATGCAAACCAGGCATATCAGAAGATATTCTATATAGATGGGCGGCCGGTTGTCGAGCCGGGCGCAAAAACAGTCACACTCACATTGCCGAAATGGAAGTATAACGACAGCGACATAGCTGCATCAAGATTGAAGATCTTCACATCCGGTTATGTATTGTCTACGGGGAATTAGGACGGTCCCCTATTCTGCACATGGGATATTGGTACAGAAAACAATAACTTTACCATACTAATAAAGATGTATAATTCTCTCAATAGAGTCTACGACGATGCTGATTCTGATTGGGATGGCAAAGAAATAAAGCTCTCCCTGCTTGTAGTAGCCGAGTAGCCGAATTACGAAAGAACTGTCTGTACTCGTAATTACTCAAACAGGATATATGGGTGAGGAGCACCCTTTGGAATCGAGTGTAAAGAAAGAGCACGTGTGTTGCAAAATGACAGCCCTGTCTACCTTCTGTCCTTCAGGTAGTACTCTATCGTCGATACGACTCTCACAGTCTTGTAATACGTCTTGCTCTCGTACACTCCCTCTACGTTGTCTCTCGGGAGGATCACGAAAACACCCTGATTCGCCTTCCTTATACCGCCGATATCGCTACCCGAATCCTTGGCGAATTTCTCCGCTGCCCGGCGCGCGTTTGAGGTCGCCTCTGCTATCATTTCCGGCTTTATCTCACTGATACGCGTAAAGAGGTAGGTGGGGCCTCCTGCTCCTTCGTACTCGGGAGAGAGCACTACCCCGGACTCGACAAGCTCCCCGATTTCCTGACTCGCTCTCCTTATAAGGTCGGGCTGGTCCGACCTCACCATCACCGTCTGGGAAATGATATACCTGCTCTGGACATTTCCGGTATGATACGGGTTCGAAAATATATCGGTCACAGTGAGGTTCTGTGTCTCTATGGAACCTTCCTCTATACCGCGCTGCTGCATAAATTTGACAATCCGGTCCCTGCTGCTGTTTATACGCTCCTGGGCCCTTGAAAGCTCGTCATCGGTCGAGACGTACCGCATCGGCCACAACGCGATGTCGGGTTCGACATCGCGTTCCGATATACCTTTGACTGTAACGTAGCGGTCAGTTTTTCGGCTCTTCACAAACCCGCTTCCAATGAACCAGCCTGCGGACGCAAGGCCTGCCGCTATAATGAGCGCACCGATAAAATAACGTCTCGCCTTCATGTTCCACCTCTCTTGAACATCATTTTCTGATAAGCTCTACTACTACTGTACAGCTGTTGGAAGAGACTCGCAACTATATTTTCAGGATCAGCACCGTATTATCGCTATTCGGATAATAACTTCGCTAAATGAATATCTTGTAATATTTCACAATCCCGTGAAAAAATATTTCGAAGCGGAGAAACTGCAAACCCCTGTTTCTATATGAGAGATGAACGTGAGCGGCTGCTTGAATCTCCGAGTCTATCGGCTTATAACATCCCGCGGCGAATCATACAGTTCCGGAAAAAGACAAGCTTCTAGTAAGCCGCGCAATCGCTTCACCCTGCACCCCTACCCCCCGCTATATGCTCTGCGATCTCTCTGTAGAACTCCCCAGGATTATCGAGCATGATGAAATGCCCGCTGTCCGGTATCTCCGCTCTTGGTATTGATCCCAGCCTGTCCAGCACGCAAAGACCTTGGTTTCTCTCCCCGTACACATATAGTTTCCTCGTTTGGAGCATCTTGAATTTCTCAAGCAGCCTCCCGCTCTCGGACCACCGTAAAAGCGACACTGCGGATCGATAAAACGCCAGAGGATCGGACTTTTCCAGCCAGGTCCGGACCTCATCTCTGCAGGATCTCGCTATGGATTCTTTTATCTCATCGAAAAAACCGTTGAGGAAATCGTGCCTGCTTACGCCCGCACTCCACCTACTCAATAGCCCGCAGTCCTCGCCCACAAGATTTCCCTCCACATTTGTAAAAGACCCGACAGAACCCTGAATCTGTTCCGCCAGCAAAAGCCCGACTGCGCCTCCCATCGAATGCGCCACTATATGGACCGTCTCGAACCCGACCTTTTCCATCAGAGTCTTCAGTATGACTGCATGGTCCTCCATCCGGTATGTAAACCTCTCCGGCTTCGATGAATCGCCGAACCCCACGAGGTCTGCTGCAAGCAGAGAATATTTATGCAGTCCCGGTGCAGGAAAAGCGAGGTTGAATGCCTCTTTCGCGCACCCGAGCCCGTGGATAAAGAGGATGAGCTTTTGCCCTGTTTCTCTGTGAAGGACGCTGATGCCGATTCTGTTCCTGTGGTATCTGACAGTTATCCGTTTCGATTTCATGGCAATAATATGGTCTATATGATATACTGTAACGGCTGTTTTTCATACTCTTTATCGGCCTGCTGTTATCGCAGAGCAGACCATCGTTGACACGGGATATTCACTCTGATTTCGGGGGAGCCAGAGAACGAAACAGAAGGAGGAGAGCGAAAAATGACATATTTCGTAACAGGGGCCACCGGTTTCATAGGCTCACACCTCGCTTCGCAGCTTATCAGGAGAGGCCACAGAGTGAACGCTCTCGCAAGAGACTCCCGGAAGGCGGGATTTCTGAAAACCATGTGCGCCTCTGTCTTCATAGGCGACATAACAGAAAAGGAATAGATGCGAAAACCGATGGAAGGCACAGATGGGGTCTTCCACGTCGCGGGTCTCTATAAGCTCGGCATAAGGGACAGGAAGATAGCCCAGCGTATCAATGTTGAAGGAACTCGAAATGTGCTCGAACTGATGAAAGAGCTCCTCATAAAGAAAGGGGTCTACACGAGTACATTAGCAGTATATTCGGACACGAGAGGAGAAACCGTCGACGAATCCTACAGGTTTACAGGCAGGCATATTTCCGTATACGATGAGACGAAATGGCAAGCTCACTTCGAAGTGGCGCTGCCCATGATTAAGGACTGCCTTCCCCTTGTGATCGTTCTCCCCGGCGCGGTATACGGACCCGGCGACACGAGCGCGATCGGCGACACTCTGAAAGACTTTATAAAGGGAGAGTTAAAAATAATACCAAAGGGTACCGTATTCTGCTGGTCCTACATCGAGGACATAGTGCATGCCCACATCCTCGCAATGGAAAAAGGAAAACCCGGCGAGAGCTATATCATCGCAGGGCCGCCCGCCAGGATAGAGGACGCGTTTGTTCTCATAGAAAAATTATAGGGAATAAAGGGTCCGAAAAAGCGGCCAAATCCCCGCATGCTGAGGCTCATGTCGATATTCATGAAGGTCATCGAACTGTTCGTAAAACCTTCTGTGACCTTCTCCTCGGAGGGACTCCGCGTGATGGCCGACGCTACTTATCTCGCAAGCAACAGAAAAGCAAAAGAGGAGCTGGGTTACAGTCCCCGCTCGCTCGAGGAGGGCATGCGAGAGACTGTTGAACACCTTATGAGGGAGCTCGATGCCGTTGGCGGGTAGGGCCACGAACGAGATCGTCCCTGCGTGCGTGTTATCCGCCCCTGGAGGAGATCGAAGCGATCCGTCATCTAAACAGGTGTATGTTTTATCTTTCGAAGGCATGGAAACCCGAAAGGCCTGTCATCGCCCGGTCAACGATACTAAACGAAGATGATCGTCGACAGCCGTTGCTCTCCGGAAATCCTGTTCCTCGGCAGCAAGGCATCGAAGCTCTACCGAATGACGCATCCCCTGCTCCTTTTAGGCGATTCCATAACGATATTCCTAAAAACCAGCACCGGGCAGCCAGCTATTGTCCGGTACCCGTATGCGAAGCTTTCTGTTATAAACTCATATACTATTAACTTGATTCAGGATGGTCCTGTCCTGACCGAACTACAGACAGAATTAGAAGATATAAGGAGGATACCGGTTCATGTCAAAAAAACTACAGACAATACTCATCATTGGTGCGCTCGCCCTCTCGTCGGCCGCCCTCACCCTCGCCATATCAAAATCATACTCAGACCGGTTGGGGAGCTTTGTAAACAGCTTCGAATACCTCCTCGAAAGCATCTATCGGGAGGGGTTTGCGGAGAACAGCCGTACTGTCTTCATCACCACAGATCTCGACGAGAAGCACGCACAGGCGGTAATGAAAAAGCTTTCGTATCTCGATAAAAAGGAGCCCGACATTCCGATCGATCTCTACATCGATATGCTCGGCGGTACCGGCGGGGAGATGCTGTCGAACTTCATACACTCTCTGGGATCACCGGTCAATGTCTATGCGCTGGAATATTGTTGTTCAGCCGGCACCATCGTTCTTGCGGCAACTACGGGCAGACGGTACGCGTTTTCAACATCGAGGATCATCGTCCATATCGTCATTCCGATAACCGGCCCCGGAGATGACGAAACGTACGATCCGATTGAGCAGGAGTTGAGTGTGAACAGGCTGTTCTGGGAGAGTTTCACACTGCTCCCGTCTGAGCTCTACGACGTCGAAGAGGACGGGTTCTACTATTTCACCGCCGAGCAGGCGCACGAATTCGGTCTCATCGATGAGATCATCGAGACAGGGCGGTCTTAGACCCTACGAGTCTTAGACCCTACGAGTCTTAGACCCTACGAGTCTTAGACCCTACGGGTCTTGGGACCATACGCCGGGCCGGATCAAATCCGTTTTTTTGTTTCCTTATAGGAAAGTCGGATGAAACAGGGTCATGAACTTCATAACAGGGATCGGAATATATCTTACAGTATAGATACTACAATACAAGCTTTCCATTCTGGGAACAGGAAGACGCAGCCCATGAGAAGAGGAAATCCGGAAATGATATACGAAGACCTTCGCGGGATACGGTCCAGAGTGATAACCCAAGAGTACATTCTCGCATGTCGAAAATCCCGAGACCGTCTCAATAAATCATGCAGTGGCAGGCACCTATATGGTCCTGGAAACAGAGCGTAAGGCTGCGGCGACTTCATCTTTACCTGCAGCATGACGAGTCATTGCAGCTTCTGATCGGTTTCTCACACAAATTTGATAATAGCTCATCCTTTTAGTATTATATATGAAGCTCCGGTGGAAAAAACGCTGAGACTCCCTTATCTTACTATTCACTGAGAGCAGTGAGAAATGAGGGCTGAACAAACCGTACGGAGGATAAAAGGATGAAGAGGCTCGGCATAGTAGGGGGAATAGGCCCTGAAGCAACAATCGATTATTACCGCATGATGATCGAGCTCTGTCTCATAGAGAGACGGAACTATCCCGAGATCATTGTGTACAGCATTAACATGAATAAGATGCTGGACATGACGGAACGGGGAGACCTGGATGAACTGGTTCAATATTTACTGACCGCATTAGAGGCATTGAAAAACGCAGGTGCGGATTTTGCAATCATCGCTTCGAATACCCCCCACATGGTGTTCGATACACTGCAGGAAGAGTCCCCCCTCGATCTTCTCAGCATCGTGGAAGCGACATGCAAAAAGGCGATATCATTGAAAATGCGAAGACTTCTTCTCCTTGGAACGAAGTTCACCATGAAAAGCAGCTTCTACAGAAGTATCTTTTCCAGGAAGGGGATTGAGATAGTAGTTCCGGAAGACAATGAGATTGAGTATATCCATGACAGGATATTCAAAGAGCTGGAACTTGGCAATATAGTCCAGGAGACAAAAAACCGTATCCTTAAAATAGTCTCCCGAATAAAAAAGAAGGAAGGTATTGAGGGAGTCATACTCGGATGTACAGAGCTACCTCTCATGTTCCCGGAAGATGAGCTGGGAATAAATTTTTTAAATACCAGCAGGATCCATGTGGAGAGCGCACTGAAACGCATGATCGAAAGCTGAAAAGCCGCTGGCAGCTTGAAATCGGTAGGAATTCCCTAAGCCTATGAAAGTAAAATATTATTTACTCCCGATCGCTTTTTCAAGATGACTTTCTTCAAAAATTTTTTAGATCTACTGCCTAAAAAAATATCCACTTCGGAGTTTCTGCAGCATGAAAAACTCGATTAAAAAACTCTGCGTGTTCTGCGGATCAGGCCTCGGAAACTCTCTCGAGTTCATACGGAAAGCACAGGACCTTGGAACACTGCTCACAAAGAACGGTATAACTCTCGTAGGGAATAATGGGGTCAGGTATACACATTATACAAAATGTAGTTTAATAGATACAATGCCTACTGTGTTGACCCGACCCATACTTTCCAATATTCATTTCTCCGTAAAAAAATGTGTGGAAAGAGCATAACAGCGGATAAAAAGAAAAAGACTGTTGGGGACGGGGTGGAAAGGGCCCGCCTCATCGATACCGCCTTCCAAAACGTGACAGTAAAGGTGTGGATTCCATCGTATCATGTCGCCATAAGACTGGGACTACAGCCCCTGTCTTCACTGATGGTTGTACTGTTCCTGTGCAGTAATCGTGTATGATGAAAAAGACGACTCTTGTATTTCTTCATTGCCCTGTCCAGGTCTGTAACGACCTGTGCTATCTAAATGATCTTCCTTTCACCGGGTTTTTTTCAACCATCAAGCTGTTCTCCTTGGGAATCAAGCTCGAATCAGGCAAAATGACGCATCAAATCAAAATCAAGAAGGGAGCGCAGCATGGACATGTAACCGTCCCGCCACGCTCCTCTTTCATACGACAATCTTTGAAGGTCAGAACCACAAAACTATCTGGCGGCCTTTACTTCCTCCCACAGCACCGTCCAATCCTCCATGGTGGCGTATTTTCCCGGTTCAAGGGGTATGGGGCCGTTCAGAATACTTTCAGTGAAAAACTTCTCCAGGTTGTCATAGGGAAAGTAGCTGTACAGCTCCTTGCTGAGCTCTGGTGGTGCATCCGTCGTAACACAGGCCATGTACATAGAGGCAAGCTCAAGTTGAGTATCCACAGCCAGCATTTCATTGATCAGTGCATAGGCCCCTTCGAGATTCGGGGCGTTCTTCGGAATGCCGTAGCTGTCCAGAAAGATGAGTGATCCCTCTTTCGGGATATCTCCCCATACATCGTATCCCTCAGCTTTTGCTTCACCGGCAATCATGATATTCCCGCCGAGCCATCCATCGGCCTCACCGGAAATCAATGCGGATTTTGCTTCACCGAATGAAGAGACGATGGCACGGGCGCCTTTCTTCACGTCGATGAGAAATGCCCTCACTTCTTCAAACTGCGCTTCGGTTAAAAGACTCGGGTCTCCTTCCACACCTGTTGCCCGTGCAGCCATGGTAATCAGACCGAGTGCATTGTCGAGCATGATGTAACGACCCTGCCACTTGGGGTCGAGAACATCCCACCAAGATTCGATCATATCAGCCCTGTCCGCCGCATAGATGAAATCATCCTTGCCAAAGGCACAGGGAACACCCCATATCGTGTTCTTGTAGTTGAACGGCTTAAAAGCCTTCAGTATGTAGGGATGTATGTTCTTGTAGTTGGGAATTCTGCTCGTATCGATAGGTTGGAGCAGGTCATTGACAACAAGCTGCTCGAGGTTGGCCTGATTCGGACTGATGATGTCATACTCAGCTCCAGCCTTCAGTTTGGAGAATATCTCATCGTTGCTGCTGATGTAGGTTGGGTCAACAGATACACCTGTTCGCTCCTCGAACTTTGCAAAACTCTTAGGGAAGTCATATCCCTCCCAGCAGAGCATCCTGATGGAACCGCTCAGCTTCCCCTCAGTCGGTTTCTTCTCGGCAAAGGCGTTGAGAGAAAATACGATGAATAAAACGCATACCAGGAAAGCCATGGCGATGAAAATCTTCTTACTGCTTTTCATAGTGTGAACCTCCTTCTTTGATTAATGGTTTGTTCTCCTGTTCAAACACAACAGCCTTCTCTTTACTTGTGTAGCACATCACCTCCCTTCCAGAAAATTAAAAACGGAGTGTTTTCAACTTCGCGTACCTATTCACGATCACGATCAATGCCATTGATATGACCAGCACCATGGTGGCAATTGAGTTGATGACAGGTGAAACACCTCTTCTCAACATGCCCCAGATGATGATAGGCAGGGTGTTTTTCTTCCCGATGATAAAAAAGGTCACCAAAAACTCGTCGAAGGAAATTGCAAACGTGAGCATCAGGGCCCCGATAATGGATGGCCGTATGAGCGGAAATGTAACGTATCGAAATGTCTGGCTTCTGCTTGCTCCGAGGTCTCTGGCAGCTTCCTCGACGGATATGTCAAACCCTTCAAGCCTGGAATTCATGATCAGTACTGCAAAGGGTGCGCAGAAAAGGACATGGCTGATGATCACAGTTGCAAGAGACCGTGATATACCAATCAGTGAAAAAAACGAAAGGAGCGCAATACCCAGTATGATGGGTGGCAGCGTAATGGGTATCAGTACAGCAAAGGAAACAACGGTTTTCATTTTGAATCGATACCGCGTCAGGGCAAAGGATGTCATACTGCCTATAACAACGGAGATAAGAGACACGGCAATACCCACGAGAACACTGTTCTTCAACGCGGCGAGAAAGTTTCTGTTCCGCAGCACTTCACCGTACCATTTTGTCGTAAGGCCTGCCATGGGAAACATGGCAGCGGAGGTTGTATTGAAGGAAAAAAGAATGATGATGAATATTGGCAACATCAGATAGAGAATGACCAGAATATTGATGACTTCGAGAAAACCGAATTTCGATCTATTCATGATGCTCATAGAAGCCTCACCTCCGTAATTTCAGCATTCTTGTTATCCAGATGAAAAGGTTGATGAGAACTACGAGCAGGAATATGGTAAAGTAGGCCAGTGCCGAGCCAAAAGGCCAGTTGTAGGTCAATCCGAACTGGTCCTGCACGATTCTCCCTATCATCAGCCCTTCAGTACCGCCTACCATCTGCGGGGTTACATAATCGCCTGCAGCCAGCACAAAACTGAATATGAAGCCGGTGATCACTCCGGGCATGCTCAAAGGTAATGTGATTTTATAAAAGGTTTTAGCAGTGTTTGCACCCAGATCACGCGCCGCCTCTATGTAATCGACACTTATGTTTTGGAGTGAGGAAAAGATCGGTAGTATGGTAAAGGGTATGAAAATGAATACCAGGGTAATAACGACAGCCGTTGGACTGTAGAGGAGAAAGGAAAGCGGCTCATCGATAATTCCAATGTATTTTAGTAACTGATTGATCAACCCGTTATGGCCGAGTATGGTCTTCCATGCATAGACACGAACGAGATAACTGCTGAACAATGAGATGAGGATGAGGTACAGCACAAAATCCTGCATTCGTCTGTATTTAAAGGTGAGCGAGTATGCAACCGGATAGCTGAGCAGAACACAGATAACTGCCGTTATGAATCCTATTCTTACGGATTTGAGGATGATGATCGGGTAGAGTTTCTTGGAAAAGATATAAAGGTAATTGTGCATGGTGAAGGTCGGCACGAGACCGGTCGATGTCGTCCTCCAGAAACTGTATATGAAGAGGATGAACAGCGGGGCAAAAAAGAAGATCGTGAAATAGGTAAACAGGGGGGACAGCAGATATATGTGTTGCTTCTGTTTTTTCATGGGTACAAGCCTGATCTTTTATAGAGTGTCTGAATGTACTCTCTCGACGAAAAGGTTAACATCTTTGATTGAGAAACCGACCGTCATCTTCCCGCCAATGGGAGTATCTTCTTCCTGTTCATCTTTCGCGATCTCTTCTTCAGCAATGATGAGCAGCTCATCGTTTACACGCACATAGTACTTCACCATGAATCCAAAGAACACGACATCCTCTACTGTGCCAGTCAGCAGGTTTTCAAAATCCTTTTTTTGACCCCTGTCCGCTCTTTTCACTCGCTCGAGACGGATTGCAAGTGATACTTTATCGCCCCTGGCAACTCCCCCCGTTTTTCCCACCAGCACGGCGACACCACCCACCAGCACCTCAATGTGATCGCTGTGAACGGCTGCGACAGCACCCTCAAACAGGTTGCTTTCGCCGATAAAAGTCGCGGAAAATTTGGAATTGGGATGGTTGTAGATGCGTTTTGGTGTGTCCACCTGTATGGACTCGCCAGCCTGCATGAGCACGATCTGATCGGACATGACGAGCGCTTCTTCCTGATCATGCGTTACATAGATAAAGGTTATCCCTAGTTTCTCCTGAATTTTCTTAAGTTCGATCTGCATCTGCTTTCTGATCTTCAAATCCAAAGCACCGAGCGGCTCGTCGAGAAGCAGTACACTCGGCTCGTTGATAAGGGCCCGGGCAAGGGCGATGCGCTGGCATTGCCCACCTGAAAGCTGGTCTGGTTTTCTGGATTCAAACCCTTCGAGCTGAACCAGTTCCAGCATCCTCTTCACTTTCTGATTGATCTCGCTTTTTGGCCTTTTCAACAGAAACTGGCTGAAAGCGACATTCTCAAAAACCGTCATATGCGGGAAAAGAGCGTACCGTTGAAATACCATGTTCATCGGTCTCTTGTTGGGAGGCAGATCCAAAATGTTGATGCCATCGATGATCACTTCACCGGAATCGGGTGTTTCAAAACCCGCTATGATTCTAAGCAGGGTCGTCTTGCCGCACCCGCTGGGGCCGAGCAGTGAAATAAACTCACCGTCCTGCACCTCGAGTGTCATATTCTTGACCGCGCACACAATTCCAAAATTTTTACATATGTTTCTAATGATCAGTGCCTTCGCTGTTTCCAACATCATGCCTCTCTTCTTCTATTGTGATGTTGAAGCGCCAGGAGAGGACCGCTTCTCCTCCACGCCTGTCAAAGCTGAGTCAGGGTCATGCCTCCGTCCAGGACGAGTGTGTGTCCCTGAATGTAGAGTGCCTCATCCGAAGCCAGAAAGATCGCCGGTCCCACACAGTCTGAGACTTCCGCTTTTCTGCCGATTGGGGTCTTATTTCTAAAACGCTCTCCCTGTTTCTCCCAGAACTCTTCCGGGACGATCTCGGTCTTCACGATGTCAGGGGCAAGTCCGTTGACGTTGATCCCGTACGGCCCAAGCTCCACAGCCAGAGATTTCGTGAGCATATCGAGACCCGCCTTGGAGACATTATAATCCACATGTTGCCTCTCGACCTGGAATCCGTTGACGGAAGATACATTGATGATCTTTCCGTGAATGCCTCTTTTGATCATCCTTTGTGCAATTTCCTGGCAGCAGAGCATGACACTGTCAAGATTAATGGTCAGTACCCTTCTCCATTGACTGAAACTGAGCTTGAAAAAATCGCAGAAATCTGCAACCCCCGCGTTATTCACCAGAATGTCTATCTTCCCGAAAACCCCCCACGCCTTCTCGATAAAGGCAGGTATTTCTCCGGGACTGCCGAGATCGGCCCTAAGAGAGGCAGCATTTCGCCCCATTTTCCGTATCAACTGAACGACCTCATCGGCCCGTTCCCCATGCGCATTGTAGTGTACCAACACGTCGGCACCTTCACGGGCATACCCAAGGGCTATTCCACGCCCGATGCCGCGAGAACCCCCGGTTATGAGTGCGATCCTGTTTACAAGTCTCATCTTCGTCTACGGTTTGTATGTTCACGCTGAGTGAAGGCTTCCTTTACAGCTGCGACCAACGGATACAATTCCGCAATTCGGACTCTGAATGATGGGCATAAATAGTAAACGTTGCGGTTCATAAAAATACAACAACATTATCAAATGCTTGCATGATTGTAACAAATTATTCCACCAATGTAAAGCCAAAACGTGTATACACTCATCTTACCATTACATGATATGCTATTATTTGTCAGATTTTTCACAGTTAGCAAATGGAAAGCAAAAAAACTCAGCGCGGCACCTCAGTATGCCCTGAGCCGGTAATCCTTAGGTTCCGATGATATCCTGCATGGTTATGTCGACTCCCAGATCGAAGGCCTCGAACCCGGCTCATTCCAGGAAAGAACCTTCAGCGCAAAACTGTGATCGAGCAGTCCTTTATCAACAAACAGTTTTATCACCCATTTCCTGATAACCTATGTGAGATTTGAGGTGTCTTTTATAGGGATATGTATAGTGGAAAGAGCCCGTCTCATCGATACCGCCTTCCAAAACGTGACAGTAAAGGTATTGTCTGCTACTATTTAATGCAGAGAACGAGGTTCCCAAATATTATTTACTCCCGATCGCTTTTTCATGATGACTTTCTTCAAAAAATATTTTAGATTTAATGCCTAAAAAAATATTCACTTCGGAGTTTCTGCAGCATGAAAAACTCGATTAAAAAACTCTGCGTGTTCTGCGGATCAGGCCTCGGAAACTCTCTCGAGTTCATACGGAAAGCACAGGACCTTGGAACACTGCTCGCAAACAGCGGCATAACTCTCGTATACGGCGGAGGAAATGTCGGCCTTATGGGAGAGCTCGCCCAGACTGTGCTTGAGCATGGCGGCAGCACGATCGGGGTCATCCCGAAAAAGATACATGATATGATCGGCCACCTCGATCTCCAAGATCCGGGACTGTCTGAGATCCACGTAGTGGAAGATATGCATGTTCGCAAGCGGATGATGTACGATCTGTCCGACGGATTCGTCATCCTCCCCGGCGGTATCGGAACATTAGAGGAGTTCTTCGAAGTCTTCACCTGGTACCAGCTCGGCTATCACTTCAAGCCGATCGGCATGCTCAATGTTGATAACTATTTCGACCGGCTCAACAGCTTCCTCGAACATATGGTCTGCCAGGGATTTCTGAGCCATAAACATCATGACATGCTCCTCGTCGAAGAATGTCCAAAGCTGCTGGTTGAAAGACTCCTCAACCACGAGGTTGTTTATATAGACAAGCTCGAATGCTAACAGATCTCCCTTTCGCTCTGCATCATGGCGCAAACCTGATATTTCGAAGGTAAAAGAGGGAGGCAATCAATGTGTTCTCCATGCTGTTCATCTAAAAGATCGACATGGGGGTGTTCTTCGATTTTCCCGGCCGCAAAAGCGTAATCACACAAAAACATTTTCAGGTGAAGAGAGCACTCTTAACGCCCATTTCTCACGAACAACCGGAATTTTCTGGGAATGGGCGTTTTGGCCCATTTCTCACGAACAACCGGAATTTTCTGGGAATGGGCGTTTTGGCCCATTTCTCACACGCAACTGTGGATATAAAGGAATAGATGTGTCAGCTCTTTTCTGCCCGTATTGTTAATAGGACACCAACAGGACCTTTTTTTAACCTCGTTAATATCGCGCCGGTGATAAAACTGCATTAAAGTTCCTCTTCCCCGATCATTTGATCCCTATAGAGGTGTGATACCGGCCCGCGGTGAGTAGAGTTCCAAGCGTTCGAGATTTCATGATTTACCGGCAGCGGTTATCTACCACTCCCCTTGTTCCAGTGAATAAAGCAGGACTGCCCCGTATGAAAACACACGACTAAAACGAGACATGCCATTGAAAAAGAGTTCAGAATAAATCTTAGGATAATGTATAGCAACAGCTGACCGAGCAGTGGTCACACTAACACGATATCTGTTATATTCTAGTAGTCGGAAAACAAAGGAGAACGAGTATGCATACTGTTGAAACCGAGTGGGTTCAGGAGATGACCTTCGATTCGCGCGTTACCGGACATGATATCACAATGGACGCCGCGAAAGAGTCCGGCGGGAAGGAGAGGGGACCAAGACCGAAACAGCTTCTCCTCGCCGCACTGACCGGCTGTACAGGAATGGATGTTGTGTCCATCCTCGGGAAGATGAAGTTCGAGCTCGATGGTTTCAGAATCATAGCGAGGGCTACTCTGACCGATGAGCACCCCAGGGTATACAGCAAAATAGAGCTTGTATACGAATTCAGCGGAGAGGATCTCCCGGTGGAAAAGCTCACCAAGGCTGTCGAACTCTCGCAGGAAAAATACTGCGGAATAAGCGCTATGCTGAGGATGGCATGCCCCCTCAGCTATGAGATCAAGACAGTGGCATAGCTTGGGGCTATTTCAGGGATGCCGCCCTTTTTTCAACCTCGTCCATCTCTTTGAGAGAGTCGATGACCTCGAAATCGATCGTAATGCTGTAGCTCTCCTGTCCTTCCAGAAACATGAGCTCACCCCGCTCCCGAAGCGGACCACGACCGAGAGGAAACACAGTCCCCGGCTCGAGCCCGAGCACATAGAATCCCTTACCCGGCATCTTCCACTCCGTGAATGTGGGAAGCTGTTTTTTATTGAAGCTCATCTTTATCCCGAGAGGGGTTTGGTTCCCTATATCTCTATTGAGGAGAGCAATAAAGGTATTCTGTTCCTTATCCGCTCCGAGTTCGTGGAAGAAGACCTTCTCTCTGTATCCAGGCTGCGGCTCCGGAAACTCGAGGCACTCCTCCACTCCCCTGTCCTTTACAGCCTCTTCGTCTCTCGGCATGGTTTTTTTAATAGGGCCCACAACCTTTGCACCGGGGCTCAAGAGAGGGAAGCCGAAGTTGAAATGGTAGAGCATCATGAGCGGCTGGGGATCGAACCCCCTGTTGTCCACACGGTCCGTGATCCTGAACCTCTTCCACCCCAGTCCAGTCTCGATCTTTCTTGTCATGCTCATGTTCTCGAAAAAGGGTTTCGATTCCCGCACCGTCCCCTTCATCGTGATGAGAAATTCGTCTTTCTCCCACTCCTGCTCGACGCTCAGGTTCTCGGCTTCCGCATTGGATACCCTCCCGTGAAGACCGAAAGGCTCTCCCCCATCCGTGCTTGGTGCCCCTGCGTTTGTTATGCCGCATGTAGTCAAAAGGCCGACGAAGAAGCTCCTCAGCCAGCCGAGTCCGGGCTCCTCGAAGTATGCAGGGGAGACCACCCCTGTACCTGAAAAGAAGTTCAAATTTACTCCCCTGAAGCAGGCCTCGGGAATGTCCATCCCTCTGCCGGGAAGCAGGGTGAATTCAAGCCCGGCTCCGGTCTTCACAGAGATTCCTTTCACACCGGATGCCTTGCCATCGGTATACTCGAAAGATCGTGCGCCTGCGACCTGGAGAGGATCTCCGATGATGGATAACAGCTCCTTCTTTTTCCACTCTTTTCCAAGATAGATCGCCATTTTTCCCTCCAAATATTGTTAAGCTGAAATGTCATTCCTTATAGATGCCCGACGGTCTCCCAATAAACTCCCTGCTGAATCCGCTCTCCTGACCCTCATCGTCCACTGCCGTGATGCTGAAGAAGTAGACCTGCTCGTTACCGAGGCCTGAGAGCATGAAGCTCGAAACATTACCGACCCCCACGGGCGAGTCTCCCTCATTAGATCCTTTGCCGAAGTAGAACCGCGAGGATGTTCCATAGTACACCATATACCCTTTTATATCGCTCTCATTGTTTTTCACCCATCGAAGCCTTACCCCCCTGTCTGCGGGAGCCGCTTCGATAAGCGTGGGAGGTTCCGGAGGAGGGTCAAGCTCCAGCGCGAAATCAAGCGAGGTAAGACGCGGAGTGTATCTGTTCTCCGTACCTAACAATTCCGCCTTCCACTGCATATACTTTCCTTTTGCCAAGGTTTTGTCAGCGGGCTCCCCGTTGCGAACCCTGATCCACCCGGGACTCTCCCGGTCATTCGCCTCGTCGCCCAGGGCGGGGTCAGCCGGTCCCTGGGCGGCCTCCCCGGGCAGGAAGTAGGAATCCGAGAAACGGCAGTAAACCCTTACAGCGGTCCCGCTTTTCTCCTCGCTCTCCCATGTAACGTTCACGAGCTTAGTTCCCCTGCTGGGAAGCGAGATCACCTCACTCCTCATCTCGCCCCTCTCCCTGTACCGCCCGAGATAGAATAGGGGGAGCCCTCTCGATATCCTGAACTCGTCTATAAACCCCAAATACTGCTCCCCTATGATCAAAGGGGCCTTGAGGTAGGGCGAGAATCTGCCGTAAAGCACACTTCCCTCCTCCGTGCCGTCCTCCGTGAGCCATACGAGCGCCGATTCCTCTCCGTCGAAAAGGAGCGTGAGCAGGCCGGTTTCCGCGTTGTAGTGGATCGCATGATGGTGCCATTCACCGATAGGCGTTTTATGAAGCTCGCGTGCAACGACATCGACAGCAGCGCTCGAAGCGACGCCGCTTCGAGCGCCGCTTCCCTGCCTCGAGAACACCTTCTGGAACTCCCAGAACAGCCTGCCGTCCCTGAAATACGCACGTACACCGCTATACCCCGCCGAGTCGACAGCCGGGGCGTACCAGGAGAACACCCTATTCTCCTCCCGCACAGAATTGGGAAAGAGGTAGAAGTCTACCGTAAAGCTTCCGAGCGGATCTTCGAGAAGCACGGAGCCTTTGAGGGGCTTAAGGGCGAGGAGGTTATTGTGATGGAAAAACCCGGCCGCCCCGTCTCCGAACATTTTGATGTCGGGTGATGAGACGATCTGCACCTCTTGGGCCGTATAGTTCGAAGATCCGAGATCAACATAATCATCTTTTAAACCGTCAAAGCTGAGGAGCAGGTCGGTTTTCCCGTCTGGGGTCGGACTGTTGTCGCCGATTACGATAGGGGCCGTTCCAAGGGGGCCCTCCTCGATCCGCAGGTTTTTAAAGAAATAGATTTTTTTCCAACCGTCCCGGCTTTCCCCCCACCTAAGGTGCCTGATCTCAGCCCGGCCTATATACTCGGTTTGCGCCTGTGACAGACCAGGCAAAACGGTGCAGACCAGGAGAGTAACGGCTGCGGAGAGCAGCCCAATCGATCCCCTTCTTCTTAGAGAGCATCTCATTGCAAAAACCCCGCTCCTTCGGCCGCGGCCTCTGAAAGCGTCTGCACGCAGCTGGCGCTTTCAGGGGCCTACAGCCTTTTTTTCTGTATGTAGTGGAACACGATCATCGTTTCCATAAGGTCCACATCGGTAGATATGATAGGGACAATGTCGACCTTCGTTTTGTACCCTGAGTCACCCGATTTGATACGCAGTTCTTTGATCGTCTGGTTCTTCGGCTTGTTCTTCAGTCCCTCCAATGCCCCATCGAGCTCTTCGTTCTCGATCACCTTATTCATCGGGAGACCGATTATTGTCTTCTCTCCGATATTCAGCCCCCTGATAAAGACCGAGTTCGCATATATAACCTTGTTCTCGTTCGATACGATCACGACCCCCTTGTCCATAATCTCCGAGAGGAATGCCACCTTCTGCTGTGAGGCGCGCAGCCTCTCGACTTTGATTCGGTCGAACTCCCTCATCCGGGCTATGAATTTGTTGAGCCACCTCCCGAGATCCCCGAACTCGTCCTGTTCGGGAAACTGTATATTGAGATTGAAGCTCATGCTTCGCTCGCTCGAGAGACGGTCTATGATACGCTTATACGATGAGAAACCCCTCCTCCTCGTGACAAGGAAAAACAGGGAGCTTATCACGAAGCCGCTACCGAAAAGCAGAACGATTACCACCCGGAAGATGAATACAAAAGATTCGATCTCAGGATCGCTCCACTCGTAACTCACGAAGAGTGTCGGCCCCCCGATTACGACTGCGAGTGCGCCGAATATGAAAAAGAGTATGGAAAAGAAGCTGTATACCCTCATAAGAAGGCTGTACGATAACTTCATTGTCTTATCCCCCGGGTACTCGGTTTTTCATTTTTCTACGGCAGCTTTAATCCTTCCTCTCCACATACCGCTCGAGCTCCAAAATCGCCCGCTCGCTTCCTACCATCACGAGCACGTCCTCTCCCTCTATAACATCATCTGGAGAGGGAAAATCAACATACTTCTCCACGAATACGTTTTCTCCCATATCCGTGACGTGAGATATCTTCTTCTTTATCCCCACGATGTTCACACCGAATCGCGACCTGAGGTTGAGGTCCCTGATCGTCTTTCCGATAAAGTTCTCCCCCACTATGATCTCAGCGATCGTGTGCTCTTCGGAGATATCAAGATGGTGAAGGATATGCGTCGAGGACAGTCTCCGCGCAAGTCTGATACCCATGTCCTCTTCCGGAGAGACTATCTCGTCTACGCCGATGAGTGTCAGGATCTGCCGGTGCGCTTCGGAATTCGCCCTTGCTATGATCCTCGGAACATCGAGCTTTTTGAGGAGAAGAGCCGTCATTACGCTCGATTCCATGTCCTCCCCTATCGCAATGATGGCGCAGTCGATCTTTCCGATATCTATGGCCTGGAGGGCCTCCTCTTTCGTGGAGTCGAGTATGGCCGCCTGAGTCACGTTGTTCTTGATCGCCTCTATGTTCTGCTCAGCTGTGTCTATGGCAATTACCTCCATCCCTTCCTTCATGAGGTTTTGCGCGATAGAGGTACCGAAGACCCCAAGTCCTATTACCGCAAACTGTTTCATAATACCCCCCTGATCAACCTACCATGATCCTCTCCTCCGGGTATGTAACGAGCCTCGAGGAGGTTACGTTCCTCGTTGCAATCACAAGCGTAAGAGGACCGAGCCTCCCAGTGAACATGCATACCATTATAACAGCTTTCCCGAAATCACTCAATTGCGGCGTTATGCCGGTCGAAAGCCCGACTGTACCGAATGCGGAAACAGTCTCGAAGAATATCTGCATGAAACCGAACTCTTCCGATAGTCCAAGCAGCAGCACACCAGCTATCACCAGCCCGAGCGCACACACGACAATGGCAAAACAGCGGTTTACGACCTGATACGGGATCCGGCGCTTGAATATCGTGTTGAACCTCTGCTCTCTTCGCAGAGTTATGATAGAGAGGATAAGGATAAAAAAAGTCGTGGTCTTTATCCCACCGCCGGTGGAGCCGGGCGATGCTCCGATAAACATGAGAATGCTCATCATAAAAAGTGTAAAAGGCCTCAGAGCGCCGGTGTCCACAGTATTAAAGCCGGCTGTACGCGTCGTGACAGACTGAAACACCGATGCAAGGAACTTTTCGTGCGGCCTCGTTCCCGCAAGTATTCCCTCCCTCTCAAAAATATAAAACCCAAGGGCGCCGGAGAATATAAAAAAGAGAGAGGAGAGGAGAACTATCCTCGACTGTACCGATATCCTCTCCTTCGGTCCCAGGGTGATCTTGCGCCCCAGGTTCAGAAGTACGGTAAAGCCGAAACCTCCCGTAACTATGAGAAAGATCAGTGTGGAGTTTACCCAGATGTTCGGGCGCGCGCCCATGAAGCTGTCCGGGTAGAGAGAGAACCCTGCATTGCAGAACGCGGAGATCGAGTGAAAGAGTGAGTGAAAGAGCGCCCCCAGCCCGGTCGTCCTCGTGCCTGTGAAATACGGTAAAAAAAGCAGAGCCCCGATGCTCTCGAAGACAAAAGTGATTGCAACGATTGCCCGGATTACGGTGTAGAGGTTCTTGATGTTTACCTGATCCAGAACGGTAGCCGTCTGATACCTGCCGTACAGGCTCATCGTACTTCCGAGCGAAACCTGAATGAAAGCAGCGATGGTCATGATACCGATACCCCCGGCCTGGATGAGGAGGAGGAGAAATGCATGACCGAGTCGAGAGAAAGCGGTTCCTGTCTCGACAACAATGAGCCCTGTAACACAGACCGCCGACGTCGAGGTAAAGAGGGCATCGATGTACCTCATATCGCTATCAGGCGGTCTCGAGTACGGGAGATAGAGGAGAAACGACCCGAGTATAATAATAGATGCGAAGCTTACCACTATGAGCTGGGCCGGCTTTACCTTGAAAGAACCGATGATCTCCCGCAGGCGGCCGAACTGAAGAACGAACTTGATGAAGAGAAGGATCTCGACGCTCCCGAGGAAGAGTCTGGAGTATATGAAGAACAGCTTGTCGTTCCTCGGGACTATGCTGAACCTGTAATAGGCAAAGACGAGTGCCAGGAGGATAATGTAGTGCGGCCAGTACTTCCTTATGTGTGTCTTCGGCCTGAGGCTGAGCAGAAACTGGATTACGAGCTCGAAGCCGAAAACCGTGATGAGAATCCTGCCGAGCTGATAAATGTAAGGCCGGAATCCATAGCTGAGTTCGAAGAGGTTGTTTATAAATATGTAGAGCGAAACGAACAGGACGAACAGATCCACGTAATGAGATAATTTCTCCCTGCTGCTATATTTCATAGGTCTTCGGCTCTTTCACAGGAGAGGTGAGGAGTGTACATCCCTCTTTTTTCACAACTATATCGTCTTCGAGTCGTACTCCGTAGAGCCCCGGGAGGTACACTCCGGGCTCTACGGTGAGAACCATGTTCTCACAAAACTTACCGCCATGGCTCTTGAACGGGTAACTGTCGTCGTGTACATCAAGCCCCAGGCTGTGTCCGAGGCTGTGTATAAACCTTCCCCTGTAGCGATCGAACGAATCGATCTTCATCTTCACCTTATCCTCGACGGTTCGAGCGCTTTCTCCCTCCTTGATGAGGGAGATTGCGATCTCTTTCGCCTCGCTCACAACACTGTACAGATCGACGAGCTCAGCCTTTGGCTTGCCCGTAAAGAATACCCGCGTAATATCGGAGTTGTAGCCCTCATACTCCGCTCCGAAGTCCACAAGAACAGGGTCTCCCGGCCTGAGAGGCACAGCACCTCCTCTGTAGTGGGGCTTGCTCGTGTTCTCTCCGAAAGCAACGATGGTATCGAATGCCGGGCCGCTCGCACCCAGCTTCTTCACCCGGTAATCGATCTCTGCGCCGAGATCGATCTCCGTAATCCCTTCCTTGAGCATAGAAGGGATGAGACCTGCCGCCCGGTCCGCTATCTCACACGCCCGCTCGATCCTCTCGATCTCATCTGGAGATTTCAGCATTCTTGTCAGCCTGAAGGCCCCTGAAATATCAACCCATTCGGTTTTCTCGGAAAGTGCTTTCATCTCATGGTAGAATGAATGGGGAATGCGGTCATATGCAACACCCACCCGCCTGTAAGAGGAAAAAAGCCGCTTCATGGCCTTTTCTCTCTCCTCCTCATCCCTGTAGACAACGATGTCATCATATCCTACAGCACCGCTTGAGAGCTCCTCCTCCAGTGCAGTCGTAATGAGGACGAGCTTGCCTCCGCTCTCGGCCACTACACCGCAGTTCTCGAAGACGCCGCCGGAGAGGCCTGTGAGGTAGAGATAGTTCTTATCCATGCCGTTGCGGTTGAAGATGAACACTGCTTCCGGGATATCAGAGCCATCCGTTTTTTTTGTGCCCTCGATGGTCTTGGTGCACGAAATCTCTTCGAAGACGCTCTTTACCCTCTTTTTAATATCTTCAGCCTGCATTTTATTCTGCTTTGTTTGAATTTTTTCGGCGCCTGAATGTCAGGATGAGAGGAGTTTCGCTATCCGTATGAGATCAGTGTCCACGCCTTTCTTCTGAGTCCACGTCTTCGAAAGGCTTGTAGTAACCACCCTTCCTGACACGATACCGACCATGATATCCGTCTGCCCGGAAACGAGCATGTCGACGGCTGCAACGCCGAGTC
>Ga0307380_10002608_pt1 | contig 25424 bp, 28 predicted proteins | sample UN3MG_FD_202239 | JGI IMG/M metagenome (GOLD analysis project Ga0307380, IMG submission 202239) | Soil microbial communities from Risofladan, Vaasa, Finland - UN-3 | ecosystem: Environmental > Terrestrial > Soil > Coastal area > Acid sulfate soil | place: Finland: Risofladan, Vaasa | collected... | reverse complement strand
GGGCGTTTAATCCCCGTTTCTTATGACCAACAGCAAACTGTAAGGAACGGGGCTTTTGGCGCTTTTCTCTCCATACACTTATCTAAAATACTGCAAAGCCGTTAATCAACTACGAGAAAACCGCACTCATTCCCGTTTCTCATGAACAACAGCAAACTGTAAGTAACGGGGCTTTAATCCCCATTCCTTATGTGCAATCGTAATAGGAAGGTCAATACCCATTCCTTTACGAAGGAATGGGTATTTTAGCGCTTTTTTCACCGTAAATATTATTTTTTACATAAGACTATAAAATTCTATCAAATCATCATTTAAACCCATTGCTATGCAATCTGATTGCATAGCAATCTGATTGCAGCAATCTGTGAGAAAACCGCACTAAGGGCGGTTTCGTTCTGGATATACCGAAATGTCCTGTTGATCTTCATCTGGAAAGACCTGATCTCCTGCCAGGAGAGGAGACCGTTTTTATCTGAATCCGCATCAGTATAGATGGCCAGCAGTTTTTTATCCTCTATCCCTGTCATTTCAGTAAAGACCGTTGTATTTATACTTACTACGACGTCGTAAAGCGTAGGATATACTCCAGATAACCCATCGACCGTATAGGAGTTGCCTTCTTTAATAATGGTATGCCCACGATTCTCCTCGCCCGGATCTATGGTATCGGGCTGTTGGTCGTATCTGAGGTGTCCTTTTAATTCAACGTATGAAATCGGCAGGGATGTCGTATAGTAATCGTATTTTTTTCCGAATACCTTGTCCCACTTTCCAGGAAAGTTCCCGAGGAGCCAGCAAAAGAGAAGACCTCCTCCAACCACAAGAACCACTACGAACGTTATGAAACACCCTCTTCGCTCTGCCTTTTTTGTCTGCCTCTGCTGTGCAGATTCGTTTTTGATCTCTCGTGCTGCTTCTGCGAAAGAAACAGCGCCTGCGGGTATTTCCGGGTCTGAAACGGAAGATGGAATTTCGGTCAAGGGCAGATCGAATCCTCCCACGGCTTCGACCCTGTCAAGCCTGAACGTCCTTCTGTCTTTTCTTTTAAGGCAGTATCCGACGGTGTAGAAACGGCTGTGAAAAGAGTATATCTTTTCGAAAACGACCCTTCTTTTTTCAGCACTATACTCGTTTCTTTTTCTGTAGGTAAATATCAGGGGGCTTTTTGTCGCAATGGATTCTTCGGTCTTCCTTTTGATATCTATTATCTTCTCGAGTCTGCCTTTGTCCGTGAATTCCTGCATGTGATACGGCCTTACGGTAATTATATCATAGTGCTGCTCTTTTTGAAGAAGAGTCGACTGCGTAAACTCTCCTGACCTATACAGGAAATGAATCAATGCTCTTGAATATTGATGATAAAAGAGGTAGAATGTTATCATATGGGATATAAAATCGTTTGCATAAATTGCGTAGCGACAATGCAGCGTTGTTTTCCAGGACAGTTTAAAACATTTGAGATATAAAATCGTTGATACGACGGAGGGTTCGTATGGAGCCTTTATCCGATATTGACAAGCTCAGGTTCTACCGCGATGAGGTGAAGCATGAATTCAACCTTCTGGCAATGAGATCGACGATACTGGTCACCTGTCAGTCTTTTCTTGTGGTCCCTTTAGCGATTCTAAACACAGTGGCCTCTTTTCGGTCAGTACTGGTACTGGTTTATCTCATCGCGGTGCTCGGTATTTTTGTAGCCCTGATCCTTCTGGAACCGATCAACGCCGCTCATCGCACGATCGAAAAGTGGCTGCTGAAACAGAGAAGCCTGTTGAAAAGATCGGAAGATCTAAAAGACCTGGTAATAGATCGTGATATGATTCCGGATGTCGAGACGGACCTAGAAAAGGACAGGGACCATGAAAGAAGCCTGGCCTTCTCCAAGGCCGGCCCCTGGGCATTCAGCATATTCTGGATCCTGTCTATCGTCTGGTCAACGATCAGGATTCTCGCAGGCTTTTGACCTGATCCTCTTCTGTCCTTCGAAGACGTACCGCACATATTCCGCCTTCCGGAAAATTGAATACCTGACTTGAAAACTTGCAGAGGTTTCCTCTTTTTCTCCTGCCGCTTTAGAACATGGTGACGGAGCTGACACCAGGTCTTTTTGTCAACGACCCGGTAAGGCCCTCTGTACGATCAGGGGCGTTGCTGTCGTTGCACCCTTCTGGATGAAACAACCTTCGCCGATCTGTTTTGCAGGAAGCAGCGAGATTCGGGTTTTTAAGGATCTATAATACGTAGAGTTTAAAGTTGCAGTACCGGTTTTTTTAAGGCCAAAGCTGAAACGTCAGTAGTCTATCGGTTACGGTTATGTAGGATTTTATTTACCGGTAAAGACCTTAAAGGATTGAAGGTCCCTGTGAAAACACTGATCCGGCGCAATATCTTTTACAATGGCCTGATGCTTAATACTTCCCGCCTGTATTTAAAGGTTAGATAACGGTTTTACTAATAGCTTGACCTTCTCTGAGGGAGTTGTTAGTTTTATAGTACCCAAGGAGGGTATGGTATTGATCTTTTAATAACAAGGAGTTCGATTATGGCTAATATCTTTTCAAGAAACAGGAAAACCCTGAACACTATGCTCATTCTGCTTTCCCTGACCGTAGCTGTATCTATACTGCTTTTTACGGTCCCGGTATTTGCGGACACTGGTCATGAAGGTGAGCATGGGAAGTCTCTGGAGCTGGTCCTTCAGGAGATAAGGGCGAGGCTGGGAGTGAAGTCCGATGCTGAGATCGACCCGCGTAATGTCAGCGATGAGGAGCTCGAAGAGCTCGGTGAGGCGGTCATGAGTATCATGCATCCGGGCCCCAGACAGCATGAGCTTATGGACAGGATGATGGGCGGAGAAGGTTCGGAGCGACTCGCGAGGGCTCATAGAAGGATGGGGTACAACTACCTTACAAGTGACAGCTATGAAGGGTGCTTCATGTCAGGCGGAAGAGGCGAGCGAGGAATGATGGGCCGCGGAATGATGTAGATTTAAACTGAATACCGATTTCACGGTTCTATACTTAAAGAGTGTAAGAAAGGCATGATGTCTGTCAATGCTGATGAGGAAAGAGGATAACATGAGAAAACTCAAACTTTGGATAATTGCGGCCGTATTTACCCTTGCTGTCCTGCCGCTTGCTGCAGAACAGGATACAAGAGGCTCAAATCTCAGCAGTTCCGCTATCGAAATAGAGCGAAGCGAGAATCTTCGAAGAAATCGCATGGGAGACGTTTTCAAAGCTTTAGAACCGGTGTCTGCCTTTTTAGCTGTAAAGAAGGAGGCGGGCGATGATCCTGAGGGCATCCGAAAGAATCGTGACGGCTATTTCGATATATCGGTTTTACAGCTGGCCGAGATGATGCTAAATAAAGAGTTCACCCTAGTGAATGTACATATCCCGTATGAAGGAGAGCTCCCGAAGACGGACCTTTTCATTCCCTTCGACAGGATTACGGATACGGAAAATTTAAAGAAACTTCCTGATAAGAATGCTCAGATTGTACTCTACTGCCGGAGCGGGAGCATGAGCACCTCTGCTGCAAAAAATCTTGTTCAGCTGGGCTATACCAACATCATGGAGCTCGATGGAGGGTTCAATACCTGGAAAAGAGCAGGAAACACCCTCTTTTAGAACAGGGTGATGACGGTACCGGATGGCAGACAAAACGTGGTTGTACGGCACGGCATTCTAATGCGGTTTTCTCAGAGATTGCTGAAATCAGATTGCTATGCAATCAGATTGCATAGCAAGGGGTTTAAATGATGACCCTCGCAGAATTTGATAATCTTATGTAAAAAATAAAGTTTAAGGTGAAAAAAGCGCTAAAATACCCATTCCTTCGTAAAGGAATGGGTATTGACCTTCCTATTACGATTGCACATAAGGAATGGGGATTAAAAGCCCCATTCCTGTGTGAGAAATGGGGGCTAAAACCGCAAAGAGCGGAGATTTAAAGAAAGCTCTATCAGGCTTAGTAACATTTTCTATACGATACAAGGAGACCCTGCTATGAGAAAGGCGGCCAAAAAAGGGGAGAAAGAGCATCCCGAAAAAAGCGGGCCTCATCCTGTCAATAGATCCGCACTCAGGAGATTGAAGATCATCGAAGGTCAGATACACGGTATACAGAAGATGATTGTCGAAGAGAAGCACTGTGTGGATATCGTTAATCAGATCTCAGCGGCTCGGTCTGCCTTAAATAGTGTTGGCACGCTGATTCTAAACAGACATATCGATAGATGTGTGACCAACGCTATTAAGAATAACGGTCAGAACAGCAGAGAGGTGATCGATGAGCTGATGGCCCTTTTATCGAAAGAGGAGATATAGCGCGGATGACCTTTAAAAGGCCATGGACTCGGATACAGTAATCAGTAAAAAGCGGTTGACTGGGTAGAATACTGGATATTGATGTTCTCTTTACAGGCTTCGGGCACTACCATAACCGACGGCCGGATACAAAAGCAGGTGCACCCCCAAAAGGATTGATTTCCCCTTGTCATGAAAAAGAAGTTGATATCACCTGAATGAAGCAGATTTCAATCTCATATGATAGGTCATGTCCCTCGGCGCAGCAGCTGCCCCCGACCTTGTTAATGAGGGTCCTTTTCCTCACTGTCCAGCACGGCATAGCTGGAACGTTTCACGGTCTCGGCCCTTCTGCCTGGCGGGCCCTTTTTCTCTCTTTTGCCTCTGTTCTTAAGCCAGTAGTAAATGGGAAGGGCGAGGATGAACACGGCAATTATGGGGAGTATCACAAACGATGCGAGCACGAGCCCCACGATAATGACTCCGGCGATGACTATCCCAACTATGAGCTGTATAATCCAGTTTCTAACAAGCATACTCTTCCTTTACACTCTTGTGTCTTTCTATAGTATAAGTTGACAATAATAGGACATTTGAGCAAGTCCATTTCCGCGACTAGAGGGTGATTATTATATGTGGGCCTGTGCAACTATTTGTTACTATCACAATGAATGTAGACGGTTGAACTTGTTAATCTGCAGTAATGTTCCGAAAATATATAGGAATGTGTTTTCAGATTGAATTTCCTTATTGCGATTCAAGCCATGACACGTACGGGTAACATAAAGAATCTTATTATCCTCCTTTTCATTCTCCTCTCTGCAATGTTTTTCGGCTGCGGGTTCGTTGAGGAGGCGAGCTTTATATCAGGCAGCAGCGGGCCGACACGAAGCGACATCCCCTGGTGGGACGATACCTGGACATACAGGAGGATACTCACATTCGATAATTCAGGCCAGAATGAAAACCTGACCAGCTTTCCTTTACTGGTTCGACTTAACAGCTCGAGGATAAGCTACGGCGCCACACAGGACAACGGGGAGGACCTCCGCTTCATAGATGAGGATGGAAGCACCGTACTGGACCACGAGATAGAAGTATGGAACGAGAGCGGCGAGTCCGTGGTGTGGGTGAATGTACCGCAGATCGATGCCTCTTCGACGAGTGACTATATAATGATGTACTACGGCAACAGCGGCGCTCTCGACGGCCAGAACGCTCAGAGCGTCTGGGATACGAATTTCTTCCTGGTCTGGCACTGCGGCGAGGCGCCTGCAGGGGGGGAGGATGTCATCGACAGCACGGCGAGCCCGTGTAACGGCAGGAGCACGAACATGGAGGCGGAAGACCGGGTGGCCGCGCACATCGGGTACGGGCTCGACCTCGACGGGATCAATGAGTGGGTTGACCCCGAGGGCACGCTCGACCTCGGGTTCTTTCACGCCCTGGACACGTACGAGACGTTCGAGGTCTGGATCAAGGTGGACGATACGTCGTCCGATCAAACGCTGTTCGAGGAGGGCGGTTCCACGAACGGTCTTCTCGTAGGTCTCAACGCGGACAACGTTCGATTTGCGACAAGGAACAGCGGAAGCCAGGTTACGGTGAATACGGCTTTTAATGATACGGCCTCCTATCACTACATTGCAGAGGTATTCGACAACGGGACCTTGATCAGCTACCTTGACTCATCCCCACAGAGCCAGGCGGCAGGCTACAGCACGATAGGGACTCACAGCGGTGAGCCCGGGGTGGGAGGGTCCGCCGATTCAGACGCGGTGGGCCACTCCGGTGCAGGGTACTATTTCGACGGCATCATCGATGAGGTGCGGATGTCGGACATCGCACGTACCGCTGACTGGATCGCAGCACAGTACAGCTCGATGAGCGACACGTTTGTCACGTATGGAACCGAAGAGTACTAAAGGCCGTGTCCGCATCCGCTTTCATATACTCAAAGCGCATGTAAAATGCCGGGGAGACATATGAAAAAACCTGGGGCGGAAATGACCGATTCTCACCTTTGTAGAATTCCTATTCTGTAAACTTCTTCATTGATGAGCCGGCGAGAGCTGCTGTGGAAAAAGCTGCCTGCATGTTGTACCCGCCGGTATCGCCGTCGATATCGATGATCTCACCCGCGAAAAAAAGGCCAGGTACCAGAAGGGACTGCATGCTCTTCGGGTCGACCTCCTCAAGTGTTACTCCCCCGCTTGTTACCATGGCAACATCGAAGCCTCCCGGGCGGTCAACGAGGAGCGAAAGGGATTTAAGGAGCTCTACAAGCCTGTACCTCTTATCTTTTGAGAGCTGACAGTAGGTTGCACCTTTCTCTATACGGGCTTTCATTAGCAATGTTTCAACAAGGCTCGCCGGTATATGGAACGTTCTCGAGACTATCTTCTTCACTGAAATGGTAGGTGTAGCCCGTTCCAGAATGTCGTACAGATTCTCTCTTGTAATGCTGCATACGAAGTCCAAAACCAGTGTGTCGTTGCTTCGAACCGATCGTGAGATGTCAAGCACAGCCGGTCCTGATAAACCGTTGTGCGTGAAGAGTAGATCTCCCCTGCCCGTGTTCACCAGTCTGCCATCTCTCCGGATCAGAAGCCCTACGTCACTGAGTGATACGCCAGATAGATGCTCGAACGAATAATCCCGAATGAAAAGCGGTGCGAGGGCAGGAACAGGTGTAACGATTCTGTGCCCCAACGATGATGCAAGCCTGTAACCTTCACCTGAAGATCCGGTTTCGGGGTGAGACATTCCCCCTGTGGCGATCAACACACATCTTGAAAAAAAGGTTTTCTCAGCTGTTGCTACGGCGAACAGGTCTCTGTGCCGGATGGAGTGTACCCGGTTCCTGCATTGAAGTAAGGCCCCGGTTTCATGTGACGCCTTGGTCAGGACAGTACGCACATCTTTTGCGTCCCCGGATGCCGGGTATACCTTGCCGTTCTCTTGTATCATAGTTTTCAGACCTCTCCGCTTGAAAAAGGTGACAGTATCGCTGTTGGAGAAGAATCGGAAGGTCTGGCGCAAGAAGTCGCCGTTTTTTCCGTACCTGCTGAAGAAATTTTCAATATTGTCAGCGTTGCTGAGATTACATCTGCCCATTCCGGAGATAAGCAATTTCCTGCACGGTTCAGGCCCTTTTTCAAGTATGAGTACCCTTCCCCCGCAGAATAAAGAAGCGAATAGACCTGCAGGGCCAGAGCCGATTATAATGACATTAAAATGTTTCATAGGGAAGCCGAAAATATTATTGACTGCAGGATTAAATATATCATCTTTTATAAGGAAAATTATATGTAAAAACGATCGGTATGATATAATATTGAATGCGCCCTTCGTTTATACAAAATGACGTTGTGCCGGAGGTTGAAACAGGGAAATGATAAAAAGCCGAACATTTGATAACTCTACCATGAACAAGAAGGCATCTGGCGATGCTGTTGCTTCGGACACGGATGACGAACCTCCACCATCGTTTACCCGGGAAGGTGAGGTCGGTCCCTCTGAACAGGTCCTCAATAGTAAGGATGGCGACCCTCCACCATCGTTTGCCCAGAAAGATGAGGTCGGCCCCTCTGAACAGGTCCTAAATAGTGAGGATGGCGACCCTCCAGGGGTCGTTACTGCTCAGATGGTTGATTCGATGACCGACCAGGAACACGGTCTATTCCAGCAAGAATTCCAGCCTCAAAGATCGAAAAGTGCGGTTTCGATTAAACCAAGTCGGCGTTCTACGGCTTTTCTTCACAACTTCTTCCCAGATAGCATGCAATCCGAGTGGAACGATTGGCGCTGGCAGCTCAGGAACAGAGTAACGAGCCTTGAGGTTCTGCGACGCTTTCTCAGGCTCTCTGAGGACGAGGATCAGGCTGCCAGCGGCAGCAAGGGACTGATGCCGTTCGCGGTCACGCCCTATTTTCTGGCGCTCCTCGACCCTGAGGATCCGCTTCAGCCCCTCCGCAGGACCGTCGTGCCCTCAGTAGGAGAGTTCATCCGATCGGATTGTGAATCTGAAGATCCCTTGGAAGAGGAAAGAGACAGCCCAGTGCAGGGACTCGTGCACCGTTATCCGGACCGGGTGCTCCTTCTCTGTACCGGATACTGTTCGGTGTACTGTCGTTACTGTACGAGGTCGCGCGTGGTAGGGGGGCATCCGCAGACTCTTACTGCAAAAGGCTCGGCTAAGGTTTTCAACTATATTGAGTCTCATCCAGAGATACGCGATGTTCTTCTCTCCGGTGGAGACCCGCTGACCCTCAATGACGAAAGGCTTGAGTTTTTTCTTGCCGGCCTTCGTCGAATTCCCCATGTCGAGATCATCCGCATTGGGACAAAGGTTCCCGTTGTTTTACCCCAGCGCATAACCCTTTCACTGGTCAGGATGCTGAAGAAGTACCACCCGCTGTTCATGAGCATCCACTTCACGCACATAGACGAGTTGACACCGGAAGTCGTTGATGCGTGTAACAGGCTGGCTGATGCGGGTATCCCCCTTGGTAGCCAGACCGTACTGTTATACGGGGTAAACGACGACGTGGAGACCCTGAAGGCACTTTTCCAAGGTCTCCTGCGCATGAGGGTAAAGCCCTACTACCTGTACCAGTGCGATCCCATTGTAGGCTCGTCAACCTTTCGGACCAGTGTCTCAAAGGGTCTAGAGATCATCGAAGGGCTTAGAGGGCACACTTCAGGGTATGCGGTTCCCACCTATGTCATAGATGCTCCCGGCGGAGGCGGGAAGATCCCGATTTATCCGAACACTGTGCGGGGAAGGGAAGGCGGCGATCTTTTACTTCGAAACTACGAGGGAGGTTGCTACCGTTATCCGGATATGGAACAGGGGAAAGAAGGGGCTCGATCCCATTTACAATGGAATGCCGAAAAGAAATTCCATGCCGGGCGCGGCCAAATCAGGAGAGTTTCTTCATGAGAGTGGGCATCACTTTCGATCTGATCGAGGACTACCGCTCTCTCGGTCTGGGCGAGGAGGAAACAGCAGAGTTTGACAGTATCGAGACCGTCGAGGCTATAGAAGAGGCCCTCTGCGCAGAAGGCTTTGAAACGGAACGGATAGGAGGTATCATGAACCTTGTTCGCTCCGTAGCAAGGGGCAAGACATGGGGCATCGTCTTCAATATAGCCGAGGGGCTTAACGGTCCGGGGAGGGAAGCCCAGGTTCCCGCTCTTCTCGATGCCTGCAGTGTTCCCTACACCTTTTCTGATCCTGTGGTTTTGGGCCTCACCCTGCACAAAGGCTTGACCAAGCATGTGTTGAGGGACTACGGAATTTCCACAGCTCCTTTTGCAGTAGCGGAGAACGCTGAAGACTTGTATACAGTCAAGCTGGAGTTTCCTCTGTTCCTGAAGCCTGTTTCCGAGGGAACGGGAAAAGGAATAAGTGTTCTATCAATCGTTTATGACCGTCAATCACTGTTGAGCATTGGGAAAGGTATACTGGAGAGATTCAGGCAGCCGGTGCTCGTGGAGCGTTACCTCCCAGGGAGAGAGTTCACGGTTGGAATTCTCGGAACGGGGAGCAGTGCGGAGGTTTTACCGGTAATGGAGATACTTTTTCAGAAGGGAGCCGACTGCGACGTTTACTCGTACCGGAATAAAAAGCACTACAAAGAGGCGGTTAAGTACCGGCTGATCGAAGACGAGCAAGCAGAAGAGTGCAGAAGCTTGGCGCTGAAAACCTGGCAGTGCCTCGGCTGCCGGGACGGCGGGAGGATTGATATTAGGCTGGATGCTGACGGTGTTCCCAATGTCATGGAGATTAATCCCCTCCCAGGCCTGCACCCGGTCGACTCCGATCTGCCCATATCCTGCAAGCATGCCGGTATCGGCTATCAGGCGCTCATCGGAAGGATCATGAAGTCGGCTCTTGAGCGGACGAACGGTCCCAGACCCTTCAGGAGAATCGTGTGAGGGCGATCATACTCTACGACGATATAGGGGGTAACGCGGAAGCAGACGAGAGAGATACCCTCGACCAGGTGAGAGAGGTTAAACGCAATCTTTCTGCCCTCGGGTATCGGGTGGAGCTTTTGAGCTTTGGAGTCGATGTGCGAGGTCTCAGAGACTTACTGAAGAGAAAACGACCTGACCTTGTGTTTAACCTGATAGAAACCAGGAGCGGCGAAGGTTCATCTATCAGTATGATCCCAACCCTCCTCGACGATCTTCGTATTCCTTACACGGGATGCCCGTCGGAGTCTCTGTACGTTACATCAAACAAACTTGTTGCAAAGCAGCTCATGAAACTTGCTGGAATACCCACCCCTGAGTGGATGACACCAAGGGACATAAGTGGGACAAAAAGGGGCGCGTTCCCGCTCACTGTGCGTCCCGGCAGTGCATTCATCATTAAATCTGTTTGGGAGCACGCATCGATCGGCATCGACCAGCGGTCAATTGTGTACCCGAAAGGCAGCAAGGAGTTACAGTTGCTTTTAGCACGGCGAATTCAAAATGGAACAGGGCTGTTCTTCGCCGAGCGCTATATCGAGGGCAGGGAGTTTAACCTGTCCCTCATAGAAGTTGACGACGAGGTGTGTGTTTTACCTCCGGCGGAGATGAAGTTTTTCGAGTCAGGGGGAGGGGGCCTGAAAATCCTCTCATACCGGGCGAAGTGGGACGGGGGATCGTCTGAGTACGGGAAATCCCAAAGATGCTTCAGATTCGATGAGACTGATGGTCAGGTTCTTGACCAGTTGAAGGGACTCGCGCTTAGGTCTTGGGAGTGCTTCGGCCTCACCGGCTACGCCAGGGTCGACTTCAGGGTCGATGGAGAAAAGATCTTCGTTCTTGAAATCAACTCCAATCCATGCATCGCCCCAGACAGCGGTTTTGTAGCTGCAGCAGAGGAAGCTGGCATTGGGTACCGTGAGATGGTGAGGCATATCGCGGACCATCCCGTGTCATTCTATTGAGGATATTTCTCTCATGCATATTGCATATAGGGTAAACGTAAATCCGGAAGACTGTGTGCACGTACGGCGGATCGTGCAGTCCTCCAGCTTCTTCTCAGCAGAGGAGGTGGAAGTAGCGGAAGAGCTCGTGAATGAGCGGCTAGAGCACGGTGAGAGAAGCGGATATCATTTCATGTTTGCGGATACCTGTAAAATGCCCGTTGGCTACACCTGCTTCGGGCGCATACCGGGGACGGCCTGCAGCTTTGACCTTTACTGGATCGCCGTGCTGGAAGGGTTTCGCGGGCGGGGAGTCGGGAGGGAGCTCTTCTTGAGGACCGAAGCGCTGATCATCCGTATGGGTGGATGCAGGCTCTACACGGAGACATCCTCCCGCCCCCACTATGAATCGACGCGGGCCTTCTATGAGCATAACGGGTTCAAGGGCGAAGCTGTCTTGGAGGATTTCTATGCGTTCGGCGATGGGAAAGTGATCTACACAAAAAAGCTCGAGCGTGGACTCCAGGACCACACCGGATAGCGAAAAGGATATCCGCTTCAAAGATGTGGAGGTGGGCACCTTATCGGATCATTTAATAGAGAGGTGTAACGAGAGCGGTGAATCGATCGTATGGGTGAGATTATAATGGAGGACGACGGTTCCAGCGGCGACTGCGTTGTCATGGTCGGAAGCAGAATGAAACCATACATTACATAGCGAATCTTGTAATAATTCATAAAAGTGCTACAAAATTTTTAACAATTTCTTCACAAATAACCGATTATTATGCTTGACAGCCAATATGAAAAAGATTAATTTTTGTCGTCCTTTTTGAGGAGGACTAATATTTTTTTGGAGGTTTTATTTTTTATGCCAGTAGGAAAAGTAAAGTGGTTCGACGAGAGGAAAGGGTACGGTTTCATCAGCAGAGATGACGGGGATGATATTTTCGTTCATTTCTCGGAGATCAAGTCTGAGGGATTCAAGACGTTGACTGAAAATCAAGAGGTTTCTTTTGAAATAAAGGAAGGACCTAAAGGTTTACAGGCTGCGAACGTACAGGTTATCTAAGAGATTGTAAAAGAGGCCCCGATATAACGGGGCTTTCTATTCCAACCTTATTCTGAAGTTGCAAGTTCCTCATACTGTTCTCCAAAAAGGAGAACAGAACAAAATCAGGAATAACCATACCCCTTTGGTCCAGCCTCCGGTTCATAGAGCAGCGAGACCAGGAATATCGATCCCATTTGATTTTGCCTTCTCGAAACATCCTGCAGAATTATCATACGTATCATCTGCATTTTCTCCTCATTGGATCATCAAAAGATGCCAGACAGGGTTTCAGAACAGCTTCTCCGTAGCATGACAGGATTCCCACGAAAGTGCCATCCATGAACGGTTTTCCGAAGAGTAATCACCTCAGGAGGACCCGTTGCAAAAAAACATTGTAGCTTTATAATACGTATAGTAATTGTAGTAAACAGCACACACTTTCTTTTATATTTATGACATATCGAGGGGCAACGGATCAACTTGTTCTGGTGGCCATCATAGACGGACATTTCAGATTTATTGTATATGATGAGCTTCAGGTAGCTATGAAAGAGAAGGACGTGGAGTGGGTAGTGCTATTGATCGGGAAAGAGAGAGAAGTAATAGAAACCAAGGAATGTAAAGTTGCAAAAATCAGAGAATTTCGGGTAAAATACAATTCAAATTCCATATTAACTCATCGCTCTATTTTGTCTGATTTTCGGTGTACCAATTCTGTTCTTTCAAATTATATTCAAGATAGAAGTCTAAAATTCATTCAAATTACTTTTTACAAAGGATAGACGACATATGTATTTAATCGGGATAGATGTTGGCACTTCAGGGGTAAAGTCACTACTTATAACAGAAAAAGGTGAGGTGATGGCAGAAGCGACTAAATCTTATTCCACCAGCTCTCCAAAACCGAGTTGGTTTGAGCAGAATCCAGATGATTGGTGGTCGGCGACAGTCAACGCTATCAGGCAGATGCTTAGTGAAGCTGCCGTTGATTCGACTAAAGTAGCAGGGATTGGGCTGTCGGGTCAGTACCATGGTTTGGTGATATTGGATAAGAATCAGAAAGTGTTGCGACCGAGCATCCTTTGGAATGATCAGCGAACAGCCAAACAATCTGATTATATAATACAAAAGGTCGGTAAGGAAACACTACTTCGCATCTGTGCAACTCAGGGTGCTCCTTATTTTACCGCATGTAAACTTCAATGGGTTCATGATAATGAACCAAATAATTATAAACGGGTACACAAGATGATGTTGCCCAAGGATTATATACGCTTCAAGCTGACTGGGGAGTTCGTCACCGATGTGACGGATGCATCTGGAACTCTCTTTCTCGATATCAGGAAACGGTGTTGGTCCGAGAAAGTAACCCAACTTCTCGGCGTTGATATTGATATTCTTCCGGATATCGTCGAATCGTCTGAAATCTCAGGTAAAATCACGAGAAAAGCAGCCGAAGAAACTGGACTGAAACATGGTACCCCTGTGGCGGGTGGCGCGGGAGACCAGGCAGCGGCAGCTTTAGGGATAGGCATAGTTGAGGAGGGAATTGCGGCTTACTCGATCGGAACTTCTGGTGTGATTTATGCCGCAACTGATGATCTGAAGATAGATAAGAAGGGACGGTTTAACACCTTTTGCCATTCGGTTCCTGGAAAATGGTGTGTCCTTGCATGCATAAACTCTGCAACAGGTTCTTATCAATGGTACCAAGACAAATTTGCGATATGGGAGAGGTCTGTAGCTGAACAGCGTGGTGTTAATATCCATAAGGTGATTGAAGAACAGGCGTCACATGCACCAATCGGAAGTGATAAACTAATATTTTTGCCTTATCTCTCGGGTGAGCGACATCCGCATACCGACACGAATGCAAGAGGCGTTTTTTTCGGGCTCCATACTGGGCACGATAAGTCACATTTTATTCGATCAATTCTTGAAGGAGTAGCTTTTAGTTTTAAGGACTGTCTTGTGGTTATGAAAGAGCATAACATTAAGATTCACAAGATACGCGCTACAGGGGGTGGATCGCAATCGAAACTTTGGATGGACATACTAGTCAATGTTAGCGGACAGCCAATAACCCTAATGGTTGCGGACACGGGAGGTGCTGCATTTGGTGCTGCAATATTAGGTGGTGTATGTGCAGGCGTTTTCAATGATGTAAAAGAGGCATGTGAACGTACTGTAACGACAGGTAAAACGTTTAATCCAGAAAAGATAAAAGTAAATGAGTATGGTAAATACTACAGTATATTCAGAACTTTGTATCCGATCCTTAAGGAAAGCTATGCACAACTTGCTGAACTGTAAATAAATTCAGCATAACATATGGGGTTTTATTACCGCAAGGCTGCTTTTCCCTTTACCGTGCGTGGGTATAAAATGCTTTCGAGTTTCTAGAAACAGAAGGAGGCAGCGGCTGCCTCCTCTAATAAAGCCTCTCATCTGCGGAAGCAAGTGTCCTCATTTTTTTCCGAATGTGATTGTCCAGAAGAGTTCCTCGTTCATCTGCTGGATACTCAGGATCGGGGAGGATGAACAGGTATAGCTTTAGCATGTGCTCCAAGTTGATGTTCGAGGACATGCTGTTTCCGCTGAGACGACCCCCACTGGGGGCCATGGGCATACCGTTAGTCCTATCAGATAATTCTATGAAGAGTTTGCTGAGCTTGGATTTATAAATATCCTAAAATGCAACCTGATTTGCATGTACGTTAAATAGGCACAGAGACTTTGGGTTACAGATGAAATCTTTGCCCTCGCTTTCATTTATTGCATTGGCGTAGTACAATAATGTATAATTCCTGTAAGCGGTATCTTTCATGTTCACAATGATATGTGATATTTATTGATTGTGTTTTCTGTAGTGTCCATTTTCAAAAAGATCTACGGACAACGAGGCGCAATCGATGCATAACAACTCGGGTTATGTTAAGACAGAGCTATTTCAATAATTATGAGGTGACTGAAATATGGCAAAGATTGTAAAACAGTCAGGTCCGATTTCTGACAGGAGGCTTGATTCTGTGAGTGACCTCGTGGAGATAGCGGGGAGGCTCAAGGCGTCTAGCGTGGCAGTTCCGGGAGGCCACAGGGCTGAGGATTTGCAGCTCGTAGAATCCGCACGTGACCACGGGATCGTTGACAGGATTGTCCTGGTAGGGGATAAAAAGCTCATCTCCCGGTCGGTGTACGATGTGGGAATAGAGATTCCGGATCGGGATATCCTACCGGCGGACAGCGATGAGGATATCGCAGCTGCAACAGTCGGGCTCATCCGGGAGGGCCTGGTAGATATCGTACTGAAGGGAGGGATATCTACCCCGGTGATAAACCGGCACATGCTGAAGACTGCAGTGCGATCAACGGTGAGCCTGGCGACCATATTTGACGCCTCACCGATTGCAGACAGCAGACCGATGATACTCACCGATGCGGGGATGACGACTGTCTGCAATTTTGGGAGACTGGTAGGCATCATAGAAAATGCCATAGAGGTGGCAAGGGTTGTGATGGGGGTACAGAGGCCAAAGGTAGCGGTACTCTCTGCAAACGAGAAGCAGATAGCCTCCCTGCCCTCGACTCTTATGGGAAAACAGCTTGCCGAGAAAAACTGGGATGGAGCCGCAGTCTACGGTCCGCTTTCTTTCGACCTTGCCACGGATCCCGGTTCCGTGGCTGTAAAGGGTGTTCCCGATATCCCCGCTGCACATGAGGTGGCCGGTAGGGCCGATATCCTTGTATGTCCTGGGATAGATGCGGCGAACATCCTGTATAAAACGATAACCGCGATGACGAAATTCGGGCAGGCCTCTCTTTCAGGCATAACCGTAGGGTTTCAGGTGCCTTATGTTATTCTTTCAAGGGCTGACACCCTCGATACCAGGCTGAACTCAATAGCGCTCTGCAGCGTCTACTCACAGAGGGCGGCTGCCTCGAAGCTGAAGATTCGTTCTCTGAAGGAGGAAAAAACGAGCTCGTACACGGTTTTAACAATAAAGCCCTGTGTGCGCTCGTTATGTGTTGCACTGTATGAAAACGACGAGCGTATACAAGGTGGTGAAATACAGTATTCAGATCAGTATGCCTATAGCGGGGAGATTCGAGAAATTGAAGATCTGTCGGCTCGTACAGTTGAGCTGGTAAATAGCTGGAGCGAAAATAGAATTGACGCGTGCGCTGCGAACGCAGATTCGATTCCGTACATGGGGTCCGAAATACCGGAAGGGACCTATATCGCGGCCGAGAAAAAAAGCGGCGGTATCGCTGTAGACGAGAGGCTCGTATCTGCCCTGTCAGGGCCAAAAGAGAAAGATTACGGAAAGCTGTCCGCTGCCCCTGTGGTTGCGGCGCTCGCAGGACGGCTGGGAGTACCCGCTTTTATCACCCTTTGCTCCGAGCTTGAGCTATTTTCTGCAGCCCAAGTGTCGGGTTATGCCCGAATAGTGCTCGGTGGCCGTTTACGCACCCCTGGTATCACGGCTGCTGCAGAAAGAGCTTCGAAGGTTTTAGGAAGGCCTCCTGATGATGTAAACTTTGTTGTCGCAGATATTGGAGAGGATATCACGATAGCAGCAGTTGAAAAGGGGAGGATAGTCGACATATCCGCTTCCACCCTCGGTGAGGGTCCTTTCTCACCGTGCGGTGCCGGAAGCCTCCCTTCAGTGGAGCTCATCGAGATCTGCTATTCAGGAACCTTTGACAGGGAAGAGTTGATGGCCGAGGTAACGCAGAGGGGAGGGCTTTGTTCCTATCTTCAGGAGTCCAGGATCGGTGTAATAGAAGATAGGATTGCGGAGGGTGATGCCAAGGCGCGTTGCATTCTCGATGCCATGGGCTATCAAATCGCCAAAGAGATCGGGGCGATGTATGGGGCTTTCAACGGGGCGGTCGAGGCAATCGTCCTGACCGGTGAGCTTATGGGAAGCAGAACAGTGAGGGACCTCATTCGCAGCCGTATAAACGTTCTATCACCTGTCATCGTTTTAGAGGGATCACTCGAAATGGAGGCGGCGGCGAAGAGGGCGGTACGGGTCCTTTCGGGAAAAGAGGCACCGCTGCACTATGAGATGAAACGGTGAGAATCGATATAAAGACGGAGGAAAGGAATGAAGAGCGATAATAGGCACTGGGTTTTCAGGGCTCATGTTGTTGACAGGGCGGGTGCTCTTACCAGCATCGCATCCTCTTTCAGCAATGAGGGAATCAACATAGAAACGGTGGTGGGCCACGGAACCGAGGAATATGCTCATATTGAGGGCAGTGTTCTTATAACATTTTCCGGCAGCGAGAAAGAAAGAGATATCATGGCAAGAAAGATAAAGAGACTGAGTAAAGTGATAAGTCTTGAGGAACACTCATACGATTCGAAAAAACTCAGGAAGTCGGTTCTCTTACGAACAGACAGGAGGCTTAAACCGGTCGAGGTGACCGGAGAGGAGGCCTTTCTGACATGCGAACTTGTGAGCTCCGATACCGACAGCTGTACTTACTTTCTTGCAGGAGCCCCGAGCGAGCTCGACCCGGTTCTAAAGAAGCTCGAGACCGAAGGGATTGTGAAAGATATAATCTATTCGGTGGTTGGTCTGTGAAAAAGGGTGGTGTTTTGTCGGGCGGATGATTCTGCAGCCCGGACAGTGACAGAGATGCAGTACCAGACCGTGAATATATAAAAGAGGAGGCACTCTATGCCTCCTCTTTGTAGCCGAAGTATTAGTACGGTTTTTTCATAAATTGCTATGCAATCAGATTGCATAGCAATGGGTTTAAATGATGACTTGGCAGCTGTAAAAAATAATGTTTACGGTGAACAAAGCGCCAAAAGCCCCAATTCCTGTGTGAGAAATGGGGGTTAGGCCCTCATCAGTCCTCCTCGTACATGATCTTGCCGAAGAGCTCCTCATCCGTAGGCTGCGTGCTCGGGATCGGGTATGAAATCCAGGTATAGTTGAGCATGTGCTCCCACGTGATGTTCGAGGTTGTGCTATTCCTGCCCCACGAGCCGCACCCGAGCGTCATGCTCATCGGCATACCGTTGGTCCAGGCACCGGAGTTTGCGAGGCACTGAGGCTGACGTATCATGATGCGCGAGACCTTCACCTTGAGGCCTAGCTCCTGCACCCTGCTTTCGAGCGTCGTGTGTATACCACAGGAGTGTCCGGCCCCGGAGTGGGCGGTGATCCTGTTTACCAGGTCGATCGCATCGTCGAACTCCTTGTATTTGTATACCGCAGCGGTGACGGAGAGCTTCTCCTCGGAAAAGGGGAAGCCTTCGCCGACACCCGTCTCCGGTATCATAATGAATGTCTTGTCCTTCGGGAGGTCGATACCGGCAAGTTTAGCGATCCTCTCGGCCGGCTGCGCAACGATCTCACGGTTCAGCGTCCCCTTGGTACTGTCCCACATTGTAGCCTGGAGCTTCTGTTTTTCCTCGGGGGAAACGAGGTATCCTCCAACAGACTCGAGCTCCTTCAGCATGGCATCGTACACGCTCTCCTGTATTGCAACAGAGTTCTCGGTTGAGCAGCTCGTCGCGTGGTCGAAGGTCTTGGACCGCATGATCTTGTCCGCAGCGTCCTTGAGGTCGGCCGTCTCGTCTACTATGCATACGGAGTTCCCCGCGCCTACACCCTGGCTCGGAGTGCCGCTCGAATAGGCGGCCTTTACCATCCCCGCGCCGCCGGTGGCGACCACGAGATCGCACTGCTGCATGAGCTCTCTGCTCGCCTCAACCGAGACCGGGTCGAGTGCGATAATGAGGTCTTCAGGCCAGCCCTGTTTTTTCAGTACCTTCCGCATTTCGTTGACTGCGACGACGCAGGTCTTCCTCGCGCGCGGATGCGGCGCGAGTATGATCGCGTTTCGTGTCTTGATTGAACAGATGGCCTTCGCAAAAGGGGTCGCCTCTCCGTTCGTAACAGGCGCGAGCGCACCGATGACCCCAACGGGCTTGGCGATCTTCATGATGCCTGTTTCCGGGTTGTCATATACGACGCCGACGGACTTTTTGCCTTTCATGTCGCGAAGTGCGCCCTTTATCTTTGTCATCATCTTTCCGTACTTATGGGGGGCATACCCCATACCTGATTCCTCTACGAGCATCTCGGAGAGTTTCTGAGCGAACGCAGGCCGGACGCCCGCCCAAGCGACGCGGGTCGCGATCTCGTCCACCTTCTCCTGCGATGCATACTCGATCTGAGCCTGAGCCTTTCGCGCTCTCGCAATCAGTCCTGAAACAAGTTCAGCAGCTCCCTTTTGGTCCGCCATATCGAACTCCTTCTCACATCGTGGATGTTGTACGTTATCCGCAGAAACCCGAGTCTGACAGATATCGTAGATTGGTGCAGAGGATGTCGTATATTTTTTGCTCACTGCTGCAAACCGGGGACCGCTGCCCAATACGGTAGGAAGAATGCAGCGACATTCTCAGGTATGGGCCGGTGAATGTGAACCATGAGCCCTGCTGTTGAAGGCTCTCACATGTACATACCGTGCGGGCACCTTTACCCGTCCTCGCTCGTGCGATGGAATATACGACTCTCTTCACGTTTCTTACTACTCTACAAATAAAAAATCATGCCGTCAATAAAATTGAAGAAATCTGAAATACATGCTCAGGAGTTATTTTCTTGACTGGGTGTACATACATATCTAATATACAGTAGATAAAAGGGGTTGGGAGTTATGGAAGGGTGTACAGCCGTAATGAGTCGATTCCAGGGGCTATGGGAATGAATCGTGTACGGCGGATTTTCCGCTTTCGCATACAGTACAAGGCTCCAATAATATATCCAGGGCTTCGACCGGTAATGTCAGAATCTGACTGATAACTGTATGAATCCGTGTCCAGGGGAGGCTGGCGGTCATTTATGGTAGACTGCCTGTCTGTTCTCATGCCGGGACGGATTTATTCCGGCTTTTGGGAGCTCGATTCGAAAATCAATCTTAATCCGGAGGACGACTAATGAGTGATAAGTACAAAAGCCCGTTACACAAGATGACGCAGACAACCCCCACCTGTCTGTGGAACGACTCTGCTTCCATCGAGGAGCTGACATATTCTATAGAGCACGGTTGTGTCGGGGCTACATGCAACCCGGTGATCGCTCTTTACGTGCTCAATAAGGAGATGCATCTCTGGAAGGACCGAATCTACGAACTCATAGGGGAGATGCCGGAGGCAACTGAGGACGAGATCGGATGGAAACTCGTTGAAGAGGTTTCCATCAAGGGGGCCGAGCTCCTCAAGCCGATATTTGACAGAGAAAAGGGAAAGAACGGACGTCTCTCCATACAAACAGACCCGAGGTTTTACAGAAATACCGATGCAATAGTGAAGCAGGCGGTTCATTTCTCGGAGATGGCGCCTAATATCATAGTCAAGATACCGGTAACGAAGGCCGGTGTCGTCGCCATAGAGGAAGCGACCTACAGGGGTATAAGCATAAATGCGACGGTAAGCTTCACAGTCCCGCAGTGCATACAGGTTGCCGAGGCCGTTGAGAGGGGACTGAAGCGGCGGGAGAAGGAGGGAAAGGACATTTCCAGTATGGGCCCGGTATGTACCATCATGGTAGGCCGAATGGACGACTGGCTAAAGGTCGTGGCGGATAAGGAAGACATCACAGTCGATCCTGGCGTCCTGGACTGGGCCGGTGTGGCGGTTATGAAGAAGGCGTACAGGATATATAAGGAACGCGGGTACCGGCTGAGGCTTCTCTCGGCGGCTTTCAGGCACCACCTCCACTGGAGCGAGTTCATAGGCGGAGACGTGGTAATCTCGCCTCCGTACAAGTGGCAGAAGCGTTTCAATTCGAGTGATGTCGAAGCTGTTCCGAGAATGGACAACCCCGTGGATCCGAAGATAGTTGCAGAGCTCGAAAAGAAGTTCGAAGAGTTTCGCAAGTCCTACAACGAGGATGGAATGAGTGTCGAGGAGTTCGACACATTCGGCGCAACGATGAGGACCCTGAGGGGCTTCATAAAAGGCTGTCACGAGCTCGCAGACCTCGTCAGGGATTTCATGGTCCCCAATCCCGATTTGTAAGATGTATAATTAAGGTGACAGTTTACTTATTTCAACCAATGATTAATTAGCATAATGCCCCCCATTGTTGTATTCGGGTGTCCAAAAAACAAAGAGGAGAATGATGACATGCTGGAAGCCATTAAATCAGAAAAGAGCGCTGCTCCAATCGGACCCTATTCGCAGGCGATACGAGCTGGCGGTTTTATATTTGTTGCTGGTGAAAAGGGCCTGGACGTTAAATCAGGGAAAATAGTGCCCGGAGGTATTGTCCCGGAGACCCAAAAGACCCTGGAGAACATCAAAGGAATCCTTGAAGAGGCCGGGTCTTCGATGGATAAAGTTGTGCAGAGCTTTGTCTATATGACAGACCTATCCGATTTTGCCAGGATGAATGAAGTCTATGCAGAATATTTCAAGGGGACACCGCCTGGACGGACTACTGTTGAGGTAAAAGCATTGCCTGCAGGTGCTCATATCGAGATCACGGTGACAGCGATGGAATGAGTATATGCTCTTAAACAGATTAGCCTCTGAGTATTGGTGAAATCATACTTATCTATCTCGGTGTACGATCCATGCCAACGGTTGCTGGAATGTATATATCATTGTCCCTTACTACATTCCCCCCGGTCTAAGATGATTTTCTTTTGGGAGAGATAAGTAAACTGTCACTTTAATTATGCGGCGGTGGGGTCTTTCTTTTGATATCGGACAATATCGATTCCAAATCTTCGTATTAGTGTCCGAATCGCAGTCGTGATGGTTTTCTTCATTTTATATTCTTTTTGAGTTGTTTTAGCAGTCTAACGCTCAGCTTGAGGGGCGTGGGTGAAGCGACAGCGGAACCCACGTCCCTCTCAAAGCTGTTGTTGGGCGATAATAGGAAAAATCACACATTATCACCTATCATATGATAGGTATTAACAAAACCGGAGTTATCAACTTCAAATGTCCTGCGATCTTCTGAGAGAAGTGTCTTTACAATCCAACCAATATCTTTAGCCGCTGCATCAAATGCATCATCTTCGGTTTTACCTGAATCGATATGTCTATCGTACAGAACTTGTAATGGAGTTTGACTCCAGTTTGTATTCATACCACCCACAAGATCGCGGACTGCGAATGGTTCTTCCGGTCGATTTTTTACCCAACAATAAATTGCGCCTTGCATAAACGCTCTTATAAGTTCTCTATCAGTAACATTCATACCAGATGGTTCACGCAATTCTGATTCTGGAATTAATGTCATTTTGATCTCCTGTTGCATATTTAATTAATTTTTTTGCCGCCCAACGCCGGAATTGAGGGGCCGTGACGATAGAAGCAGTCCCTCCCAAATAACTTGTTGGGCAGTTAAGAATCATCATCCTTTGTTTTCGCTTTTCCAAATAATATAAGTGTAAGGAGGCCAAGGTCCATCCGTATTGTGATAGAAATACATTCTTACTTCTAAATCAGATTTGAGATCTAGATTTCTATACCAAAGGATTACTGGAACCTGTTCTTTTGCATCTTGTATTAATGGAAAAGGTTGATGCCCAAGAGGTGCTGCATATACATCGCACGCACAGGGGCTCTGTTCATCAAATGGATAGTTCAAGACAATGTCTTGCTTTCTGATAGCTTCTATTGTTTTAAATTGTAATGGGTGCTGAAATAGAAACGAGCATAAATACACAGGTTCTGAAATACCTCGCAAGGATTTATTGAAAGTTCTTAACCCGTCAGCAGGAATATTTGATTTAACTATACCTGAAGCGTGGAAAGAAACCTTTGCTTTCAGTGCAGCATCAGGTTCTTTAACCTCGGTTCCCTCAACATACTTGATAGTTAAAGATCCATCTTTTGTGAAACCTGTCCCCATTTTGGGAAATGAAGTCTTTCCACTGGGAGATTTCCCTATAAGGATGCTTCCATCTTGCTTCACTACGACCCATACAAATGAACGTATAAAATCTTTATAGATGAAAGTGATTCTGACAGGTTTGTTAATCTTGGGTTCCCATATTCCAGCGGTTATTAATTTAGCATCATCCATTTTCATATTCTAATCAAATATAATGCTGTCCAAAATAAGGATGAGTAGCGCCCTCGCAGCGACCGTAGGGAGCGAGAAGGCGTCAACTCCAAAAGACATGTTAGGTTGCATTCTAAATAAATCTAGCCCTCAAGATACGTTTTCAGACACAATGCACCTCGCTCTAGCGAATATCTCGTACATGTATCAATTATCGAACAGACGAATCTTACTATATTTGCTGGTTTTCCTGTCTCAATCTTAGTAGTATGCCACGCCTTCGGGTCGCTGCCATTGTTGGCATCGGTGCATTCAAACGTCGCGCTTTTTGCTACACACATCAACGAAATCGGAGCACTAACTTGGCTCATCGAAATGTTATTATGGCTTATAGTGTTATTGAAAGCAGTCACGACTTCAATCAGCCGAGATAGCTCTTTCTCAGGATGACTTATGGCTAAGGTCGATTCGAAAGCAAACATCGCACAAATTGGGCTATGAATTACATGACCATTCCCATGGCTGCCAAATGTATTTTGCTGAATCCCGTCTTGATTAAAGGAAAGCGTTTTCACTGACCAAGCGTTTTTTACGCATTGCTTTACAGCAGTCATTGTAAGGCGGGATTTCACTTCAATAGTTGCGAGAACAGATTCATATGGAATTGCCCCCTCCACATCATTCAGTAATACGGGCGGAGTTACCTTTTTGTCGTAAACTATAACGTCGATCTGGTCGCTTTGTTGCCCCTGATTGTCGAATATGGTGCCCGTGCACATCCCAATGCCAGGGAATGTATAAGGTCGTAATAAATCCATCAAGAAAACCTCTTTCGCACGACCATTCAGAACTGAATGGTCGAAAAGACGTCCCAATTCTCTCGCCGAGGAAAGTGTTCTTAAGGAGCCCAATTCTGTCTGCTTAAGCAGAAAATTATCACGTCTTCCCCTATGTCGTCGTTCAGCGAGATCTGCCATTGCTTTCCTGATTGAAATTGCCATATAAAACTCCTTGGAGATACTACTTTTAGAATTTTCATTAGCACTTTTCAGATTCAGAGTGTTTTAGTCACTATAACTGACTTCTGATGCAACCTAACGGTTTGCGTTACCTGCTGGCGGGCGGGCGTGGATTCGGCTTGGGAGCAGGAATCTGTTCGGGCGTAGAAAATGCCCGAAAATGCCGCAGAATCCCGCCAGTCAGGTGCACGCTGTGTTGGGCGTAACCAATACGTTTTGCCGGGCAATACTTTTACAGTCTTTGTCCTTCTTTGAAATATCTCATAAATAGTAGAGCTATTGGCACGAAAACGATACACCAAAACAGTAGTACATAATGACCAGTAAAATCTATCTCTCCGCTTGTTGATTGAAATACTCCGCTAATGATTTGTGTCGCAAATGTGGGAACCGCAATCGCCCCATGAAAAAAGCATAATACTCTTAGTACCTTGTCCTTTGCTTCTACCAACGCGAATCCAGCTGCTAAGGTGGACAAACATAAAAAACAATACCCCAGCATATCGATCGCAAAAATTGGAGAACCTGGTTCAAAGGTAATAGCCTTCAAAACTACGTTTGACACGTAAAGTGGATTGGATTCAACAATAGATAACTGAAGAAAATAGGTGCCGACGCAGAAAGGGGCGTAAATAATTGATGATACTAAGGCTAGTAATCCAAATATCTTTAATTTTTCTCGTGTAACATCATAGAAACAAGCCATCATAATCACCACACTTATTGCTATTAAAAGGCTGGCAATATACCCAAGGATCTTGGCAAATTCTGAAGGATTTATAACTTCCCAAATTAGGGTAATTGCAAATACGATTGTCTCGACTGCGATCAATAGTGCTGCCACTCGACCGATTACGAAACTGAAGTTCTTATTCATGCCATTCTCCTTTTCAAAAGTATTGTACGCCCAACTATTGAGTGAACTGCAGATTTGAAGTATAGTCCCTACTTTTACTTCATTTATGCCGTCCATTACTCCGAAACAAGGTGCTATACGTCAATAAAGCTTTCTATTAGCTGGTTTGACTTTTTGGTTACGTATATTTTAATGCATTCGTTTTATGTAT